>Ga0115006_10003247_pt1 | contig 10986 bp, 6 predicted proteins | sample ArcOceMetagenome_3_FD_88943 | JGI IMG/M metagenome (GOLD analysis project Ga0115006, IMG submission 88943) | Marine eukaryotic phytoplankton communities from Arctic Ocean - Arctic Ocean- Svalbard ARC20M Metagenome | ecosystem: Environmental > Aquatic > Marine > Oceanic | place: Arctic Ocean...
GGCAATGCTGACGCGCGAGCTCGCGAGGCTGCGCGCCGACCCCTCGGCGCTCGACGAGCTGTCGCTCGAGGAGTTCGACCGACTCGAGCGGCAGATGCAGCAGGCGCTCGTCGGCGTGCAGAGCGCCAAGCTGGCGGCGCTCGAGAGGCGGCGCGCCCGAGAGGACGACGAGCGGCGGCGCAGGACAGGGCGCGAGCGCGAGTGCGTCATCTGCATGGAGGCCGACGTCGCCTGGGTGGTCTTCGTGCCGTGCGGGCACATCGTCTGCTGCGCCAGCTGCGCCGAGCATCAGCAGGCGTGCCCCACGTGCCGGGCCGACATCGTGCAGCGTGTCCGCACGTACATAGATTAGTCGCTATCAACCGCTATTCCAGCCGGGTGCTCCGTGCACGTGAGAGCTCCATTTACCATTGCAAACAACGCTCAGTACTTTGGCTCTATTTGCGCAAATGCAACACAACTCCCCACCGGCTAAACAGCCGAAACGAGCTCCGATGCACCACACCGGCTGGGGTCTCGGCCCTCGCGAGCCGCGGCCTCGTTCGCTCCATCAGCTGCCCGCCACGTCCTCTTCCTCCTCCTCGTCCTCCGGCTCGTCCGGCTCCAGGTCTACGTTCGACGAGGCCTCGCCGCGGAGCGCCCGCAGCCGCGCGTCAACGTCCGCGTCCGACACGACGCCGCTGTCGTGCACGCTGCCGTCGCCGCCCCCGCCGCGCAGCGACTTGAGCCGCGCCTCGATCTCCGGGTCGAGCGTCTCCGCCCGCTCCTGCTTCCGCTGCTGCTTCTTGTCCTGCCTCTTCTTCGCCGCCCACGCCGTGTACGGATCGGTCCACCAGCAGGGCCCGCCGTCGATGCCGTCGCCCGAAGCGCAGCTCACGCACCCCGTCGTGTTGCTCGGCATGATCTGCCCGCCGCGCTGCGCCAGCGGCACGCGGCAGATGCTCGTCGTGTTGAAGTTCGTGTTGGCCTTGTCGATGGCCGTCATCGAGCACAGGATCTCGTAGCCGGGCTTGCGCCACTTTGAGATGAGCGCGGCGTCGACGATCTTCTCGCGCACGAGGAAATCGTACAGCTCGCGCGAGACCTTCTGCTGCTTGTAGTACAGATCATAGATGAAGCGGTTGCGCTCGTAGTGGATCCGGTGGATCGGCCACGTCGCCTCTGCCTTGCGCTTGCCCTCGTGCGGGTCGTTGACGGCCTCGCGGAGCCGCTCCTCGAACTGAAGCAGCGGGCCCTCGACCAGCTCCCAGCCGTCGGGCTTCCTCTTGTTGCGCATCCTGACGGCGAGCGACATGGCGACGAGGACGGTGTGGCGCGCAAGGGACTAGCGGAAGGGCACCGGCTCGAATAGCGCCGTGCGTGTCCGCCGTCTCGGCGAAGAAGGTTTCCAGCGTGGACCACCTTGCGGTGGTTGGCGTATCTTGCATATGCCAATTTTTCGAGAGCTGAAGTTTTTAGAACGCACACCGTCACCACCTATCCGGCGCCTAAGTCCCCGGGACACCAGCACTGGGTCAGTACCAGCCTAGGGCGTCATGCCGAAGGCGCGCCTGGGCTCGACTCGTCGGTGCCAGCCCGCGGACGCAACGTCAGATCGACGCAGCAACGGGGCAAGCACGGGACGCAAATGCCCAGAGTGGCCTCGGGGCATGTCTGACTCCACGGGCAGACGCTGCTGTGGGGCAGACCGATGCGACTCACCCAGACTCTCTTGACGGCGCGTCCACCACCTGCAGGAGCCGATGCTGACATGACGCAGCTGTCTGCCCCACGCGGTCTCTCTCTCTCTCTCTCTCTCCCTCTGCCAGCTGCTCAAAGCAGGGGCCAGGGGCCCGTCACGTGGGGCTCGTCTCTCGCGCCAGGGCCAGGGTTCCGTCGCCGATTTGGCGACATGTGTTCGCGCACAATTTGTGTTCCCGTGAGCAGCGGCTCCATCTAGTATGCATGTGCGACGTTCAACGACATCAAGGCACGAGCAGAGTGTGTGTCTGCGGGTGACCGGTCGCGCACGCATCATGCGCCGGCGTGTACTGCACAGCATTTATTTCTTGCTTTGTACGATCTATGCATGGAATGCATCTGCTCGCTGTACGGGCAGCTCAGGGATCTGAAAGGCGTACACCTTCTCAGGCGACTCCGCTCTCGGGCGAACTCCGCAGCACACCGCCGCCAAGATCAGCAGGAAGCAAAGCAGAATCGCAGCTATGACGATCGATGCAATCAGGAGGGTGTCCATGGCCGAGCGTGCGAGACCAGGGGCGGCAGCTCGATCTGCTGTGCCAGCGTGCGAGAACTGCCAGCAGCCCCGCCTGTGAAGCCGTCAAAGCTCGCCGTGTCTCGGAAAGGAAACCAAACTATGCACCCTCCAACTCGCCCGTGGTGCAAGTTAAACGCACCTGTCGGCTTCGAATTCTTGGGCTGCGTGCGAGCGACGGGGCTGCTTGCCAGGAAGTCGTGCGAGAATATTTTGCTTCAGCAGCATGCGACACGACGCCACGATCAAGTACTACTATGTCGACGGAAGCGCGCAGCAGGCTGGCCCGGTCTTCCTGCCAGCGCTCAAGGTCATGTTTGGGAGCAAGCAGATCCACGCGAGCACTTACATCTGGAACAAGACGATGCCCGAATGGTTGCCGCTCTCCGCAGTGCCTGAGCTTCTGGGCATGCTGAAGCAAGACGACGACGGCCCGCCACCAGTGCCTGCCGCAGCAAGCACGCCGCAGCCGCCCGCGGAGCCAGTTCCACCCACTGCTGCAGCTGCATCTGATCAAACACCAGCTCCACCGGCTCATGGGGCCACAGTGGGCACGCCTTACAGTGCCAACTCGCTGCTGAAGCGAGCGGGCGCGCACGATCTGTGGATAGAGAAGGTGACTCTCGACGGCGCGCCGTGGTACCACAATGAGGGGACCGGCGAGGTGTCGTGGGACCAGCCAGCTGCACTGTGGGGCAACGACCCAAACATGCACGACGATGGCAAATGGGTATGGGTGCCCGACGAGAAGCTAGGCTTTGTCACTGCACATAAGGTGTCGGGCACACCCGAAAACGGGCTAGCCGTCAAGCTTGAGAACGGCTTACGCGTACAGATTCCTGCCGGTGCCAAGGTCTTCCCTCTTGCGCGCTCGTCGCTCATCCGGCTCGAGCAAGACCTCGTGATGCTCGACGCGCTTGACGAGGGAATGATTTGCCATACACTGCGCAATCGATTCCAGGCGGACGCTTTCTACAGCGGCGCGCCCTCTTCCTGCTCGGCTTGCAGGCGGTGGGCACAATTCTCGTCGCAATCAACCCTTTCCAATACTTGCCCCAATACGGCCCAGACACGATGCTGGGGTACCATCGTCCTGGCAACCGGCAGCTGCCACCGCATGTCTTTCAGATCGCAGCGTCGGCGCACAAGTCAATGTCACTAGATGGTGCCAATCAGGCCGTGCTCATCTCTGGGGAGAGTGGCGCTGGTAAAACAGAGGCCACCAAGCATTGCCTCGCGTTCCTTGCCGAAATGGCTGGCAGTGAGAACGCCGTCGAAGGGCAAGTTTTGCAGGCCAACCCGATTCTTGAGGCATTTGGCAACGCCAAGACGCTGCGAAACAACAACTCGTCGCGGTTCGGCAAGTGGATCGAGTTGCATTTCGCAACGTCGGGTGCGATTGCGAGCGCTAAAATCGACCAGTACCTGCTCGAGAAGGCACGCGTGCCGCGCGCCGCGCAGGGCGAGCGCTCATATCACATCTTCTATCAAGTATGTTCGGGTCTGTACGATCAGTCGTTCGGCCTTAAGCACGCCGGCCAGTACAAGTTCCTTCAGGCCAGTGGCTGCTACGAGGTGGCTGGCATTGACGACGCCGACGACCTGCAGTCGACGCTCAAGAGCTTCTCGGGCCTTGACTTTAGTCAGGAGGAGGTGGACGGGGTTATCGCGATGACAGCGGGTGTGCTCCTCCTCGGCAACCTCGAGTTCGAGCGCGACGGCGAGGGCTCGAAGGTGAGCAAGAGCAGTGGTGCGCTCGTCGACGTGGCGAGGCTCTGGGGAGTGACCGCTGAAGCACTGCACACAGCGGTGACGATCCGTACAATCGAGGTGCGCGGTACGACGACCGAGATCCCGCTCAAGATGGACGAGGCGCCCGAGACGTGTGCGGCGTTCGCGATGTCGGCGTACAAGATTCTTTTCGGCTGGTTGGTCACGCGGATCAACAGCGTGCTCGATGGTCCACGCGGCAAGCTCATCGGCATCCTCGACATCTTTGGCTTTGAGATTTTCGAGACCAACGGCTTCGAGCAGATGTGTATCAACTACTGCAATGAGAAGCTGCAGCAGTTCTTCAACGAAAACACGTTCAAGCAGGAGGAGCAGCTTTACGAGGCGGAGGGTGTCAAATACGACCACGTCACGTTCATCGACAATCAGCCCGTGCTCAACCTGATCGAGAAAAAGCCGGCTGGGCTCTTTGCCCTGCTGGACGACGAGGTGGTCATCCCCAAGGGTTCGGACGAAGGCTTTATTCAGAACCTCGCGACGAGGTTCAAGGACAACACGCTCGTCGTCGTCTTCAAGCCAAATGAGGAGAAGAAGACGGGCGTCCCGGTGGGCTTCACCATCCAGCACTACGCGGGCGAGGTGCGCTATCGCGCAGCAGGCTTCCTCGATAAGGATCGCGATGCGATCTCACCCGACCTCAATGCGCTCATGTACACATCGACGATGGGTGTGATCAAGGATCACGTGTTCCCGAAGCCAAGGGGCTTCAAACGCAGCCCCGCGACGCGCACGACGCTCGCCTCACAGTTCAAGGGCCAGCTGAACACGCTGATGGAGACGCTACGCACCACGGCGCCACACTTCATCCGGTGCATCAAGCCCAACCCTAACAAAAAGAAGCGCGAGTTCACCGCACCAATGGTGCTCGAGCAGCTGCGATACTCGGGCGTCTTCGAGGCCGTCACGATTCGCAAGAGCGGCTACCCGTTCCGCCACAGGCTCGACCAGTTTGTGGGCTGGTACAAATGCCTGCTCCTCGACCCGTCCGATTTGCGCCACTTCCGAATGCGGCCTTTCACGTCACCGGATCTCAAGGAGCGTGTCGCGCAGATCCTGGCTGCGACGGGGCAAGACTTCAGCGGTGTCCAGTATGGGCACACAATGGTGCTTTACCGCGCCAAGGAGCATCGCACACTGGAACTGCTGCGCAACTTGACGCTCGAGCAAGTCGTACCGTTTTTGCAACGCACCCTCAGAGGTGGTCTGGCGCGCGAGCTCAAGCGGCGGTTGCTCGTTTCGCGCAAGCTGCTGCGCCACGCCATCGACAGCGCTGAGCTGATCAATCAACTCGACGCGACGCTACAGGAGCACGTTGAGAACATGGGTGCTATGGCGCTGCTCTTCGCAATCGAGCTGCGCGAGATCGGCGAGATCAAGAGGCTGCGCGCGGGGATGCAGTTGTGGGCTGACCTTGAGGTGGAGCTCCGCGTGCTGCTCGCCGAGGACGCCAAGGGTGGCGATGCGGCCGAAGCGGTTGCCGACGCGCTCGAGGTGGCCGTCTTGCGCGCTGAGGAGATCAAGCACGTGCGGTGCAACCCACAGCAGCGCGCGCTCTTCGAGCAGGCGCGCGCTGCGCTCGACAAGCACGCAGCGCGCCGGCTCAACCCGCAGGCGGAGGAGGCGCTGTGGGTGCTAGACAAGGCCAAGATGAACCTGACGCTCAGCGAGGCGCGTCGGCTCGCGTACAGCTCGCCCGACATTGAGAAGATCACCGAGCTGCTGGCACTGCCAGAGGACAAGTTTGTCGAGCTGCAGCTCAAGAAAGCAGTCGAGCTGCAAGACCCGACGCGCGTCATAAATCGAACCATTCGGCTACGCAACCTGCACCTCGAGAAGCATGCTTCAATGTTCCAGCCGCACCTCTTCCCGCGGTTGCGTGCGCCCGCCGAGTTTGCTGGTTCGAAGGTCTTCCGCCTCGCGTCCAAGGCCAAGGAGCTTCAGGAGGGCATGATGTACTTTTCTAGGGCGCCAATGCCGATGTCGCTCACCGAGCTCGAACCGGCACTCAACAAGGAAGCGACACAGCTCTTCAAGTGCCTGCTCATGTACTCGGGCGAACGACCAACGCAGTACCCGCCCGCGATGGCGCTGCAGGTGCTGCAGGCAGGTGTTGCACAGCCCGACCTTTGCGCTGAGATCTACATGCAGCTAATCAAGCAGCTGCGCTGCAACCCGTCGACTGACTCGCAGCGGCGGTACTGGGAGCTGATGGCACTCTGCCTGATGGCGTTCGCGCCGGGCGCAGGCTGCGACGGATTTGTGCATGTGTTCTGCAAGCAGAATGTGAGGACGGTGGGCAGAAATTCATCTCTCTGCTACACTCTGTGCAGTACGAGGGCGGCCGGCCCCTTCCGGTCGCCTCCGACCTGCCGACGCTGCTCACCGATTTCTTCGGGCGGCCGATCCGCTCGCGCTACTCGACCGCTGAGGAGCCGAAACCTGCTGGTGGTACGATCGCCGATCGGCAGCCGCCGCCGCTACAGCCAGCAGCGGCCACCAGTAGCATACTGCAGGTCGTGGCATGCGTCGACTGCACTGCGCATCCGCCCTCGCTTAACTTCCGGAAGGGTGATACGATCACAATCACGCAGCGACGCGACGACGGCTGGTGGCTGGGCGAGCTCAACGGCGAAATGGGCTGGGTTTTCAACACAAACGTGCGGCCTCGATGACGACAGGCCCGCAGACTTCCTGAGCTCTGCCTCGCTTCAAGACCGCCGTCACGCCACTGTTGGCTGACTCTAAGTCTGGGAGGTAAAGGGCCAGCACAGGTGCTGCGAGGGGTTTGGTTAGATGCCTGGCCTGCATGCCCTTTTTCACCTTTTGGGGTTTGGCTGTCGTTGCTTTACTATCATGGCGGCGCTTGCAGCGCTGAAGCGCCCAGCGGCACCGCAGGCACGCAGCCACGCGGCGTGCAGCACATGGGCAGTGCATGGATTCCAGCTAGAGAGTGTGAAGCCGTACACTTTACTCTTTAGAGATTGTGTGTTGCTTCACCTCGAAAACGTGAATTCTCTGAATAAAACATAAAAGAAAAGCAAAAAGCACGTACCAAATTAATAAGCAAGTGTCATCAGCGAGGTGCGAAGCAAGACCGACACGGAATAAAGTCTCAGCGGCCCTCCGGCTCGACGCTGACCAGCAGCGGCGCGGCGGAGATCGCGGCCGGCAGCACGACCGCTCGTGCGCCCACCAGGCGGAGCGTGTGCCACCCAAACGCCACAACAGGAGCGGCGGCGGCAGCGGCGGCGGCGGCGCCTCCACCGCCACCTCCTCCCACGCTCGAGGCGCCGTGTGGCGCCGCGCCGAGCGTGGCACCGACGGCGAACGCGGGCGGCAGGCCGCGCGCGCCGCGCCGCCACGGGCCGAAGCCTCCCTCGCTGTCGTTGACAAGGAGGTGAAAGCTGAAGCGGCCACTCGCGTCGGCGGTCGCCTGCGCGCGCACGCCGTTAGCCAGCGGCACCGCCGCGCCCACGCGCACGCCGCCGGTGCCGACCGCCTCGCCGCCGCCGCCGCCGCCGCCGCCGCCGCCCAAGGTCACTTCGGCGGCGAGAGAGAGTGAGCCTCCCCCTAGCGCCACGGGAGGAGCGAGCATCGACAGCGTCAACGCGGACGGCGGCGCGCCTCCCGCGCCGTCGCAGCGCACAGAGACGGCCCCGGCTGCCGCGCTGCCCGCCTCGCACCCCAGCGAGTACGACTGCACCAGGCGACCGTCGTCGCCGCCGAGCGCGGCAGCGGCGCCCGCCTTGAGGCCGCCGCCAAGGAACGCCATCGCCGACGAGATGAAGCACGCACGCTGCGCCGCGTCCAAGTGCAGCGCGCAGCTGAGCAGCCCCGCGCCCTCCTTGGGTGGCGGCCGTGAGAGATTCAGCCCGAGCGTCATTTCAGGGGGCACATTCCGCTGGTAAAAGCCGCGTTGACCGTCCGTGATGCCAATGGTGCCCCTGAGGTCGCCCGCCGGCGTGGCGAACGCGTGGGACAGCGAGGCGCTGCGGGCCGAGAGCGAGAGCCGCGTGTCGTGGATGGATGCGAGGAGGCTCAGGCCCGACGCCGTGGGTGGGGAGACGAGCTTCTTGGCGGACGCGCCAAAGTCGTGAAAGGCGCCGCTTTGGCCGGCTCCCCTGGCCGGCTCCGCGGCTCCAGATGGAGGGATAATTGGGAGGTCTTCGACCGTGACGAGCCGGTCACGAGGCATGCGTATACGTCGTGAACCGGGCTATAGCTTGAGACAGACGCTAGCTTGAGACAGACGCTTCGCAGCGCGACACGGCGAGCTGCGCATGCCTGCAACCTTACTAACAGTAGCCCTCTGCTCTTTTGCAGCGCCGCCTGCGTCTGCCCCGGCGTCTCTTTCGCTCTCTTTGTCGCCTCCCTCAGCCCTCCCTCCCTTGGCAGTCAGGACTCCCTCGCACTTAGAGCAAGGCGCTAAGAAGTAGGGTGGGGGCGAGAGCGCGCGGTCGCAAGCTGCATACGTGCTGTTTAAGCTGTTTAAGCAGAGCTCTCCCCGTGGTTCCCAGTTTACTGGGGAGCGGAAGTCGTTATGTCGTATGCAAAAAAGTTGTGAGTGGACGTTTACTCGTTATTGTCGGCGATGCCTCCAGCCACTTGTCGATCCTCGCCCGGACCGTCGCCGCGCGTCTTTGTCTACCCGCTCGCTCAGCTGCGCGCCCTCGACCTGCTGCCCGAGCCTCGGTCCTGGCGGCTCGGCCGAGCGCTCATGGACTGGGTCCAGGCGTCCGGATACCACGAGCCTGTCGGCGAGTGCGCCGACTACTTCCTCGTCCCGAGCTACCCGAACAACATCGACAACCTGCAGTCGATGAAGGCCTATGGCGACTGGCGCATGGCGCGGCTCTTCCACTACCTGCGCTCGCACTGGCCGTTTTGGAATCGCTCGGTCGCTGCGGGCGAGGCTCGCCACCTCCTCCTGCTGCCGTGCGACCACGGCCCGGGCGACTGCGCCTTCGACCGGCCGATCGTGCCGAACAAGTGGTCGCCGCCGGCGGGCGCGGCCGAGCGTCGGGCCCTGCTGCGTCAGCAGGACCGGCGCAATAACGCATGGAACGCGACGATGGCCGCGCAGATCAGAGAGTGGTGGGGCGGCGGGCAGTGGGAGCTGCTCAACCCGGCGTCGCCCGCGCGGCTGGTCGCCTTCCTGCTGTTCAGCGGGTGGGCCGACCAGATACGCGCCCCGAGCGGCGCGTGCCTCAACTGCTTTGCGCACGGTCTCGACGTGCGGCTGCCCACTCCGGAGGACCACTCTTGTGGGCCGCTTTGCGGCGTGCGCCCGCCCCCCCCCTCCGAGGCCGCCGGCGGCGGCGGCGGCGGCGGCGGCGTCGCGGGCGCCCTGGGCAGCCTGGCGGCGCGGCGCGCGTGGCTCGCGCAGCACGCGCACGTCGGCGGGCCTTTCCGGCCGTGGGGTGTCGGCGCGGCCGCCGCCACGCCGGGCGTCGGCGTCGCCGAGCGCGGCTCCAACTGCACGATGTTCTGGGCGGGCGCGGTGCGCGGCAACAACAACCACCAGCGCACCGCGCTGATGGAGCTGGCGGGCGTGCCGCGCTTCTGCGTCACCAACTCGGAGCGCGCCAACCAGCAGCTGCAGCAGCGGCTGCCGACGGCGATGGGCGCTGCGACCTTCTGCTTCTCGCCGCGCGGCTGGCAGCACGGCGACTCGGACCGATACCTGCCCGCGCTGCTGCACGGCTGCGTGCCGGTGATGCTCGACCGGCTCGAGGGCATGCCGCTGCAGGAGCTTCGACGTGAGCTGCCGTGGGCGCGCGCCGTCCTCGCAATCGAGCCAGACCACGTCGCGCGGTTGCCCAAGATGGCTAGTGACGCCGCCGCCGACGCCGCCGGCGCCGCCGGCGCCGCCGCCGGTGTGCCCGGGCTGTCGGCGGCGTCGGCGGCGCGCATGCGCGAGGCGGCGGCGCCGCTGTGGGAGCGGCTGCTGTACACGACCCTCGAGTTCTCTCGGATGCCCGAGCGCGCGCTCAAGTGCGTCGCGTGCGCCGCGCATCGGAGCGACTGCGGTGGTGGCGGCGCTGGCGGTGGTGGCGGCGCCGGTGGCAAGAGAGCGAGGCAGGGTAACTACCGCCGACAGGTGGCCGACCTACCCCGGCTGGGCCGCCGCCTGGCCGAGGGCGGCGCGAGAGGGGGGCGGCGGGCGCAGTGGCAGGGTCAGCGCGCGGCGCGTGCGAGCGCGGAGGCGGCCTGCGCTGCGAGCGGCAGCTATCTGGGCGAGAGCGGTTCACGCGACGCGCTCGAGGGCTTGCTGGCGGTGCTGAGACAGCGGCTCGCGGCGACGCCGGCGCCTCTTGAGCCGTGGGCCGAGCGCCGGGGCGGCGGCGGTGGCGGCGGCGGCGGCGGCGCCCTCCCGCTGGACGCGGCATGGTACCGTCGGCGCGCGAAATGGTACGCTGCGCGGCTCGCGGAGACGAACCCTCTGAGCCTGATCGAGGCGGTCCGGCCCGCCCACCGCCGCGCGTCTACAAATCTATAGCTTACTATCTCCAAATCTATATTGCTTACTATTTCGGATGCGAGACGGAGCTCCGGTACCACTTGCTGCCCATCCTGCTACAACGTGACCAACAAGATGCACATGTACATGCACATTCACATGACTCACCCAGTGCTGGTGTTCCGGGAACTTAGGCGCCGGTTTAGGTCGTGACGGTGTGCGTTCTAAAAAAATCAGTCAGTGACTCGCAGTCCGGAAAAAAAGAGCGAGCTACGCGTGCATATATGCAATGCGGGCAGTTCTTGCAAAGTTTGCTTGATTGCAGCCTCTGGCACAATCTGCACATCGCACGGCCGTCGACGCACCAACACCGCACGATGCTGCAGCTGCTAGCCGCCTCGCTTCTCCTCCTGATGCCCATGGGCCCGGTGCGGCCGCACGGTCGACCGCAGCGTCGAGCTCTGCGCCGCGCGGCCGCGCC
>Ga0115006_10003249_pt1 | contig 10983 bp, 7 predicted proteins | sample ArcOceMetagenome_3_FD_88943 | JGI IMG/M metagenome (GOLD analysis project Ga0115006, IMG submission 88943) | Marine eukaryotic phytoplankton communities from Arctic Ocean - Arctic Ocean- Svalbard ARC20M Metagenome | ecosystem: Environmental > Aquatic > Marine > Oceanic | place: Arctic Ocean...
ACATACATACATACATACATACATACATACATACATACATACATACATACATACATACATACATACATATACATACATACATACATACATACATACATACATATACATACATACATACATACATACATACATACATACATACATACATACATACATACATACATACATACATACATACATACATACTTACCTACATACATGCATACATACATACATACATACATACATACATACATACATACATACATACATACATACATACATACATGCTTACTTACCTACATACATGCATACATACAAACATACATACATACATACATACATACATACACATACATACGTGTATCCACAGGAGGTGCTGTCAGCATGCAACAGCGCAGTCACGTGCAGCATCTGCCGTGAACGCACAGAACCGAGCAATCTCGCATATGTCTGCGCGCGAAGCACTCCCGCGAGCTACCTGTGCATCGTGTGCACGGGCCGGCAAGTCGGCAACGTGTTGGCGTCTCCGCCGGCGCTCTCCACCAGACCGCAGGACGGGCCTCTGTGGCTGGCGCTCGCATCGCTGGCCGTCGCCAAAACCCTCGCGCACAAGTAGGCATCTGGAAAGTTTGTCGGCGCCGCCGCGTGCGTCTGCGAGAAGTCTGCGCTGCTGACGTGTGATAATGATGACTGTGCATGTGTTTGCAGGCTGCTGGATACGCGGCTGGCTGCCTCGTCGGCGCAACTGTACCACCAGTACCGCAGTCTCTTTGGTAACGGGCTGGCGCCCGTGGCGCGGGCCGAGGCGGCTGACAGCCTGACGTCAGCGCAGCTCCTCAAACTCCTCGAGCTCATGCAGCAGCAGACACGCCTGCGTCTCGATCCCCCGCGCCAGCAAAAGGCCCGCAACTTCCTCAGCGCTTCCTCTGCCAACGCGCGCGCGGTGTGCTCTATCTTTGGCGCGTTCCTCTACCACTGTGGCCTGCCGCTTCCTCGCGGCGGCCAAGACGCGGGCGAGGTCAGCGTGCAGGTGCTAGAGTGCTTCGAGCAGGGCATCACCTTGATCCTGGGAGTCTTCTTCGACCCGCGCAAGCGTGACCAAGCATCATCCATCATCACCAACATGAAACGTCGCGCTGACTTCCTTCGCCTCCGCCTCAGCCCCGCCATGCACTCTGCCAGAGGCTCCGTGCAGGGCACGGACACGTCAGACATCGCCCAGGCGCCGCTCTACCTCACCTCGCGAGCCCCGCATGCCCGAGCCGCGGGCACGCTGCAGCGATCCCAGAGCGAAATCCTGCAGCAGTCGAATGTGACGACAAGTGCTCCCGTGCGGCGCCTCGGGCGCTACCTCTCGGAGGCAGACGTTGATGCTGCGACTGCGGGGAGCGAAGATGCGCCGGGGCAGGAGGCGGTGGCTCCCGGCAGGGGCGCGGGGGCTCGCAACGCCAAGAGCCTGTGGCGAAGGCTGCGCCAGCGCACGGGCCTAATTTCGTTTTTGCTTTTGATGCGTAAGCGCAAGCTGGTGGCGTCACAGGTTTAAGATTTAGGGTTTAGGGTTTATGGTTTAGGGCTGTATGGCGTCACAGGTGTGTTGCTTGGCGCTGCATGCGCGCCTGAGTGTGTGCAGACGTGCAGCTCCTGTGCAATATATTAAATCCAGCCCCTAACCACTATCCCCTAAACCCCAAACCCTAAACCCTAAACCCCAAACCCTGTGTGCAGACGTGCGCTCCTGTGCAATACATCTCGTGTGGGTGGGGGCTCTGTGCAGCGCCTTTTGTGTTGTTGTAAACATGCATACTGTGTAAACGCGCTTGTGTGTGCAGGTGCGTGAAATGCTGCAAGACTCGCCCGACCTCAAGGAGCTACAGGCGCTACTCGTCGACGTTGAGAAGCGTAAGAGCGCGGCGAGAGAGTCGCTAGCGTCGGCCAGCATGCTGTGCGCGGGCCATAGTGGGAGCGTGCAGAAAGCGTTCCGCACCATCGTCCTTGCCAGTCTGCAACGGTCGTGGGAGGTGTTGGAAAACATTGGAGTGAGCGACGTGATGGAGCGCGAGCTGCGCGACTTTCTCGATACCCACGCCGCCGCCCCCCTCGTGTCCGCTGTCGCAAGCTCGTCTTCCCTCGCAGGCTCGCATCCCTTGCATGGAGAAGCGGGAGGCGGGGTTGATCTGGCGCTATCAAGTGCGGCAATCACCGCGTGCGTGCTCCAGCGATCTGAAACCGCCGTGAGTGCCCTGATTAAGACAGGCACGTGGGACGCGTTGCTGGGCCTCTGCGTGGCACAGGCGCAGCCCGCCACGCTTGCTCCCTCGGCATCCCCTGTCTCGCTGCAGCAGCCGGCGGCTGATGAAACAGATGAGGAGTTGGAGGAAGTCGAAGAGGAGACCAAGGGTACGTTGCATGCGGGAGGCGAGACAATAAGCAGCGATCAAAACGATCAAGATGCATTCATGGTCTCCGGTGTTCAGCTCAACAAACTGTCCCTGAAGGCTCTGACGCGTGCCGGGTGGAAGATACACTATCAGAAGCCCTACAATATCGGCACTCGCGAAGAGGATCTGAAGCCGGCCAAGCCGTGTACGTTCTTGTTAGTGGCGGCGCGTGAAAGGTCGAGCGACACATTGCTGATCGCTGCAATGGCTCCTGCTGCGCAGGTGTGCATGTGCATGTGCATGTGCATGTGCATGTGTGTGTGTGTGTGTGTGTGTGTGTGTGTGTGTGTGTACCCGAGCGCGTGCGTGCTGGCGCGTCACGTGATTTTCACGAGCTCGATTATCCGTGTCTACCGTTGGCATGTGTATGCATCCATGTCCTTGTACGCGTGTATGCTGTGCGTGTTTGTAAACACCTCCGTAAAACAGGTGCTAAGGCACACCAGCAGCTCGACAGAAGCGCACAAGGCCAATGGAGTATACTGGTATTTTTACCCCGGTAACTCCTTCGGATTCTCTCGGAGCGCGAGAGTCGATGTCGCACCCTACGACTGTGAACACGAAGACTCGGAGTACCGCCTCAGTTGGCTGTTGGATGGTCGAAATGGCGGGTACCGCATTGGCGACATCCAGGTGCAATATGCATGTATCCATCTGGTGACAGGTAGTCGTTGGTCCATCAGTCTTTTAACGGTTTTGCGGTCGGAATGAACAGAATTTAAACGGGAGTTCGGGCATGCAGTACGAGAAGCTGATCCTCTTCTCCAACGGGCCGCAGGCGCGCCTGGAGAAGGCCGTGCTCTCGGTGCCGCTCCGGTGCTGGCACGCACGCGGCGCACTGGTGCTGACGCTCCTCACGGTCGTCGAGCGCCTTCTCGCTGCCGAGGGTGAGGCGCCACTGGTTGAGTTTGAGCAGATGTCCACTCGTGTCTTCCATGCACTTGCCCTCTGGAGCAAGAAGAGCCGAGGGCGAGCAGCAGCAGGCGCTGGAGAGGGGAATGCGGACGAAGTGCAGCTACTCTTGTTTGGGTTGGGGCTGGTTGGGTGCATCCTTCCAGCGCTCACAGAACGGGCCGAAGAGTTTGGTGCGATCATCGAGCTTGGTGTTGGCGTGTTGCTGGTTCTCGTGGGTAGGAAGAGCGGCGGCCGATGGGTAGACGTCGTCGCACAGGCTACCAGGTGTGACCGCTGACACTGACACCGCGCAACTCGCAACACACCTGTGTGTTGCTTGCAATTCAACTACTATTATTACTACTATCATTACTACTAGTATTACTACTAGTGCAACTAACTAGGAGACTTGCAGCTTGCTGGCGTCCTTGGCCAGGCTGCTGCCCCCGGCAGTGTGCGATGGAGTGGTATCACGTCTTGTTGATGCGCCACCTGATCCAGGTATGGCCTTTACAGAAATAGCAGTATCACGCCAAATGTCCTGTTCAGGCTCTGAAGGGCCCGACGCTCATGAATGCATGAATATCCTTCATTCCTAACAGCCTCCTCTGACGTGTTTTTGTTTTACCTTGGCACCTTTTTGTCCGAGCACCAGCACATAGCCCAGGACCAAAGCAGGAGCCGCGCACACTGGGGCGATTGCGCACAAGTGTGGCACGCGTGGTGGAGAACTTGCCGCCTGATTTGCCGCAGGGACTCAAGTTTCTCTACTGCCTCTCTGCCTCCTCCATGCACCGGCAACCCGCCTCCTCCATGCACCGAGTTTGGCTGAATCTAGCAGGAGAGCTGGATGCCCAGGACTTGGTAGTCTGGTGGCCCGCCGTCAGAAAATTCATTGAGCTTCACCAGAAAGCGGGCGGGGCGGCAGCGCAGGCTGGCGAAGAAACAGCTGATGCTGCTTTGAGAGGAGGAAGCGCGGGGGGAAGTGAAGGGATCGGCGCGAGAGGAGGTGCTGAAGTTGGCGATGTCACGTACCCCTTGTTGCGTGGTGGAGGTAGGCTGGCCCTCGAGGTCCTGGGCGGCACGCTCCCGCGCCTGTCACAAGGAGTTGAGGTTGCGCTGCCCGACGGCCAACCAGGGTTTGTCATTCACGCGTCCCCCGATGCAGTCTGGGTGAGCATGCGAGATGGGTCGCTGCGACAGTGCCCCACGAAGCATCTCTACCCTTGTTCTGTGTACGCGGGCCGGCTTGGGCCACGCAGTCTCGGTCTCCTGCTGGCGCATGTGCTTGCTCTCAAGGACACGAATCAGGCAGTGGGCCTCTTCAGTGTGGCTGTGTCTGACGTCAGCAACGACGCCAAGGCAGAGGATGAAAGTGTGGTGACATCCAGCTTTCAGGAAGCCGCAATGCTCGAGCAGGTGCGAGTATTCAAGGCGCTGGTCCACCATGCGTCAGCATACGATGGCTACGGCATGTCAAGCGAGGGCGACCAGATGCACCAGACCTTTGCGTTTTCGACCAAGGGTGCCGAAGAGGTGGCCGAACAGCTCGACGCTCAGGTATGCGTAAGTGTCAAAAGAGACCTGTCAAGTGGCAGTGTATATGGCAAAAGAGGCCTATTAATATTAGTGTACCTCAGGGGCCGCATGCCCAGCAACGAGGGAGTGCCAATGATGCCGACAGGGGAATGGCGCCGCTGACACACGTGGCGTTCTCCAGAATGTGCTCATGCCGATCATCCAGCTCGCGCTCACCGCCGACGAGCACAAGGCAATTCGCGTTGCTGTTGCCGCGCTTGAAGAGTGTCTTACGCTTCTGGAGCCCGCCCGCGTTCGTCTGCTAAACCTGCTGGCGAAGGCAAGCGATGGCGCCATCCTCGACGGCAGACGGGAGGCTGCCAGAAGCGTGCGCGAAATCCGTGTGTGGACAGAGTCACACTACCCCCACCCACATGGAGAGACTGGGGTCCAACGGATTGAATTTGTCTACTCTGACGGGGAGGTGGCGTCTCGCGGAAGCTTGCGCGGCCCAACGCACCACGAGTCTTTTGTACTACAGCCCGGCGAGAAGTTGGTGCGCATTGTTGCTGGCCATTATAACACTCAACAACACCCAAGCGGGGCGTTTGGTGCAGCGCCTAGTACTTCAGGGTCTCGCTTGTCATGGTGCCAATTTTTCGTCGCGACTTCTGCCACCGGGGCAGAGAGATCGTCACCGCAGTACGGGAATACCCGGCACAGCAGTTCTGGCTCTGCCCAGGTGGCAACGTTCGCTTTTGAAGGCTCAGCAGAGCAGCCAATCATGGATATCGAGCGACAAACGCACCAATCGTGCCCAGCGATCCAATACGCCATTCTCGCACACGCTCCAAAGACGCACGAGGTACCCTCATTCCTGAACAGGGACACGAAGATAGATTTACGATATCAGGTCCTAGCGGTTTCCACACTGTCAAGGGCACACAAGAAGGCAGGCAGTCTTGTCGGCCTGGAGCGACTGGCCCTCCTCCAGAGTCGCACCTTGTCCTTGCTGCGTCCCCAAGCCGATGAACCAGTCAGCAAAATAGGGCCTAAGCCCTGTTCTGCTGCCTGGACGCCGCCGCCGGCAGGTTTTGGTTCTGGCGCAAGATCGGTAGGCGGGTTTGGTTCTGGAGGTGGAATCCCAGCTGCGCCGCGCGCTGCTTTTGGCTCCAGCCCGGCTTCCGCTGTAACTAGACCATCTGGAGGATTGCAATGGTCCTGCGCCGCCTGCACGCTCTTGAATGACGAGGGCCTCACGGAGTGCTCTGCGTGCGGTGGGCGCGAACGTGCCGCGTCTTTGCCCAATCCTCCGCCATCCACTGGTGTCGCGGCGGCAACAGAGCGAGAGGAGGCAGGGGCATCAGCGCAGATGGACGAAGAGAAGGCCGCAGTGGATGCGAGAAACGGGGAGGAAGATGCGGCAAACAAGCAGAAGTGCGCTGCTTTGCAAAGGGAGCATGTCCTACGTGTCTTGAAGCACGACTTAGCCCGCGTGGACAAGGCCATCATGGAGACGGGCTCCTGCCTCAAACCGTTGTACGCACTCGAGATTGGCATCCGCAGCCTGCCGCACCTCATTGCGTCCTATTTCAAAGGATTCTCTGAGTCTTCCTTCCCGGACAGCGGAGTGCTTGAAATCATCGTGCGCCTCATGCAGAAGGTGGTGCTGGACCGTGGGTACAAGACAGCCGTGGACGATAGCATGTGCACACTGCTTGCACGGCAGCCTGCGCAGTGCCTCGAGTGCGTCGATGTCGCTTACCGCACTGTCATCCTCCCGCTTCTCTCTGAGTGCATTGAAGGGCTACCCCAACCTTCAGGGCCTACAGCCACGGTGACTCTGAAGATGGGTCAAAGTCCTCAAACCTGCAGTGCGGGCGTGGAGTTTGTGGGAGCCTCCGCCTTTGTCATCCGTCTTGACAGCCAGCAGCAGCCTGAAGACTCGAGTACGCAGGGAGCGCAGGCCACAAGCTTGGTGTATATCGCCGGAGATGAAGCACGAACGTGCTCGTCGGCGCCCGCGGCGAGTGGCGCGGCGCCCGCGGCGGGGGGCTTCGGCTTTGGGGCGTCGGCATCCGGCGCTGCTGCGGCGGCCCCGTCCTTTGGCATGGGGGGGGCGTCGTCCGGCACCACAGCGGCGGCTCCGTCCTTTGGCTTTGGGGCGTCGTCGTCCGGGCCTTTCGGGATTGTGGGTGGGAACTCCCAGCCCATTCAAAGGCTGGAAGAAGTTGTGAATGGCAAAAGCTTTGTCTCGGTTCACTCTTCTCGAAGCAGTTCGATGGAGCAGGTAAGAATCCAGGCAGCGGCCGACAAGGTGGTAGTGGGGTCAAAGCACCCGTACGAACTTGGCGTCAATATCGATGGAACCGTAGAGATCGAAGGAGCGCTGGAACTCAAGGTCACGTTTGATCGACAGTGCCATACCGAAGACCACCATTACTTGCGCATAGGTGGAAAATCTTTTAGTGGACGTTTTGCGCAATCCACAATGGGGGGTTACGGAGCATTCGGCGCGCCGTCTACAGGCAATTGGACAGAATTTACGCACAAGGGCAGCAAGATCGACTTTTCTTGGAATTCAAGAGATAACCGTCCGTCGGGGGGTTTTGGCGGTTTCGGTACAAGTGTCCATGGGGGCCACGTTCAGTGGGGCTGGAGGTTCACTGTCAGTGCCGTCAAATTCGATGAGACGGCAGACGCGCAGAATTCCCAGCCGGAGAACGCACGCGCGAGTCTCATGCTCTCCTTCCTCTCGGCTGCCTTGCACCGCGAGCAGTGTTGTCAGCTGCTCACAACCCCTTCCCGTTTCAAGGTGCTTTGCAGCATCGCTTGTCAGCTTAGTGGGCGCTTCCGCCTGCAAACGCTGCAAATTCTTTCCGCGTTGATACGCGCAATGTCAGAACGAGCGATTTCCTTCGACGCGCAAGGAGGAGAATCAGATGGTGGTGGTGGCGTGACAAGTGGTGGGCGTGCGAGGAGACAGGATTTGCAGATGCAACTGTACTTTGCGCCCATTCTACGCTGCTACTGCGAGACCGTAAGCAAGGCCATTGCGGCAGGGAAGGCACAAGAAGGTGCTGATTGCCTGGCCCTTCTCGCCTGCGCTATAGAGTGGGAGGCCTTCCACGCCTCCTTTCACCGTAGCGTCGCACCCGCGTCCCGCATGCCCGCGGGGGACATCACGCCAGAAGATGATGGGAACAGAACAGAGGAGGGCGAAGGGGACCAGCACAGGGACGGCCCTACTTCAGTCTTTTGGGCAGTGACTGGGGAAGGTCCCGCGTATATGCCGCTTGTGGACACCGTATCCCTTGCTGCTGGAACATCATCAGCTGAGAACTCGACTCCTCCCGAGGAAGCGTGGTGCACTGCCAACAGTGCTTGTGAAGCGTATTCGCCTTGTGTAGGAGTGGATGGCTTGCTGTGTAACGAGGAGAGTGAGACGGGCAAGGTACCACAGCCAAAGAGTCTGCTGTGTTCTATCGCTAGATATAGATACAGATATACGTATATATACAGATATCGATATACCTCTCTTTATATATAGATATACCTGTAAATAGAGAGAGAGCGGTATATCTAGCCAAAGAGTATACTCTGTGTTCTATCCCTAGATATAGATATAGATACGTATATATATAGAGATATAGATGTACCTCGATATATAGATATACCTATATATACATAGGTATATCTATATAATATATATATATATACATATATATATATAGGTATATCTAGCCAAAGAGTCTGCTCTGTGTTTTATCCCTTCTATCCCTTCTAACCTATATACCATGGTGCCATGGTCTTCTTGCATCGCGTGCTTAGCATGGGGCTGTGGTTGTGTGTGTATGTGTGTGTATGCATGTGCTGTGGTTGTGTGTGTATGTGTGTGTATGTATGTGTATGTGTGCATATGTGTGTGTATGTGCGCGTGTCACTCACTGTCACACGCACACTTTCGCTCACTCACCCACGTTGGCATTCGCGCCATACCAGTACATGGCGATTACGGCTATGCCGCCTACATATGTATGTATGTATGTATGTATGTATGTGTATGTATGTATGTATGTATGTATGTATATGACGCTGTGTACTATGTATATCTATATCTGTATACATATATACCAGTACATGGCGATTACGGCGATGACGCCCTATCAAACAGTGTCGTTTGAGGAGCTGCGTGTGGGGGACTACCTTCAACTCCTCCACGAAGCGAAAAGCGCGCAAACGCCAACCAACGCGCAATCGCCGCAGAAAGAAGAAGAGGAGAAGAAGAAGATTCCTAACCCTTTTGCCGCGACGGCGCCTACGATTCCTAAGATTCCTATCCCTTTTGCCGCGACGGCGCCTAAAGGAGAAGAGAAGAAAAAGAAGATTCCTAACCCTTTTGCCGCGACGGCGCCTACTCCTCAGGCCAGCGTCGCGAGGTTGATTGTGGGTCGCACAGGCACAGATTTCCAACCGTCAGTGCCCTAGTCCACGTGCTCCACGAGCGCCAAGTTCCTCTATATACTGACGTCTGAAAATGTGTGGCAGCTGATTGCCTCAAGAAGCTGTCGGAAGAGGAGCCGATCCTCGAGGTAGCTCTCAAGGTGCCGCTGCGAGCGGAGCGCAAGTCAGCCGAGCCAGGTGCTGGTGGTGAAGTGGCGAACTTCATTGCGATCACGGCGATGCCGGCGTACCAGAACTACTCGTTCGAGGAGCTCCGCGTGCAGGACATGGGCGTGGTTGGTGGCGGGGGCGCGTTGTCTGCAAGACCTGAACAGGATGAGGTGGACCCCGCTGGCACAGACGTAGAGCCCATGGCACAAGACGTCACGGACATGCACCTCGTAATCTCGCTCCTCGAGCCTCTCCCTCCCGGGACTCTAGGAGCTGAACCTCCCGCCGCCGCCGCCTCCAGCGGCAGGTGCGTGGCAAGCATTGACGCCAACTTCCAGCTGCGGGTATACGCTCAATCGCCTCTGCGCGTGGGAGACAAGGTCAAAGTGTGTGCCTCCAGCAACGTCGTGTCCAAACCGCCCACCAAGACGAGCGGCGGCCAAGGTGGCGTCCCCTACGAGAATGCAGGATTTGGGGGCGGGGGGTTCAGTGCGGGGGGATTTGGCGCCAGCAAACCCGCTGCAAGTACAGGCGCGGCAATTGCAACAGGGTTTGGCGCGCCGGCGTTTGGTGCGGGTGCAAGCACCGGGGGCTTTGGTGCAAGCGTCGGGGGCTTTGGTGCAAGTGCCGGGGGCTTTGGTGCAAGCGCCCCCGTTGTGCTGCGGGTGCGCCGGGACCTCAATCTTCGTGTTCGACTCGATCGCTCCTTGTCCAGTGATCACGTGGGAACTTTGCGGGCCGGAACCGCGTTTGCGTTTGACGAAGTTGGTGGAGGATGGGCAAAGCTTGCGCCTTTGCACTACAACGACCTGCAAACGTCACGGAGCTGTGACATCGCTGATTTCAAATCGCATAACCCTCACACGCATGGTTTCTGCATCACCACACTAGACGGCCGAGAATCATTCGAGGAGCCTAGCGACGAGGAGAAATCTGCTGTTTTGGCGCGGTACGGACCTCCAGGCGCCTCTGGGGCCTTTGGTGCAAGTGCCGGGGGTTTTGGTGCAAGCGCCGGGGGTGGGTTTGGGGCCACGAGCGCGCCGGCCACGAACATGCCGGCGTTTGGTGCGGCTCCTGCTGCGTCAGGTGTGTGTGGGGGGTGGGGGATATGTATACATATATATACATATATACATAGTATACATATGTATATACATACGTATGTACATACGTATATACATACGTATGTATATATATATATACATACATATGTATATATACATGTATGCATATATACATATGTATACATATATATATACACATACATATACATATATATACATGTATGCATATGTATACAGTGCACCATTTGTTTGTTGTCTTGTGCTGCGTTGCTCTCTCTCTCTCTGCCTGCCTCCCTCCTCCCTCCCTCCCTCCCTCTCTCTCTCCCTCTCCCTCTCTCTCTCTCTCTCTCTCTCTCTCTCTCTCTCTCCTTCTCTCTCTCTCTCTCTCTGTGTGTGTGTGTATACATATACATATACATATACATACATACATATACATATACATATACATATATATATACGCATCCTGCGCT
>Ga0115006_10003250_pt1 | contig 10980 bp, 16 predicted proteins | sample ArcOceMetagenome_3_FD_88943 | JGI IMG/M metagenome (GOLD analysis project Ga0115006, IMG submission 88943) | Marine eukaryotic phytoplankton communities from Arctic Ocean - Arctic Ocean- Svalbard ARC20M Metagenome | ecosystem: Environmental > Aquatic > Marine > Oceanic | place: Arctic Ocean...
CTCCCTCCCTCCCTCCCTCCCTCCTTCTCGCGCACGCGCGCGCGCACACACAGCGGGGTGGGCAGTATCCCCATCAAGATCTTGCTCGCAAACTCAGACTGGCACGTCTCGTTGCGCGTGACGTTTGAGGCGCTGTCCTCCCTCTCTTTGCCGGTCTGCATTACACACACACACACACACACACACACACACACACACTGGAAAAGACATCTCGTTGCGCGTGACGTTTGGGGCGCTCTCTTCCCTCTCTCTGCCGGTCTGCATCCGCCTTTTCAACACACATACACACACATACACATACACACGCACGCACGCACACACACACACACACACACATACACACATGTACATAGGCAAACGGCAAGGTGGAGTACGGGCTGGACTATGAATGGGGAGGAGTGCAACGTAAATCTCTGCTTGTGCCCCCGCGAGGAGAGGTGCCCATCGCCCTGACCGTTACGGTACGCTGTCTTGTCCGTCTGGTTGTCTGTGTGCCTGTCTGTGTCTGTCCTGATATGCTGTCGTTTGCGTATACACACACATGCCCCTGTACTGTGAGATGGCGAGCGAGAGCGAGCGCGTGAGAGAGAGAGAGAGAGAAAGGAGGAGATTGTCTCGCTGACACGGCGCGCGCAGGTGATGCGCGTGGGAGTCTACAATTTGAATCGATTCCGACTATCCTTTCCCACGGAGGGCGGCAAAGACGTGGCTGCCTTTCCCCCTCTAGACTTTTCTACTAGTACAACATTCCAGCGGCTGCTTCACGTTGAGCCTGCAGTGTCGTCGTGACGGGATGGGGAAGGACGGAGCAAGGCGGGGCGAGCCGCAGGTGAGAAGATGGCGGCAACGACGCCGTGTTGGATGCCATGGGTAAATTGGCGTATTCATTAAATGCCAACTCCGCAGTTTTTGCCATTGTTCGAGCATTTGCCACCCACGCGCATTATACACCCACACCGCACCCACGAGCGGGGCAAAGTCGCACGCACGTCACCCAGCGCTCCGACTCCTTGCCCCGGACGTCACCTCGCAGCCATCCGGCCTGCCATCTGCCCAATCTGTGCGGGGCAGTCATTGAGGAGCCTCTTGAGAGCTTTGGCAAATTCTCGCCAGTCTTGGCACATCTCGGCTTGGCTAATCTCAGTCCCTGGCGTTACCTGCCCTGCCGTGCCCCGATGGGCGCGCTCACGGCGTTCGGGAGGGGAAGATGAGCACGTGCAGTGCAAGTGTACGCCCTTCCTCAGGTGTTCGCGTTTTCGCTGCTTGTAGATGCATATGAGATCTCCCGCCAGCTCATCTCCCGCCATAGCCCGCGAACAAATAGCCCTGCTCTCGTCCGCTCCCAACAAGCCCCTTGCCTGCAGCTCGCGAACCTGCTGGAAAAATCCCGGGTATTCGACATGATCGGTGGTGCTCTCATGGGTCCCTCCTCTTTTTGACTTTGGAACGGACGTCGCTACGCCGACACGCACCTGAGCGCGGTGATTTTTCTTGCGTGACTGTGGTAATTTTTCTCGCCCGTTCGCGTCCTCGGACTGCATCCTTGCTGACCTGTCGCGAATGCTTCGTTGCGTCTTCGAGATGGGCTCGAAGACCTCCCAGCTCAGCAGCCCTTGCAGCCGAGCCAATGTAGGAGTGACCGGAGGCAGCGGCTTACCCGCACGCATTTCGAGTTGGTCATCCATCTTTGACTTCGACCCAGCGTGGCGCCGACTTTCGAGCAGACGGGCAGGGGCCCGGGCAAGCGTCGGAGTAACCGCAGGAATGAAAGGAACCCTGACTTTTGGCCGATGCTTGGGCGCATCTTCATCGGGTGAAAGCAATAGTCCGCACGCTCGTCCACTGCCCCTCAGCTCAGACGAAACTCCAGCCACACTGATGCCGGCCTCACTCTCATCTCCACTCGCAGCTGCGTCCAGCAACATTTGCAAGGAGTGACTTGGCGCGAACGGGCACGGCGTAGATGACGATGAAAAGTTGGCTGCGACGTTCGAAGCGGGAGTTCGAGAGCATGGCGTCGGAGAGGGCGGGAGAGGGATCGACGGTGAAGGGGACAGCGAACATACTCCGTCGCTCTCACGTGCTGCCTCATCTTCCCGGCTCACATCGTTTCCCGTGTTGCGCACTTCCTTAGTCGTCGCATCCTCTTCGGCAACCTGCGCCGGTACAGTGCACTTGCCATCCTCCTCCAAAAAGGGTCCCGGCGAACACATGGCCAGAGTGTCGGCGATTCCTGAGACTCGCCTGCGAACCAGTGGACGAACTTGTCACGTCGGCAGTCTCGTTTCTCACGCGGCCGACAAAGCAATAGGCGCATAACTCTCCACCTTACCTGCTATATACGGTCTCGTTGACCGCGTCGCGCCATCGCACAAACACAATAGCCAGGGTTGGCACTCTTCTCTCGGCTAGCTTGACAGCAACAGCTGCCTTGCGCTTGCGGGCCTACACAAGACATCAAAGTGAGATCAGCCTTGAATTCGTCCGCCCCATGAGCACGATTTCTGTCATGCACGCCACACACAACAACGAGGCAAGTGAGTTTTCGCGACTCACTGAGTTTTCGCGCATGGCGAAGCGCCAGGAGAAGATGACTGAAAACTTGAGGCCAATCTCCTGCACGTTCACGGACTGCGGCAGCTCTGGCTGCGGAGATGTCGGCATGAGAGTACATGTGCACGCCATACATGAGCACTCCGGCGAATCGGAACTTGCTGCTGGAGACATGCACTGCTCACGGGGTTGCATCTCTCCGGCCTCGTCGACAACAGCAGACTGGCCGCTGTCCATGGCTTGCAAATTTCGCCACCGAGAGTGAGTGCTGGCGGCATCAGCGGGCGTTGGGTCGCAGGACTTGGCTGCATTGGCCTCGGCTCCTGCCGCCTTCCGGTCAGCTTCTCTGCGACCGGAACCAGCATCATCACAGCCTTCAGGCTTGTTTGAGGCAGCATCATCCGCGGCGTGCCCATCGAGAATTCCGGCTCGCGACAGTATTTCTGCAATGGCGCTGCAACCTTTTGCGCCAGCCCTTTGACTGGCGGCTCGGAGCAACGCCGCAAGGTCGTGCTCCGGAACCGGCCCCTCCCACTGGCTTTCCTCTCTCGGGTGGGATACGGAAGGAGAGGCCTCGAACGGTGCACTGGCCAGCCGTGACGCTACACCGACGGATGCCTCCACAGCCAGATGAACAGGCGAGACGCAGCCGACAGACTCTGAGGAGCACGCGCTGTCCAAACTCATCCCATTGCCGGACTGGGTCTCAGCTGAGCCGCCGTCCCCTGCGCCCTCATCTGCTGCAGATTTGAGCCTGGTTGTGAGGGCATGCATGAGCTGACGTGCTTGTTGGAGACGATGGCGTCGGCGATCGATCCATGGCGACACTGCGCACGGGGGTTTTGGACGCGGTCAACCCCCAGAACCTTCTGCGCAGCGCAGAAAGCTAGCTGGCGTGACATTTCGCAGATGGCAAACTCACCAGAGATTTCCGACGCGGGGGGCTCCTCCTGCGCGGAGCATGACAGACCGACTTCTTGTCTGGGAGACAATGGGGTCTCCGCGCTGGTCTGCGCATCGCAAGCGCCCTGCGCGGGGTGGCCGCACGCATCTGGGCAGCTCAGGGGTGCGCACGCGGGCGTCACCCTCGATGCACCCGTCAGCTCTCTGCCCGCGTGCGCAGAGCCCGGCCCAGGCCCGGCCTGCAGATCGCTCAGTGTCAGCGTGATGGTGCGCGGCTGTTGCTGGGGTGCTTCCATCAAAGGCGCGCCGCTGTTGCTGGGGTGCTTCAGGATGCCCTTTGGTCTCGCCGCAGCCACGTTGCAGTGGGGCCCGGGCTCGTTTTCCTTGCCCGCTCGCGGAGAGGGGCAGCCGCGCCGGGGCGGGATGGGTGGGGGCGCCGCGGGCACGCGATGCGGCCGCATCGCTTGCAGCCTCCCTGGCATTTCGTGTGGTGCCGTTGCGGGGGCGTTTCAACTTCGGCGCGAACTGAAAATTGAGTACCGTATAAATTCTGAAAAGAACGGGAGCGGGCTTGCGCCACACACAGGGACCGCGGACCGCTGGCGGTCGCCAGCGGGTCCCGGGCCCGCCACGCAGGATGGAAAAGGGTGGCGGCGCGTGAGCGCGCGCGCGCATGGAGGACGCCGGTGCCAGACGGCGGTCTTATGCCGCGCGCTTTGCCGCGCGCCGCGAGCAGCTGCCAGCGGCTGCGCAGCTGCGCGCCGCGCAGCCACCCGCGGACGCGGCGTGGCTCCGGCTGCCGCATCGGGGGGCGGCGGGAGAGGCTCTGGCGGACGCCGCCGCAGCAGAAGTCTGCGCGTACGGGGCCTCGAAGCGGCAGGCGGTGGCGGTTCGCGGCGGGCACGGCGGAGGAAGGAGGTGGTTGTTGGTGCCGGCACCAACAACCCAGGACCGTGAGCCTGAGCAAGCCGGCGCTGACCCGGCCCGGCCTACGCCCGCACACGCAGAGCCCGTCGCGGCACGCGACACACGCGCGGCGGGCAGTGTCGGCCTTGGCAACGCTCACGTGCGTCACTTCCAGAATTTGAGCCTGTGCCGCGAGCTGCACAACATGCAGCTGCAGGTAAGAGAAGTGCCGAGTGTGCATTGCTCCGGTGGCCACGCAGTTGCTTGCTGGGTCCGCAGCCGTGCCCTGACAAAAGCGCCCTGCGCCCTGGTTGGCAGCGAGAATTGGTTTCGCTGGCACTCGACTTGCCCAGTGTGGACAGAGCGGAAACGGCAGAAGAGCAGAGTGCACATGAGCCAGCCGGCGCGCATCCACTTGCTCCGCACCTTGCTGTGTCCTGTGACACAGTGCCCAGTTGCCATGAGGAACCGCTGGACGATGCCACCGAATCTCTTCCGTGCCCCCTAGTGAAATTTCCGTGGAAGCAGGACCAGCACCGTGACCGCGGAGACCCACGTATTCCCCTGCTTCCTCAGCAACATGCTCGAGCTGGGCCGCAGAACGCCTGTCCTGCAAAGCGAGCGGCGGAACAAGTGCTGCACAGGGATGACACGGACCCTGCACAGTTTCCCTGGGGCGATTCTGCGCCGCCGGTTGCGCCGGTTGCGCTTGAGAACGGAGACGATCATTTCGGGCACAAGCGGGTTTTCGTAATCAATCACACGGACCGCGAGCCTACAGATGCACATGTCCAGGAGCCTGGCCTAACGCCGAAGGACACGACAAACTTGAGGGAAACGGAAGGAGAGCTGATCGATGCGCAGGAGGACCAGCATCACGGAACGTCGCAACAGGTGGTCGGGGGGATGGGAAAGGCAGACAGCAGCAGCATTCATTCGCAGGAAGAAGCTGCTGTGGCGGTTCCATGCCAGCCGCGTGAGTCAGCTCAGCATCCAACTTCTGCACATGCGCATGCCGACGAAAGTGGATGGGAAAAGCAGCATCCCGTACGAAAGCCCCTGTCCCTCGTCCGCGACAATGGAGAGGGGCAGGTAGCATCGCCGCAAGAATCGCAATGTGCAATCAAATCAGCTAGACCCAACGGATGCCGTGCGCTGCAAAAAGAGAGAAGCACAACAGACCGACAAGCTGCGCATGGGGTGGGAGTTACAGGAAGTCATCTTTGCCGTGATTATAGTGTGCGAGCTCAGAGGCAAGCGGATGGGTTCAAGAAGAAATACCTTGCGCTCATGGGCGGTGGTGGAGAGGCGATTTTACACAATGGCCCTTCGCGGTTTTTGAACAGGAGCACTGTTTCAGGTAATCCTCGTTTAGGTAGTGCGCTCGCTTCGTAACCATCTTCCACATTATCTCTCACATGCGGGCAAGTGCTGACGCATCGCGATTGTCTCCTGCAACCCATGCAGCTGCTTGCGAAAACGCTGATCGGTCAGCAGCGCGCATTGCAGAGCAAGAGCAACTGGCAGCGGTGCGGAAGTCGGTACGCCAGCGTGTGTTTGCTGCTAAGCGTGCAAAGACTGCCAAGGGCACCCGCTTTCTGAGGTCCCTGGTGCAACGCCGGGGTTTGTGTGGGGAGCGGGGTCAAAGCGGGCGGGAAGTCAATGCAACAGAAAAGTTGCATGTGGGCGTGAGTGCGCACACTGAAACGGTGATTGTCAAACTGCATGCCTTTGCTTGGAATGGCCAAGCAGTCACCACGCATGAAGATCCGCACTCTGCATGCGAAGATGTCAGCTCATCACTAGGACCCGCATTCAGAGCAACGATGCCCAATGCGCAAGCTGGGCACATGGGCAGGATCTCTCCAGGGCAAGATATGTCTGGCAGGCAACATGGCTGGAGTGAGTCAAGGGAGAGCACGGAGCTCTTGCAGTACATAGCAATGCAGTCGAAATGTCCTCTTATGCTGCGTCCGTCGATGGGAAGAGAAGGGGGCATGTTGGGAAGGATAGTGCGAAGAATATTTCGGAGGTGGTATGCAAACTCTGCATTTATGCTGGTGGCAGTCGGCTTTCGTGGCACTCGTGTCTTGATCTCGTGTCTTGGGATATGGAAGGTAATCTTGCGTTATCCGAGATCTTGCGTTGACCGAGTCTTTTCTGCGCACTCCACTGTGCCGACCACCATTGAAATACCTGACATTGAGGACATACACAGAATCTATCTTACATTCGCTTCAATCTCGAGCGCCTGTGTGGCTGCTACATCCCCCCAGTAGGACAAGGGCAAGCTGCAGTGCGGTTTGCATCCTCGGCACTTTCAGTGAGGCCGACAATGCAATCAGTGCGTGGTTGGACAAACATGCAAAACATGGTGCGGTTCAAATCTTTGCTTCATTTTATTCTCGTCTCGATTGCCGCTGCGATGGTCGTGCCGATCCCAAGCTTTCCATGCTGACCCTTCCACATCCAGGTGCTGAACTTGGTTTTGCTCGCTTACGACCCTAGCCTGCAGCTGTCTTCTGAGGACCGCTTGTTGATCAAGCTATCAGCACTTGCGTGCAGACGCAGGTACCCCAAACGTGCACGCGTGGGGCGGCATCAGCTTTCTCTTCTCTTCATTCCTGCCTCATGGCATTCTTCTTCTAACTACTCTTTCTCTCCTCGTTCTTCACTTCAGATGGACCTACAACGTGAAAAAGCACCTCGCAGCCTTAGCATCATGGCTAAAGCACCCTTGGCGCGCCATACGGCGCCGACACTACCTGCGTGTTCGAGCGCACTGCTTTCATGAATGGCTTGCTGTCGCGCAGGAGCTGCGTGAAAAGCGTGCCACGCACGCACTGCACGTGTGGAAACATGAGGCGGCCAGGATATGCTTCATTCAGCGCGCTGCGTCCTCGGACATCACTGCTGTGCAGCGCTTCATGGCATCGTGGCTGATGCGCGAGTGGAAGCGGCTCACGACGCTGGTGAGGCGCGTCGTAGCCTTGGTCGAGGCGAGAGAAACCCGTTTCTGGCAGCAGCACTGGGAGGCATGGGTATTTTTGTCCTGGAAATTGCGGTTTTTGGCTCGGTGGATATTCCGTAGCTTTGCGGATTATGGTAATCTAACCCCCGACTTGCCGTGCGTGAACGCCATTGACCCTATAGTGAAACGCATGTTTTCTTTGCCTGTGTTTTGACGGTATTTGGGTGGATTGGAATGCAGTGTTTTCTGCTGCCGTGCAGCGAAAGCGCACGCATCGTGTCTATGGAGCCCTACTCTTCTCTAGGCAGGCCACTCGCCGCCTGAAGCGCTGCATACAGAAGTGGAGGCTTGTGGCGGCCGTCGAAAAATACGCTCTCAACCTCAGACGTGCCGGGTGGATGCGCAAGTGGTTCGATATCGTCCACATTTTGAGCTGGGAAAATCGTGAGGCTCCGTTTTTAACCCTTGCACATTTTGCCAGCGTGCTCATGCATTTTTTCCCCGTACTTGTCTCACTTGCTACTTTCGGTGCAGGACACATGCGCGCAATCTATCGCAGTCGCCTAAAGCAACGGTTGATGCTACTGTGGCGTTCGACGTCCGCGGACCTGGCGCATCACAGGAACTGGAAGGCTCAAGTCCGCGCGGAACATAAGGCTAAAAAATTGCAAATCTTTTACGAAGCTTGCCGGGAGCATCGGGAGCGCCAGATGTTCAAGGAAGAGTTATTGCAGGTTCTAGGAGAAACCTGGCTCATGTGCGTAGAAGTGGGCGCATGCGACGCTTCAGATCGTAGACAGACTAGGTGCAGTGCGAAGTACACAGTGTCGCTCATCCTTCCGATTTTCGCCTGCACACAGGATGCGATGCGGTTTTCGGAGCGCAACCATTTTACTCGCCGCATCCCAAACCTGCTTGTCCAGTGGAGGCATTGCGTAATCAGAGCGCAAATCGGGCAACAATTGCACCGGCAGGTCGTGGCTTACAGCCTGTCCAGAGCACTCCGACGCTGGAAGGCCCGGATGGTGCTCTGTCGGGGCGTGCGGCAAATTCATCAGACGATTGAAGCTCGCTTGAGACGACAGGCCCTTGTTATTTTTGCTCGCATTGTTTGCGTCAAATACCTGATTGCCAGGTCGCAGCGGTCAACACTGGCTCTAGCCCTGGCTGAATGGCACCAGAGACTATCAGGTCTCGAGTGATGTCAGTATATGTGAGGCCTGCGAGGGCCTCACACACCCGCGCACGCATGAGCTCCCGCACGCATGAGTGGGTGTCGAGTTTTTCCATGCTTGTGCGTGCGTACGTGTTTGCGGCGCTGACACACCCACTTTCTCCAAGGAAATCGAGCGCTGCAAATCATGGAGAATGAGCTTCGCCGGCGAACCATGATGGGGTTGATGCGTCTAGCATTCATCTGCATCGCGGCGCATGCCCTGACACGGAAGTTGCTGAACATCGGGACGAATGCTGTTGTGCGTGCACGCATGCGACGGCTGAAGGCAGGCGTGCTACAGGCTTTGGTTGAGCATTCTGTACGCAGGTACATGCATGTGGCTCTAGAAACCGCCGATTGTGCTGTCACAGTGATTCAAGAACGAACTGACGTGCGCCATGGTTTGTGCAGTGCGGCAAACACCGCATGGTTACAGGCGAACACGCAGGCTGAGCTGCAGCAGCGTGACAAGCTGTTAGCAAACGTTGTGTTGGCGTGGAGTTGCTTCACTGTCGAGAGCAGGTTGCAGCTGTTTCCTGCTACGTTCTTTCGCGCGGCTAGTTGCGCGTTTAAGCACCTGAGGCACACCGCGAGAACTCGCTGGTTATGACGCAGGTGCGCTCTGGGGGCAGGTGCGAAGCACAGACGTTACACAGCTTCAAGGCCGAGTGCTTGAAACAGTTGCTGCAGGTCTCGGCGCAGAGCAAGTGTGCCTACCTTCACGCGGTGATGCTGATCCTGTCTAACGCCCTTGCTGCTTGGCGAGGCGCGCTGTTGACACGCAAAATGAACAGCACCCTTGTTGTGAGAGAGGTTGTAAGACAGCCCCGTAGTGAGGCCGCCCGCGGCGATTAGATGCCGAGAGAGAGCGCGCGAGCGAGCGAGCGAGCAAGAGAGAGAGAGAGACAGACAGAGAGAGAGAGAGAGAGGTGGGGGAAAGTTCAAGACAACCGCAGTGATTGCCGCGAGGAGGAGGCGCTCTTGGTGTTTTTCTTCCTTCAGAAATTCCATGGCTTGTTCAATCGTACAGCAGGCGGACCGAGCAAAGGGTGGGTTGGGGCAAGAGAGTGTAGTTAGAGTGTACATACGGAGAGACGAGACCGAACGCGGTGGTGCGAACATGCACGGCCTCTGTAGGATTAAATAAGGAGGGTGGCCTGGCAGACAAGATCAAGGCAGACAAGATCTGCCTGGCTGTGACAGCGGATGGAGGGGGCATGGCGAAGTAGTGGTGAAGTTTTAATGAAAATGCAATCTACAAATGCAATCTGTGGATGGTTTTGGTTGGGAGAGAGTGCACGTTGTCCCTCACACAGAAACCGCTCCGATGTGACTCCTCCTCCTCGTTCACTGCGTTGGCTTTACATCTCCTCCTCCTCCTCCTCTTCCTCCTCCTCCTAGCGCGGTCGCGCTCGGAGTCCTCCTCGTTCACTGCGTCAGCCTTCAATAAACTTTCCTCCTCCTCCTCCTCCTCCTCCTCCTCCTCCTCCTCACAGACACTTGCTGCGATGATGAAGGAATCGACGAATAATCGATCGTACGCGAACACTGCAGTCAATAAGGGCATTGATCAGGGGGGGGGTGGATGCAGACAAATGGCTCAGTCAGCACTCAGGTTTCAGAGGGTAGTAGGCATAATACCGGTTCATATAGTAATAAACATACATATAGCAATGAACATGCATATAGTAAATAAACATACATAGAGCAATGAACATGCATGCCGGTACGCCTATGATGCCTACCACGCCCGTCACAGCTACAACAAGCGCTACACCGCGCGCCATAGCAAAAGCACCGGAATGGCCGCCAGACAATGATATATTGTCATCGCCTGGCGGCCATTATATGTAAACTCTACATGACAAAATATATGACATGTAAGATATGACCTATAAATATATATATAAAGCACCGGAATGGCCGCCAGACAATGACAATATAAGCAATATGACATATATTGTATGCAGCCACTGTCAACCGCTCTGCAGCATTGCTGTCCGTGGCGGGCTTTGGGTAAATCTGTCACTGATGAGGGACTAAGCCGCCCATTTCCCGTACCTTCCGCTACTAACCCGGCAATCCCTGCAATCCCTGCAATCCCTACAATGACTAGTGTCTTTAAGAGGGCACCCTGGTTTAGGGTATATGCTTCGCGTGCGGCGGGTTACGATTCACATGGGTTTTGTGTATCATGAACACACACACACACACACACACACACACACACACACACACACACACACACACTTGCTGAGGCCCGTGATATTTTGCGCATTTTCCACCTCCTCCCTGTGGGATCCTGGCTGTATGATGCCCTTGGATGTGATTGCCGGATATATTCGCTGGTTCATCAGATCGGCAGCTGCTCATCCGTGTGTGTGTGTGTGTGTGTGTGGAGATAAATATCTAGATAGATAGACAGGTGCAG
>Ga0115006_10003251_pt1 | contig 10976 bp, 5 predicted proteins | sample ArcOceMetagenome_3_FD_88943 | JGI IMG/M metagenome (GOLD analysis project Ga0115006, IMG submission 88943) | Marine eukaryotic phytoplankton communities from Arctic Ocean - Arctic Ocean- Svalbard ARC20M Metagenome | ecosystem: Environmental > Aquatic > Marine > Oceanic | place: Arctic Ocean...
CTCCGCCGGTATGATTGCTGCGGCTGCTGCTGCTGCTGCTTGTGGGTTGTTTCGCTTCCTGATGCCGTCTCCGGCGCCGACCTGCGGTGCAATATCCGGCGTGCCGTGTACACGTACGATCCGACGAGGGCCAGGCCCAGCAGCCCCAGGCCCGACAGCATCAGGTTCAGCTCGCGGATCTCCCGGTCCATGGCCGCCTGGAGGAGGAGCAGATCGTTCCTACTGTTGCCGTGGTGACGAGGAGGAACACTAGTAGACGGTGGGATGGAGGTGCCACCGCCGAGCCCAAACTGCTGTTGCTGAGCATTGTACGACCGCTCGGCCAGCATCTCTTCCAGCATTTGTTCCAGCTCGATCCGGTTAGTGGGGATGCCACCACTACTGCTGTTGCCACCACCCCCTAGAGGGTGCCGCCACGACATTGGATTCCACAAGCTCCACGTCGTCTTGGCCTCGCCCTTATCATCCACACGTACGCGCTCCGCCTCCTCCTCCTCCGCCTCGGCCACAATGGCCTGGAGGGCCCGGTATGTCGGCCGCAGATCGAACTCGATCGCGAGGAGGGCGGTGCCGCCACCCTGGTTGCTGTTGCTGGCATCACTTCCGCCGGTGACAAAGGCCAGCGTCGCGGGATGAGGCCGGACGGGCAGGTCGAGGATCAGCCCATCGTTACTCGTATTGTCGTCCCTGGAAGTACCGGCACCACCAACTGCCTCCATCTTGGCATCCCCGCCGCCGTGGAGGATTAGGGAGCTGCTGGTCCGGCACGACGACAGGCGGAGCAGGTAGCTGCTGCTGCTGCTGCTGCTGCTGGAACTGGCGCTGCCGCTGCCGGAATTCTCGTACGACGAGGGGAAGACGAGGACGTTGTCCGTCCCGCACGGGTTGAGCCTCTGCCGCTTGACGACGTACGGGACGTTACCGGTGCCGCTGTCTTTGCCGCTGGCGTTGTTATTATCGTGCTTGTTATTGTTGGTGGTGGTGGGAGCATCGTCCTCGTCGGCCATTTCCTTGCCGTCGTCATTGCCGATGAAATTCTCATTATTATTTACCACCACCCTGCTCACCTCCGACAGCACGGTCACGTCGCACCAGATGGGGAGCGATTCCAGACCGCCACCATCACCATTTCTCTCCTCCCCGTTGGATTCGGCGAGGAGGTTGGCACCAGCAGACGACGAGGTGGGGGGAGCCCGGCCAGTCCGGCCGACCTTTTGGCCAGGATACCGCCGCCGTGCTGGATTCGGGCCGGCGGCATGGCCGCGGCCGTGATCGCGGCGTGTGGTATCGGCTCGCGGCGGCTCGTCGGAACGGGCCGTGCCGCATGCGGTGCGCAGAATTAGATGCTGCGACGCCATGGCGGTGCGGTAACAGCGAAAGCAAACGCAAATGACAGCAAGGGATGGGCCAGCGTATCCGGCCAACAGCAGTCGCCATGTATGTCGCCATTCGCCATCGTTCCGCTTGCTCTTGACGTCTCCCAACCCCGATTACCCTTACAGGAGATCTTCATCCAATCCTCCAACCGACCCAATAAAAGACAACAACAAAAATGCGCCAACCACAACCAACCATGACGAACTTGGTGCACTTTACCAACTGTCGGCTTGCCGTCTTCCACCCATGCGAGGGAACAAACAAGAACAGGCAGGACGGCGATGGTCTGTGTCGAATGGATCTGCTGGTCGATGCCGACCAGGGCACCATCGTCCAGCTGCTCGAGCCAAACGCATGTGCAGCAGCACCCGCCGCCGCCGCCGCCAAAGTCATCGACTGCGGCGGCAACATCCTGTCCCCGGGCTTCATCGACGTCCAGATCAACGGATACCTCGGGGTGGACTTCTCCGATGCCTCCACCATCACGGCCGAGGGGGTGCGCACGGTGGCACGGAAGATCGTTGCGACGGGCGTCACGAGCTTCTGTCCCACCCTCATCTCGTGCAGCGCGGAGGAATATGCGCACATTCTGCCCATCCTCGGACCGCTAGCGCTGTGCGATGGAAAGGGGAGGCGGAGGGGTGCGGGGGACAATAATTGTGGTGGCGCCAACATTCTGGGCCTGCACCTGGAGGGACCGTTCTTTGCACCGTCCAAGGCCGGTGCTCACCCAATGCAGCACATTCGAGATCCTGTGGGGGGGATGGAATCCGTGCAAGAGACCTACGGATCGGCAAAGTTGCGGGAGGACTTTGGCGTTGCGATCGTCACAATGGCACCGGAGAGGGAAGGCGCCGCGGAGGTCATCCAGACGCTCTCCAATCAGCAGGGGATCGTCGTATCGATGGGCCATGCCGATGCCACGCTACAGGATGGTCGAGAGGCCATTGCCAATGGAGCTACGTTGATTACGCACATGTTCAATGCTATGAAACCATTCCACCACCGAGAACCGGCACTTTTGGGCTTGGTGGCCGAGCAGAGTGGAGGAGATGGGAACAAAGGCAAGGAATTGTATTTTTCCATAATTTCGGACGGCATCCATGCACATCCAGCTGCGGTGCGGCTGGCTCATTCATTATGTTCCGATAGAGCCGTCTTAATAACCGACGCTATGAGCGCCATGGGATTGGGCGACGGTGAACACTCGCTTGGAGACACGGAGGTCATTGTGAAGGGTATGCAGGCGACCGTGGCAGGGACCGAAACCCTCGCAGGGAGTGTGGCGTCTATGGACTGTTGCATTCGGTCCTACAGGGAATACACCCAATGCTCGACGCAACAGGCACTGAAGGCTGCGACGTTGCATCCCGCCACGGTTCTTGGAATACAGGAGAAGAAAGGCGCAATCAAGGTTGGGGCAGATGCAGACCTGGTTCTCCTTGACGACGGGTTGAATGTTTTGCGCACATGGGTCGGCGGAAGGGACGCTCGCTGATGATACGATTTTCAGGTGTCTATCGAAATTTACCGGTAGATTGAAGTAATAACTCCCGTTTGTCTATCGAAAGTGTCTTCCCCAAACTACTTCCATGTGTATTTATATGCTTCAATAGGAATTCCTATCGTCATCTCGAGATATAGGTCTCTACATGCAAGAGAGCGGCTCAAGACGCCACCCAACCAGCCTGGCGATGGCCATCGCCATATCCAAAGTACATGTAGCCCGGCGGAAAGATCTGACACTTCGTGTGTCTTGCGCGTTTTTCGATCTTTGACACCAAACCACCAAACCGAACGCCGCCACGGTCGTGATCGTGAAGAAAACGCTACAGCATGCTCGAATTGTAATACGATCAATCACAAATTGGACCAAATCCTACAAATCTATTGAATCTCACAAATCAACCCACCAAACTACTTCGCACCAATACACTTTAACAGAACCATGCACCAACCATGTAATGTTTCAAAGGCAAGAAGTTGTTCTTCCGCCGCCGCCTCTCGCTCCCCTACTTCGAAAGTATCCCAGTTGAGACGAAAACGGTTCTTTGTCCTACTCCGCATCCTTCTCAAACGTCTCGAACGAGATGATCCAGAGGGATACGAACGAGCAAAAGAAGTGAGTATAATATGAAGTACGTGCGTCTTGAACAGAGTCATGCACTTTCAATCTCTCGTCCTACTTTATCTACCACGAGTACTTTCTTAACTACTGGTCTTCTCACACCCAATTTTTGACGGCTTTACTTCACAACTGCCACAGGTTATTCGAGAATGCACAAAAAAGAATCGAGAGGGAGTCCCCGACTTCCTATCACTCGTCGGTTCCATCCATCACTCGCTCAAGACGAACATATCTGCCTCTCATTTACTCAAGAGCGAGCAATATCTCGACCATTTCATGAAACAGAAGTACTAGGTCGGTCGTGAAATCAGAGGGCATACTGCTTAATTATCGGGATCTTTGACAAGGTGGGCCGTCGCAGTGAAAGGCAAGGGCAGCTCCAACTGTATAATATATATGATATTTGCACAAATAGCGAGCATGTCCATTACATAATTTGCAAATCATTTTAGATATATATGAGCTCCTTTTGCAAAGTTACGTAGACAAAATTTTCACGCTCAATTGTTAGAAGTCATCGACAAAGAAAACACGCTCGAGGCAGAGACCTTCTGGTAGGGCTGGTTTGCTTCTGTTATTCTTCCTTACATCATCATCACTACGATACAACAAATCGATCAGAGCATGTTCATCCATACGGCCTTTGGCCACGTCAAGTGCCGTTCCCATCATGTTGCGCACCATTTTATACAATGCGCCCTTGAGCAAAAAATCCACTCTATAGTTGCCGTTTCCCTCATTTACCAGATTGACACTGTATACAGTCCGAACTGTACCCATTTCCTTGCCAATTCGTCGTTCATTCTGTTCAATGGCTCCAGCGAAAGCCCTAAAATCGTGCGTACCTTCAAATTGTTTCAAGGCAGACGTAAGCCGATCTATATCGATAGGCTCATAAACATGGCAGCGAGTAAAGCGCTGTTTAGGATCGAGCGCTGGTGCAAGGCAAAGTCTACAAGTAGTTTGTGATCATTCCAAGCGAAGTGAAATCAGTGTGAGAAACAACAACACTCTATGGCGCAGACAGGGCAGTGGCGTTCAGTAAACGGATGTGTCTACGGTATCGTAAACAACATGGCATTTGCAGCTTAATCACGTATACATACCTGTACGAATACAACTTCTTCGTTGATTCATAAATAACGTGCCATCGATGTACAACAGTGGTTCCGTCGTCTCGAATCTTCTTGACCGCCTTCGGGGCACGACCAACATTCCATATTCTTGTGTCTCGCCTCAACATCGAGTTCAGAGCCCTTTGTAGCTTCATTTCATCTTCTCTTGTTTCGATTTCTCCCTCTTCCAAATCGAAATGGAATGCCTGGCCTCTTGCATGAACCCCGGCGTCTGTCCTGCCTGCGCCAACAGCACGTATGGTTCGATTGAATCGTCGAGACAAGACGCTTTCGAGCTCTCCCTGCACCGTCCGTCGCTTAGGCTGCACCTGCCAGCCGTCGTAACCGGTGCCGTCGTACGCTATTCTCCCACGGAACCTCACTCTGCTTTGCGCCATTTCGTGCCGCGTGGCGCTATCGGCATCAACCAACCCTTGACTTTTGCCGCCGCTGGCAAAGGCCGATGATGGTGCCGGGTGGAACGCCAAAAGCAGGAACAAGAAGACCGCAGGCATATTTTTACAAATTGCGCACCTCCTAGCTACTACGTTGCTAGCTAGAAAGGTATTGATGCAAAGTAATAATGCTCGTCAATAAAATGGAAGGAATCGTCGAATCGGCACTCGTAGTAGCTTGGGAGATTGGTACTTCTACACGATGGCCATGCCATTGATCGCGCATTCGTCCTGTCCTGACCGACAGTGTGGACGTTGATTGATGAAAGGACCTACTACGTAGTAAGAAGATCTAGCTACGTAGTTTTACGTAGTACATCGTTACATACATTGCATGTAGACTCTAGTCTAGTGATATAGCTCTCTTTAGATCTAGCTAGCTAGAGAGTACTGGTACATGTACATGTAGGAAATTCCTAGAGTGCGTTACATCATGCATGTGTACCTTTCGAGAAAGGTACCGGTACCGGTAAGCTGTCTACGACCAAGTCACTTGCTACGACAAGAGACTCGACTCGACAGATCTAGATCTACCAGGTCGTCTGAAATCAAAAGTTGCTTCTTATTGTGCATCCGCAACAGGAGTTGGGGTCGCCCCGACTACTGCCACTTGAAGCTGTGCTATTGCTTCCTTGGTCGTATCGCTGTCGGTAATATTCGGTATGTTCGATTGTTCTTCAGCTGGATCTGATGGTGTCGCTGGTAACGGAGCCTCACCTTGATTGGCGCCAACCCCGACACCACCTGCTTCTTGCTGCTGGAGCTGAAACTGTCCCGGGCCACTAATGGTGCCATTCATCATGGATCCCATCGGCACCTGCGGGTCAACACCAGTCGGCAAGGGGTCGGGCTCTGCACCGACCGGTAACACTCCTCCTCCCACCCCCGCCAATCTGTTCGCGCGCAGCTGAAGAGACGTCCCGTTCAAAATCTGCTGTTGGTGGTGGATTTGGGCTTGCATTTGTTGGATGAGCTGCATCTGCATCAAATCGTTGCCACTGGCAGGTCTGACGGGTGGTACATTATCATCACCTGGCGGAGCGGGAGAGAAGCCCGTCCCACCAAGACCACCGGTATTCAAATCACCAAGCTCGTCGTCACCACCTCCAGTACTAACGGCGCCACTACCAACGCCCATGCCTTCCCCTTCTGCTGATATTGGTGGAACGGCGGTACCAGGTCCCTCAAGACTTCCACTATTGGATGAGTTGGCCAACGCTGCCTGCTGCTGCTTAAGTTGCAAAAGCTGCATCTGCTGCGCCTGCAACTGTTGCTGGACGCGCTGCTGCTGCATCTGAAGGAAGTGTTGTGCACTGGCAAAGCTTCCCATCAATCCTCCTGAAAACGGCATCCCCATATTATTGAGGAATGGATTTTGTGATGAGGCATGATTTCTCATCTGCTGTTGCTCGGGTGGTTGACCCTCCGTAGCGCGTTGCTCCTGCTCCTGCGACTCGCCATTTGAGCCGGTGAATTCCATCACATCGATAGTGGGTGCACTGCTCGGAGTTGCTGTTGGTCCGGCCAGAGGCGGCGGCGGTGGTAACGCGCCACCGACCGTCCCATTTCCAAATCCCGCACCCAAACCCTGTTGTTCGGCAGTGGCGTCGGCATTGATTTGCATCATAGGAGAAAGACCAGAGAGGAGGCCAGGGGTCAGAGTTCCGGGCGTCAATCCGGTGACGCCTCCGGGAGTTAGCCCCGCCTTGAGTTGGGATGGGGATAGGGGACAACGTTGTGAGTGATTTGTTTGATAAATTTATAAAAATAATAATTACGCATGCCGCGCGCATTACTTACGATGGATAAGGTCCCCGGTGTCATCGCCATCGGGGTGAAACCGAACGGACTCAGGCCAGTGAAGCCACCAGCACTATCCGATAGGCCCTGCGATCCGAACATCATCTGGGATGTCAGCTGCTCGTGCGCAATCTGTGGTGTGATGAGGCCCACACCCATCGCCCCCGCAAGACCAGCACCGACACCGGCATCTCCTGCTACCGCCGTCGCTTCGCCCGCGGGGACCCGGGCGTTGGCCTTGGACATGGCCATGGGGCCCGAATTGCGCCTCTTGGCCTTGCCCCCACCGCGGACCGCGCCCTGTCCCGCCTGACTGACACACGACATCTTCTCGTGGGAGGTGGGATCGTCCCGATGGAACAGCGGGTGGCTGTACGCGCCCTTGTTCTGGTCCTGGCTGTCCCGGGTGAAGCCCCATCGATTCAGCTTGCGGGTGAAGCTGGTGAACTTGGACTGCTTCCCAAAGTAGGCCGGCATCACTTCGGTGACGAACTGATCCTTGGAGTGGACCATGAAGGCGTCGCCGCTGGGCACCCACGCCACGATTTCCGAGTTGGCCGGGTCATTCAGCATCTTCATGAGCTGCTGGGGGAAGGATTCGCCGCCTCTGCTGCTGCTCTTGTCGCCCCCCGTCGATGCGATGGACGCTCTCCTCTCCTGAATTCCGGGATGCAGTTCGTCATCATCCTGATCGAACTTGGGCCGCTTGGCACTGGGGCCGCCGTCGGAGCTCATTCAATCGACAAAAGTTAGGCGGGGTTGGAATGTTTATTTCGATGTCATTTAGAGAGTGAGTCCGTTTTGGCGCAATGCAACACGAACTCGTACAAAGATAGGAATTCCTACTTATAGATAAATATGTGATGTGATCGGTCATCGATCGTGAAAGAAAAAGAAGCGTCTGGCATCGTGGCAGAGGGCCGCGATGATGCGATTGGAAAGTGCAAGTTCGGATGAATTCAAATTCAAGTCTTCGGAATGATGACGTGTCGAAAGTATTTCGCCGCAGCGCAATTGTTACCCATAATTGTTAGATAGGTTGAAAAATACCGGTGTTATCGGTGGATCTACCATCGCTGTGTAGACATTAGAAATCGCTACCTAAGCTTTAAGACGTGGGTTGGCCCATCATTACGGGCAACGGTAGATTGAGCATTGACGCGCACATCAATGATGAATTCATCGTCGTTCCTGCCGCCGCCACCGCCATCTTGCTCCTCCTTCAATGCCCCAGTTGCTGCAACATCACGCCCCTTCCTCCTAAATTTGATACCGGTCAAAGTCTTGCCAGTTATTTCGCTCTTGGGACATTTGATTCCGCTGGAAGAAAAAGAGAGCAATGGTGTGATATCGAATTCTTTGAGAATAGCACGTGCTCGTTGCAGATCGCTGTTGACATTGTCCGAATTGTTTGGAGAAGCAGCAGCAGCAGCAGCAACGACACCGGAGACGAGCAAACGAAGAGGGTCAACTGCCTTTTCCTCAACTTGAACACTGCTAGTTGCAGTAGTGCTGGTGATGGTGATTGCATCTGGGATACCCGGTGCCCGGGACCCTTTGCCAGCTGCCTTCGAACCTCCTCCCTTGGCTGCCGACGTTTCGTCAAAAGATGATATCCGAACTATGACACTTGGAGCGCTTGATGATGCCATTGACGAAGCCGCCGAAGAAGAGTCTGACGGTGAAGATGCCATCGAGGCGCCATCTCCGCCAGCGTCAGCGCCGGGCATTTCGAAATTTTGTGCACCACCAGGGCCACCAGCAGCAATCTTTTCAGAGACTTGAGTACTAGTAATGTCCTTCTCCACGTTCATATCGGCATCATTGGCCGTACTGGTACCGGTGGCAGCAATGGTTCGACGTTCACGCATGACACTTTCCCGTCGCCGTAGTTGGGAATGATCTTTGACCTGGTACCAAAACATTTTGCCATCATCGTCGACGCCATAGAGACCATGATTTCCCTGGTAACGAGGGACATTGGTCATCCCGATCGTCCGGCGTTTGATAGCAAGGTGTTTCCTGAGTAACTTTTCGGTCCGTCGTGCTCGACGGGCCACTCGTTTCTCTTTGTACTTTCTGTTTCTGTTGAGTTCGTTCGCCCGAGATGCATCAGCGGTCTCCGCTTGGCGATGAGACTCATTATCGAGATTGCACAGTATCTCAGCGAGCATGTCGTCCTGGCCACCTATTGATGCCAGGGCATCTTCCAGCTTCTCCTCAAAGACCGGCTTGTAGTTGGCAGAGAACAGAGACGAAAATTGATCAACCTGGCCGTACGGGTGGACGCCCGGCAATTTGGCCGTATGAAGCGCCACCCATGCTTCCTCGCGCGACAGCAGCTGCATCTTTTTGTCGTGTTCTGACCCCAGTAGGGCCAGATTTGCCAGATCTTGCATCGCCACCGAGGCCGCTGACGTTCGGTGGTTGCCCAAATTGATCTGGGTGTCATTGTATCTCACTACTGACTTGTACCTCAGCTCTAATGATGACGATACTCCTCCAGCATTGCTCCCTGCCCCTGCTCCTGCTCCACCTCCTCCCGCCGACCCCGAGCTGCCGATACTCCCGCTACTACCTCGACGGTACTGCCTGGCCCGGCCACTTGATTTGGAGGCCGACGATGCCATGTGGACACGGGAAACTCCTGGACCCTTCTCGTATTGGGCTCGCCACTGATCCAACGTCTGGTCCTCTTCAGAATCATCGTAGTCGGGGGGCAGAAATGCCAAACCCGTGTCGCACAGTATGTCCTCTCCCAGGAACTGTGGAATGCACCCGGCCCTGTGGTGCTTCGGCTGCTTCCCGGAACTCATTCCAGCGGCGGCGGACGCCGGCAGTCGCAACGGCGGCCTCGTCGGCGATTGCAGCATGGATATCGACAATCGCGACGGCGACCCCGACGGTGATAGCAGCAACGATTCTACTCCGCTGTATGTACTTTGCCCGGCATTTACTGGCGGCACCATCGCTTGGGATGGTGTCGACGGCCGTGGTACTGTACGCGTTGCCCTGGTGTTGCTTCGGACCGATATTTCCCCAACGGACAACTGCGCGCTGCTGCCTTTGCTTGAGGATGAGGACGAAAGTGACGACGAAGACGATGACGAGGATGCCGACGACGCATCATCGTCGTCGCCGTCAACCTTTTGACTCTTTCCGTGGGAGGGTGCTTTCTTGGCGTTTGCTGCTTGCTTCGTCGGAGACGTAGACTTGGGGCGGCGCTTCTTGTACGGTCCCCGTTTCTTCCTCTTGCTCGTGGCACCACCACTGCTCGTCACTTGTTTGTCATCCGTCTTTTTTGTGCCAGCGGCGGCGTTTGCACCATCGCTTCCCTTGGCCCGGTCTTTGGCCCGCACCGCTGACCGACCAGTTTTCGCCACGGCAGACGCAGCACTACTAGTACCATCAGCCCCCCTGCCCCTGCCCGATGTGGTGGTCTTGGTTGCCTTGGTTGCCGCCGCGGTACGAGTAGGCCGCCCGCTTGTGCTTCTCACTTTCGAATGCGATCTGGCCGGGATCGCCACGAACAGATCGGGCTGCTTCCTTTCTCGCTTCCTCACGCGAGTCCTTGGCGCCATGGTGGATGGTTGAAGTGTTATGAGAGGTGAGCTACTAGAGTATTCTCGTATCTGAAGGAAATGAAGGCGGTGGGCGGTGGCGGTTGCCTGCTGGCTGCTGGCTGCTCTGACTGCTGGCCTTGCCTGCTGGTGGGCTTCTGCAGGTTGCGGCAAGTTGAGCTGCTGATCGAATCAATCGAATGACGTATTCGATTTTTTGTGAGCATCCGAAATGAAACGTGGCCGGAAAAAATCTGAAACAAACCTCAACATTTATTGGCAAAACACTGTGAGATGATGACCAAAAGCCTCAAATGTAATAAGTATTACGTTTCGTCGTACACAAAAAAGGCTGGGAAAGGCTGAGACGGTACACAAAAAATTCAAAGCAGCAAGAAGTTGGTCAATGCCGCGAAATGTTCGTACTCACAACTCGAGAAAGATGCAACCATAATAATAGCATGCAATAAATAAATCCAAAGCAACGATGAACTTCTCCTCCAACCACAGCAACAACCAGGCTTTGCCGTCGCCGATCGTC
>Ga0115006_10003252_pt1 | contig 10976 bp, 8 predicted proteins | sample ArcOceMetagenome_3_FD_88943 | JGI IMG/M metagenome (GOLD analysis project Ga0115006, IMG submission 88943) | Marine eukaryotic phytoplankton communities from Arctic Ocean - Arctic Ocean- Svalbard ARC20M Metagenome | ecosystem: Environmental > Aquatic > Marine > Oceanic | place: Arctic Ocean...
CTCGGCTGGCGTGAGATGCCCCAGGTGGGGCCGTGAGGCCCCAGGTAGAGGTGGCACGAGATGGTGTGAGGCCCCTGTGAGTCCCCAGGGGGGACCCCCCTGGGGCTACTGTGCGACCCACATAACGCTCCCTCTCTCAAGTCCTGCTGGCTGCTCTCGTGATCGCCGCCGCCACAGCAGCATTGGCGTTATCGTGAGCCCACTCGAGCGGTGTCAAGCCATTCTTGGCGTGCGCCGCAGGATCGGCACCGGCGGCCAGCAGTGCCTGCGCCACGTCCCCGGCCTTGTTGGTCTTGTTGTAGTGTGCGCACCAGTGCAAGGCGGTGACCCCGTGCTTGGTCCTCGCCTTCGGGTTGGCGCCATGCTCGATGAGCGAAGAGATCACCGTCGCGTCCGGGCAGTACATCGAGGCCCACATAAGTGGCGTCATGCCCAGCTCATCCACCTCGTCCACGATGCGGGCGAAGTGGGATGGCAGGCTCTGACGCGTGCACGGCGCCCAGAACAACCGATTGCTGTCAAACGTGGTACGGTCCTGGAGCAGGCTCTTCATGGTGGCTCACTCGCCGGTGCTGTGGCGCTGGCCGCGCGCGTCCTGCAATGACAAGTCGTTTGGGCCAATGGGCCAAGCCGCGCGCCGGGTTGGCGAGCAAAGGCCGACGTGCGTTGCTTTGCTTGAGCAATTATCGTGTGTGTTTTTGCCTAGGTTGCGTCTGCTGGGTATAAGGGGGTAGGGGGAGATTCGGTTGCGTCTGCTGGGTATAAGAGGGGAGACACCACCCAGCTGCGCGCGCGCGCTCCCAGCCGCTGTCGCTAGCGCCTTGGCTTGCCATCGTAAGCGGTGCGCACTCACTCTTGGGCTAGTCGCTAAGGCAACGATGGCTAGCGCGGTCGCGACCAAGAGCGCGATCACGCTCAAGGGCTCGGTCGAGATCGTCACCGAGTTCTTTGGTGCGAGCCCTTAGCATGCCCTCCTCCAACCGTAGCGACCGGTGCCAGCAGAGGGGCACACGCTTGGGAGAGAGCCGGACGTCGCCCTGTGGCCGCCGTGCCTAGCACCCGCGCTGCACTCATGACACCGCGTCGCCACCTCGCAGGCTATAGCATCAACTCGATCCTCTACCAGCGCGGCATTTACCCTCCCGAGACGTTCCGGCGCGTCAACAAGTATGGGCTTACCATGCTGGTGACGACGGACGACGCGCTCAACGCGTATCTCGAGAACGTCCTCTCGCAACTCTCGCGTGAGTCGCTGCAACCGCACCGCCCCCCGACCCCCGACCCTCCTCCACCCCGTGGGCCCCCTTTTCCACACCCATGCAGCGCTCGATGCCACCCGGCCAGCTGTGCCACGCCTTGCCCCCGACCTGACCGGCCGCGTGCCCATGCCGTGCCGCAGAGTGGCTCGCCGCCGGCTCAGTGCAGAAGCTCGTGGTGGTGGTGACGGGACAGCAGACGCAGGAGACGCTCGAGCGGTGGGTGTTTGACGTGCATACGGACAAATCGGTCGGGCCGGAGGGCAAGGTGGAGAAATCACAAAAGGAGATCACCTCGGAGATACAGGCGATCATCCGGCAGATCACGGCCTCGGTCACCTTTCTGCCGTTGCTCGACGAGCCTTGCACCTTCGACTTGCTGGTGTACACCGACAATGACGTCGATGTCCCGCAGGCGTGGGAGGAGAGTGACCCCCGGTACATTGCGAACTCGGACGAGGTCAAGCTGCGCTCCTTCACCACCAAGGTCCACAGAGTGGACGCGTGCGTCTCGTACAAGGCGGACGCGTGAGAGCCCACCCACCGATGATTGACCACACTGCATGCGCGCCCTCCTCGGAATGGCGTCGAGCGCACGTACGGTTTCCGAGGGCCCCTTTTGCCGGCACGCGGGTCGTCCCAGGGCGTGTCACTTAGTCTCAGGATTTGATCTCTGTTTGTTCTCGTAGGGGGTATTCGTGGCCTGACGCATGGTGAGCTGTGCTGCGGAGCAGCACAGGACGGCCGTAAAAGTACACATTTCTCAACTGATACGTCGTACCGAGAGACGATCTCCAAGACGGTCTCTCCTCCGTCCTCCGTCCTCCGGCTCCGCGCTCCGGCGCTCCTTGATTGAGGCGAGGTGCTGTCCCTGTCGCCCGTGTGTGTGTCGCATGCGACGCCCATCCCCATGCCCCTGCAATCTCGACCCTTCAGCACACTGCGCTTCTCACGGCAGACCGTCGAGTCAGGCCGCCGACGTCTCGGCTGCCATCAGCGCGTCGTCCTCGCGCTGCGCGATCCTCTCCTGGAGGATCGGCTGAGCGCGGTTGAGCCGGCGCTCGAGGAGCAGCTCGATGCCGTCGAGGAGGGCGGCGGGGCCTCCGCAGGCGCGCACCAGCTCGGCCCACGCCTCAGGCGAGAGCCGCTTGCGCGCGGGGCCGCCCACGGCGCCGAGGGCGCGCAGCTGCGCCTCCATGTCCTTGGCGACGTCCTCGAACTTCTGCGAGCGGCTGCGGCGCGTGTGCAGCACCGCCGCCTCGTGCGCCGTCGGCGGAGGCGGCGCGAGCGGCGCCGCTGGCTTCGCCGGCTTCTTCCTGCGCGTCGCCGCGCCGCCGCGCGCTCCCTGGCCAGCTGCCTTGCCCTCCCGCCGCGTCGCCTTGGCGTCGCCAGCGCCAGCCGCCGACGCGCCGTCCTCCAGCAGCTTCCACTCCTGTCCCTCCTCGAGGTGCGCGGCGGCGGCGGCGGCGCGCGCGGCGGCGTTGGCGGCGGTGTCGTCGCTCTCAGCCTCGATCAGCAGCTGCGTCGGCACCTGGAACGGGCCGCTCTGCATGTGCAGCAGCGCCTCGCGCCCCGCCGCGCCGATGCCGTTCTCGCGCACGTCGAGCACGCGCACCCACCGCAGCGCCCTCGCCAGCGCGCGCGCGCCCTCGTCGCCGATGTCGTTGCGCGCGAGCTGGAGCGTGTGCAGCCCGATGACCAGCTCTTTCTGTGGCTCGGCCTCGGCCTCGGCCTCGTCCTCGCCGTCGTTTCGCAGCGACACCTCCCAAGCGCGCGCCTCGCCCTTCGCCTGAAGGGCGGCCGTGCGCCGGCCGTGTGCCTTCAGCAGCTCGACGATCGACGGCATGGAGTCGGCGCCCAGTTTGCAGCCGGACAGGTCGAGCAGCCGAAGGTCTTCGCATGCGGCGAGCGCGGGCATCAGCGCCGCGACGCTCGCGCGGCTCAGTTGGCAGCCGCTCATGCGCAAAAACTGCAGCTTGCGTGGCGAGGTGCTGTCGCCGCTGACACCGCGCAGCGCCGCGCCCAGCTCGCGCGTGTAGTACGGCGTCAGCGGCACCTGCTGCAGCTCGAGACCGAGCAGCCCCGCGTTGGCCGCGACGTGCTGCAGCACGCTGCGCAGCAGCCGCTGGTGAGCGGCGCGCCACTTCGGGTTGTTGGCCAGGTGCGGCGCCACCGGCTTGTCGAAGCCGAGACGCACGCCGAGCAGGTTGCGCCGACGATCGTCCTCGAGTCGCTCGGCGATCGTCTCCAGGATCGGCGCGTTCACGCGGTCGAGGCGGTCGAAGACGAGGAGCTGTCGCATCAACCAAGCCTCTCACAGAATCAAACGCGCTTTGCCACACTACGTGAGTTCTGCATAGCTGCTATGCAGCGGTGGTTTTGCAACGACGTCCCTGCAGGGTGGCCCCTTGTTGTAGCCTCCCTCTATGGTGTAGACCCTCCTTGACTGTTTAGGTCAGTGCTTTGCCTAAACTGCTGGCACGAGTTTTCTTCTTCGAGCTGAGCTCGTCTCGGGGTACCGACATTTCAATTCACCGAGCCAGCGCGCTGTATCGATGCGCACGCCTGTCGTCTACGCTTCGCTCGCCCCGGCATCGCTCGTCCCTTTCCAGCTCTACGACGCCGCGCTGACTGCGCGTCCAGTGGAGACGAGGCTATTGACCGCCGCCTCACTCGCCATAGCTGGCGATGCGCTGGCACAGCTGAGGCAAGGCCATGGGTACAACGCCCGCCGCGGCGCATCGTTCGCGGTGTGCGAGTCCATCTATCGTGGCTTCCTGCAGCCGGCGCTCCTGCTCTGGATCCTCAGCCACGTGACTGGCGAGCTGGCCCTGATCAAACGTGCGCACGCTCACGCCCAGCCCGAGCGACGTGCGCTGCACGACTGGCGTGTGCTGACCCGTTGTTCGTCTCGGGTGCACACGCAGGTGTGCTCGTCAACCAGTTCGCCGTCTCTCCGGGCATCTACTACCCGCTTTTCTGGCTGTGCACCGGGCTGATCCAGGGCCTCTCGCTGCCGGAGACGCTCAGCCGCGCAAAGGCGGGCTTCGCCGGCCTGTACGGGCGGTCTCTCCTCTACTGGCTGCCCGTCAACGTCGTGCAATTCAACTTTGTGCCGGAGCGCTTCAAGGTGCCCTTTCTCACGATCATGTGCTTTGGGTGGAGCCTGTGCGCGTCGATGATCGCCGGATACGCGCAGGCGTGGCGCAAGGTGCAGGGCGACGACGCCGAGCGTCGCTTGCCGAGCTTGACAGGGGTAAGAGGCGACCGACGCGCGGTCGCGCACACGCACGACGGCGACCACGACGATCACGAGGAGCATGACGACGACCACACACTGCGAGCGGCGCGCCCGGAGCAGCCAGCGACGGGCTCCGACAGCGGGTAGCCTCGACGACTCAAACGTAGCTAACTTTATCAGTAAACAAAAGCCTACATGATTCATACTCCGGGAGAGCCGAGCACACAGCTCACAAACTACATATAATAAAGTAAAACACATTGCGAAGCACAGATTGGGGTCTCACTTCTTCTTGGCGATCAGTGGAAAGTAGCCCGACTTCTTCCCGTCGCCAGCGCGCGCCTCGCCGATGCTCGCTTCGAAGCCCGCCGCCTTCAGCGAGGCGAGTACAAGGTCCCAGTCGGTATTGACGTAGACCTTCTGATCCATGCTCTTGACCATGTCCTTGACGGTCCAGAGGAGCATCCCACCAGGCTTGAGGATGCGGTGCAGCTCTTTGAAGTAGTCTGCCATCGGGTCGAGGAAGTAGACGACGTTGATGCCCAGGATGCGATCGACCGACTTGCTCGGGATGAAGGCCAGCGACTTGGCGTCGTCGCCGCTGATGGTCAGCCGCCCAGCCTTGACGGCCTCCGCACAGACCGGCTGGGCCTCGAGCCCCTTGCGGAAGACATCGGAGATCTCGATTGCGTACACCTTCGGGCAGCCCTTTGAAAGGATCTCATGCAGCGCCCCGCCAGCGCCAGGACCGAGCTCCACAACGGTCATGGACTCGCTCACGTCCAGTAGGCCCTGCACCGCGTCCACGTGCTCCTTGACGCCACCCGCCATGATCTTCCTGGCCATCCAGCCGAGGCAGCCGCTGCCCGGTGAGCGCATCTCATCGGCGAAGCCCATGCTGTTTCTGAGCCTAAACTGGCGGCTGTCGACGGCAAAATGTTTGTGTTGCGATCGGTTATGTTGCCTCTGACCCACACAGGCGCTCGTTTGCAACAGGAGGGCATTACCATTTTATCAAGGCGAGTATTTGCCGGCATGCGCAGCGGTGAGTTTGTCAAAACTAAGGACTCTGCGTCACGTCTATGTCTCGGTTGCCCCGGCCGGCCGCGTCCGTAAGGAAGGGCTACAACACCGCAACAACGAGAGACTTGCGCATCCCCTGCATCCACGCACGCGACGCGCGTATATCCCCCTGCCGGTCTCGACCGCCAGTCGCTCTCGCCAAAACGCATGGTCAACCTGGCGGAAAAGATGGCGCGTAGCGCTCAGGCCAAGGCCAAGCGGCTCGTCCACCACGACGAGGAGAAGGGCTCGCCCGTGCCGCCGACCTTCAAGCAGCCGAGCAAGAAGCACATCGAGCTGGAGCGGAAGAAGCAGGGCACCTCGATCAGCACGTATGCGACGCCGGCAGGCAAGTCGCCGCGCGGCTGCCTCTCCATAAAGGGCGTTTTCGGAGGCACACCCGCGCCGGCACCTGCGCCTGAGCCCGAGCCCGAGCCCGATCCCAACGCGCCGCGCCTCACCGAGAACCAGCGCGTCGCCAAGTACCTGAACGCGGCGGCCGAGGCTGCCGACGGCTTTGGCGTCGACAGCCGCTGCGGAAGCTGCCTGCGCGCGTCGGCGCCCGTGCTCTCGGTGGTGATTTGGATCGCAGTCAAGGTGGCGCCGATTTATGCGTGGCTCTTCCAAAAGGCGTACTGGTTTTACACGTGGGCGCCCAGGAACGTGATCCAGATGGTCTTCGGCCTGGCGCTCTGCTTCTTTGGCGGCACGTATGTCGCGGCGATCGCCGCGATCGAGGCGTGGCGGCAGATGGGCTGGCAGCGGTCGTGGGCCGACCTCCAGGTCATGTGCAGCCAGTTCAAGAACGTCTACGAGGCGAGCGCCAAGGACGACCTGCTCGACGAGAACAAGAACATGATCCCCGACGTGGACGAGCTCTCGCCCAAGGAGCTGGCGCAGCGCAAGCTCAAGCTCGCGATGGTGACGGTCGAGGAGCCCGAGAAGCTGCAGACGGCCGTCGGCTCGCTGTGGGCGGCGTACCTGGCGGTGCTCGCGACGCTGCGGCTGCAGTTCGCGCGCGTCGCCGCGCTCGCGCTCGGCATCGCCGAGATGGTCAAGCTGCCGGCGGTGCGCGTGATTGCGCCGCCGCTCTCGGCGCTGCTCGGCAAGGACCTCGCGCACTGGGTGCCGACGCTGATCACGACGACGATCAACATCATCGCCATCTCATTCGCGTGGTACCTGCAGAAGATCCTCTCGGCCTTCTACTCGGGCATGCGCGGCGGCCTCATGTTCTCGCGCGCGCTCTTCGCCTTTCTCGACGAGCGCGGCTGGCTCGCCAAGTGCGTGTGCGTCAAGCAAGGCGACGACAAGCCGTGGGACCACAACGAGTCTATCATCGACGAAGTCATCGGCTACGCCGTCGCCGCCGCCGGCTTCGCGACGCAGCTCTACTACGGCTTCTCGCTCGCCTTCCCGCTCAACCTCATCTTCCTGCCGCTCACGATCGTCGAATGGATTCTCGAGTATCAGATCGTCATGGGCGTCTCCGCGACTGGCGGCACGCCTGCCGGCTGATCGGGCCGGCGCGACGGCCGCCAGCGCAACCAAGTACTTGCGGGCGCATCTCGCCCCGTGCGGCTTGCGGTCTGCCTAAGTGTCGTGTTCAGTCTCGCTGTGTTTAAAAGTTTAGGCTTCGACTTTTAGGACAGCGTCACTTCCATGCTCACTTCCAAGGCTGCAACAAAACTTTCCTACAAAGACTCACGACGAGCTCTTGATGAAGTCGATGAGCAGCGGGTTGACCAGCTGCGGCGCCTCGTCGTGCGGGCAGTGGCCGACGTCGGCGAGGGGCACGACGCGCTGCACGCTCTCGAAGCGCTCGAGGCCGAGCACGCGCGCCGCGGGCGTCCACGGGTCGCGCTCGCCCCAGCAGACGAGCACGGGCGCCTTGAGCCGCGGGTCGGCGAGCTGCTGCTCGGGCAGCGGCCCCGCCGAGTAGGAGAGCGTGTCGAAGACGACGTCGGCCGAGCCCTCGAGGAGGAGCGGCGAGAGGAGCACGTCGACGAGCTCGTCCGTGACGGTCGTCGCGTCGTGGTATGGCTCCTTGAGGATCTGCTTGACGGTGTCGGGCTTGGCGAGCGCGTCGAAGAGCGGCTGGCCGTTTTCGCGCAGCGCGCGCTGCACAGCCGAGACGATCGGCACGACGAGCGGCCGCAGCAGGTCGGGCTGCTCGGAGACGTGCAGCTCGCGGAAGTTGGGGTTGACGACCGCCACGCTGCTCACCCGCTCGGGCTTGTCGATGGCCGCCTGCAGCGCCGAGATCGAGCCGATCGAGTTTGCGACGAGGTGGACCTTCTCAGCTCCGACCACCTCGTCGACAAAGTCAAGCAGCTGCTCGGACCAAGTGTAGAAGTTGTACACGCTCCCCAGCGGATGCGCCTCGACCACGTTGGTCGTGCGCCGCCCGCCGGACGCCGTGCCGAGCTCGGCCTCCGGGTCGCCAAGGCTGCGACCGTTCTCGCCAGAGATGGCTCTGGCCTCGTCGGACGTCGGGAAGGGCTTGTCGCTGTAGCCATATCCCAGCAGGTCGATCGCGTACACGCGCATCCCAGCGTCGGCCAGCGCCGGCAGGTTATGTCGCCAGTGGTCGGCGTTCACAAAGAGCCCGTGCACCAGCACGACGGCAGGACCGTCCTGCTCCTCGCCGAGTGACTGGTACCGCACGTTGAAGCCGCGCCACTTCCACATCCGGTTCGCCACGCCAGTCGGACTGACGGACGGCATGGTGAGCGCCGGCGCAGCGATGTGCAGCAGGACGAACATCGTGGTTTGAGGCGTGCGATGCCGCGCACACGAAGAAGACGAGGGTAGAGGTGAATCCTACCTTTCCGAGACCGCGCGCTTGCATGCCGAAAATGGCCGATGACAGGCCGATGAATTGAGTTACGATGCATGCGCTCTTCTCTCTCCCGCGCTCAATTGCCCTCTGCACGGCCGCTGCCGCCGCTGCCGTGGCTCTCTGCACGGCCGCTGCTGCCGCTGCCCGCTACGCACCTCGGTTGCCTCACCTCCGGCCTATACCCATCCTCATCGACCGCCACTAGGCCACTCACTTCACCTCGCCGCCGTGGTGCTTCGCCCTCGTGGTCATGCTGCTCTCCGCGGGCTACGGCGTCGGCGCACCGTATCGGCACAGTCTGTTCAGGAGCCTCATGACGTCGGTCGGTCTGATCGCCCTAGCTTCGGCGCCAACATCAACGCGATGCGAATGCTGCTGACCCAGCTCGGCTGGCAGCGGGTAAGACAGACGTGAGAAAGTTTCCAACGTGAAAATGAGATACTAATACGGACTGAGTACTACCCGTAAGTACATGCCTACTGTGCCCTCTTGTGCGCAATCACGCTGCCGTGCGCGCGCGGGCGAGGCGCGCCGCGCGGGCGCAGCTCGGCCTGCGGCGTCGCGTCGCGCATCGCATCCCACTGCGCGTCGGTGGCGGTCGCGTGCTCGAGCCACCGCAGCGGCTCCCACTCGGCCCACGGCGGGCGGGCGCCGACGGCGGCGCCACAGAAGCACAGCGCGAGCTGCGCGCGGTGTGCGGTCTCGGCTGCCGCGTAGCACGCCTCGCCGCACACGAGCAGCTGCCGCGACCACGGGCAGCGCCACAGCGGCCCCGCGCTGCCGCAGCCCGTACAGCACGCCGCCGCCGCCAACGGGCGCACCGCCGCCGCCGCTGCGCCGCCGCCGCGCTCGTCCATTCCCGCGCCTGCGCCGTCGCCGTCGCCGCGCTTGCGCTTCGGCTTTCCTCCTCCACCTGCACCACCACCAAGACCTCCGCCGCCGCCGCCGCCGTCGCCGCCGCCGCCCGGCGGAGCGACGGTGCGTTCGAAGAGATGGAGCGCGACGGCGGTCTTGGCAAAGTTGGGCAGCGGCACGACGCGGCGCAGCGTGAAGTGGCGCGGCGACGCGAGCGTCGCGTGGAAGCGTTTCGTCGCCGTCATGCCCGACCCCCACTCGCCCACGTAGGCGACGCGCCGCCCCGCAAACTGCGCGAGGGCGAGGTCGGACAGCTCCTCCTCGCCGGGCGACGGCATGCACAGCAGCAGCGTGCCCTCCGGCGCGTCGGCGAGGCTCTCCGCCGTGCCCCACCGCACCGCCGGCCGCCGCTGCCGCCCCTCGGGCGGCGCCACGTCGAGCGGCGTCACCGGCGCCACGCCCGCGCGCGCCAGCAGCCGCGCCCAGTAGCCCTGCGCCGCGCCAAGCTCGACGCAGCCGCCCTCGCCCTCGCCACCGCCGCCGCCGCCACCGTCGCCGCCTCCTCCCGCGTCGGCACCACCGCAGAAGGCGGCGAGCGCCTTGAGGGCGGCCGGGCTCGGCACCGCAAACGCCAGCCAGCGCGCGCCGCAGTCGCGCCCCGCGTACTGCCACGCCAGAAGCGCCTCCCGCACGCGAGGCTCCGCACAGTCGACCGAGAGACCACGTTCACCACTGCGCACCGCCGCGACGCCCTCGACCCACCGCGCGCGCAGCAGCCGGAGCAGGTGGCAGCCGCCGCCGCCCCACGGCGACTCGGCGTCGGCGTCGGCGTCGGCGTCGGCGTCGGCGTCGGCGTCGGCGTCGCTCTGCAGCCACGCCGCGCGCGCACCCCAGCTGCGCGCCGCCCCCGCCGGCGCGTCTCGCAGCATCGTGCGGCACGCGCGTGTGACCCCGAGCCGCTGCAGCGCCAGGCGCGCCGCCGCCTCGAGCAGCAGCACCGGGTGCTCGAGCTCGACGCCGCGCTTGCGCCCGGAGCCCCACAGCGCAAAGAGCAGAGCGTCGAGCGCGGCCAGCCGCTCCAGCAGGCGCAGCGGCGGCGGCGCGCGCGTCCTGTGCTTGGTGAACGCCAGTTCGGCGGCCACGAACGCGCGAGCGTCGTCGGCGAGCTCGTCGTCGGCCTGGAGCAGCTGGCACGCCTCCGCCAGCCGCTGCTCGGCAAACGCCAGCCAGACGCCGCCGCCGCGAGGCGAGACGGTCAGCGTTAGGCGGACCGCACGGACGGCCGCCGCGGCTCGCGCCAGCGGCTCCGTCGGCGGCTCGAGGAGCGCCGCGGCGGTCGTGGACGCGAAGGTGCGCACGACGGCTGGCCAAGACGGCGGCGTCGGCGGCGGCAGCGAGCGACTGGTGGGAGCGGCCCTGCTGGTGTCAGCGGCGACGGCCGGCTCGGAGTAGGCACCCGCGCACTCTTCGAGCCACACCGCCGCGTCCGCCTCGGCGTGGTGGGGGGGGCGCTTTGCTCGCTTCGGCATGGCTGGGCTACGCAGAGTGTGATGGCCGCCACGCGCCCGTCCGCATGCATGCATGCACTAGTAAACCTGCTAACTGCCGCAACATCAGTTGCGATGTCAGGCGTGAGCGTGCACCGCGTGCCGCGTCGCGGCCTAACGCCCGCACCTTCCGCGCTGCCCACACACTCTTCGCACCGCGATCGCGCGCACGC
>Ga0115006_10003254_pt1 | contig 10972 bp, 19 predicted proteins | sample ArcOceMetagenome_3_FD_88943 | JGI IMG/M metagenome (GOLD analysis project Ga0115006, IMG submission 88943) | Marine eukaryotic phytoplankton communities from Arctic Ocean - Arctic Ocean- Svalbard ARC20M Metagenome | ecosystem: Environmental > Aquatic > Marine > Oceanic | place: Arctic Ocean...
ACACCTTCGCCACCAACATGAACGAGCACTCGTCGCGCTCACACTCCGTGCTCATGGTGAACATCCACGGCCGCAACGTGCTCACCGGGCAGGTGGCCAACGGAAAGCTCAACCTGGTGGATCTGGCGGGCTCCGAGCGCATCTCCAAGTCCGAGGCGGTGGGCGCACGGCTCAAAGAGGCTCAGGTGCGTGTCGCATTTGCTGGGTGGCTCCCGGCGATGGCTGGGAGGCGACACCTCGCCTCTCAGCCTGAACGTGTCACTCGTCTCAAACACCACCGACTGTAGTGTCCTTGTGAATTCGCGTAGGGAGACAGACGGCGTATACAGCCGCCTGTCGACAGCCTGAAGTGTCCTTGTGGGTTTGCTCGTCGATGATCCATCCCCTTCTCTGACAACCGTCTCTCGAACCGTGCCCCCGCCCCGGCGCTCCACTCGCAGGCCATCAACAAGTCGCTGTCTAGCCTGGGTGACGTGATCTTCGCGCTCACGTCCAAGTCGGCGCATGTGCCTTACCGCAATTCCAAGCTCACCTACCTGCTGCAGGACTCTCTGGGCGGCGACAGCAAGACGATGATGTTCGTCAACTGCAGTCCGGCGCTCACCAACGTACAGGAGACCACGTGCTCCCTCAATTTCGCGCAGCGCGTACGCTCCGTGGAGCTAGGACAGGTGCGTTCCCTTAGCGTCAGAGTGGCTCTTTGGAACCTCGCACCGTTTGCGTGTGAACTCGGAATGATGGTTTTCAATTGAGGGTTCGATAGGGGAGCGCTGATGGACAGCCGCCTGGTGGGTTGTCATTCGGGCTGTCGCGTGGTTCAGTATTGAACCATTTGAACCGGTTCCCTGACTGCGCCACCTTCGAACGCTAACGCCTTGCCTACCGCGTAATTGCAGGCGACCAAGAACGTCACGGGTGAGAAGAAGCCCAAGCCCAAATAGGGCTGAAGAGTGATATATAGTTGAGGTCGCTTAAGGTCGTGATGTCGCGCGCGAGTGTGCACTCGGCGTCTACCAGTGGAATGAATCAATTCAACGTTTAGAAGTGTGCTCAAGCTCTCAAGCTATGATGCGTCTTCTCTTGGCGGAACCCGACGACGACTCTTGGAGTTTTGAGCTGAGCGGCAAGCGAGGGTCAATAGCCGCGTTGGTGACGTCGCTCAGCGGTACTCGAGCCGTGTGCAGCTGCAGCGGGCGGGCGTGCGGCAGTGAGGTAGTGGAAAGCGTCACGAGCTTGTTCATGTAGGTGAGCGTGGCCGCCGCCATGCACGCCTTGCTGCCCTTCACCTGAGAGGAGTCAGGGTGGGTAGGGGTTAGGGCCAAGGCTGCGGCTAGGGATGAGGTGAGCATGGCGGCTGCCCTTTACCTGAGAGGAGGGCTAAGGTAAGGGTCAGGGCCAAGGTTAGTACCACATCGTTCTCGAGCACCGCATCCAGCTCCTCCGCCTCCATGTTGTGCACTCGCACGGCGCTGAGCGTGTTGGTGCGCGTCTGCAGTCGAGAGCACCACAGGTCCAAGCCATCCACCTTCCTGTGGCTCCCCTTGTCGCCCAGAATGATGGCCAGCCAGCCCATACGGTCCTCCCTTTCTTCCGCATCGCCCGCCTGCACCCATCGCACCGCCAGCGCGAACGGCTCCAGCTCGGACTCGATCTGTAGCTCTTCGGCACTCAACACGCTGCCGAGCCCACACACACCCCAGCAGAGGTTTGCCTTTTCCCGTCAGATGAAATTCAGACGTGCGCGGGCTGACGGCGTTTGTGTGCCGCAACTGGAGAGCTCGCCGGGGCGATGCGCAGCGGATGCGCGCGCTGCGTGACATGGAACGACAAACGAGCGGATGCGCGAGTGAGCAGCCCGCCTTCGCTCACGTCCCTCAAACCTCCGTGCGGGCGCCGTCCACCCAGCGCGCGGACGCGAGACGGTTGGTGGGATGGGACACACGTGCGACCTAACGGGGGCTGGGCACGCGCACCTGTGCAGCAGCGTCACGGGCAGCGTGGCGAGCGAGGCGCGGTGGGCGGCGGCGTCGACGTTGACGTCGCGGAAGCGCCGCACCGCCATCTCACGCGCGGCGGAGCACAGCGTGTGCTGCCGGGGAGCGTCGTGCAGGCGGTACGCCAGCGCCAGCACGGGCAAGCACGTGGGCGCGTCCATGAGGTGCAGCACCAGCGACACCAGCGCGTCGCACAGTGCGGTGAGCTGCCGAACACAGACGCCGCCGCCCAGGGTGAGTGATAGCAGACAGCACACGCCACAAAGGGTTGCTCTACTGATGGTGGTGGCTCTCTGGACAGCGCATAGTGTGTTGGGACGACTCTCCGGTTTGCCTTGCCAAGCTGATAGAGCGGAAGAGGAGGTGCACATACCTTACGCAAGGGCAGCCCCACCAGCCGGTCCCCTAGAGACGTGGCGGTGGGTGCGTGTAGCGCGGCCAGCAGTGCGTCGCACGCGCTCGCGCGGCGCGTCTCCTCCACCTGCCTCGCCTCCGTCCATCGCCGTACCGCCTCTGCCGCCTCCGCCGCCTTCGCCGCCGCCTCCTCTGCCCGCGCCTGCAGCTGCTCCGTACTCGCCTCGCTCGTTTCCCCACCACCACCCACTCCGTCCTCTACCTCTCCCTCCGCCTCGACCACGCCCTGCTCGCTCGCTTCGGCGGGTGAGCTCTGGCTCAGCTCAGCCGGCGCACGGCTGACGCATGGAGGAGGCCCCTGAGCGCCAGGAAATCCATGCAGCAGCACTTTGCGCGCAATCTCCGCCGCCGCGTAGGGCTCCTCCTCCTCCTCCGCCGCCTCCGCCTCCGCCTGCGCGCTCACTGCCTGCAGCGACGCCAGCTGCTGTTGTAGCTGCGCATCCACGTCGTCGGAGCGGCTGGTCCATGGCAGCAGCTGCAGGGGAGCGACAGACAGACCACAAGTGCTCAGTGAGTGTGTCCAGACCCAGTCTTGCGCGAGCGACAGACCCACCGGCTGTCTTCTCACCCAGAAGTCAAGGCAGGTGTCAAGAATGAATCTTGTGCATGCGAGCAATGGTAGGTAAAGCTGGGGTGGCACACGCCGCTGCCCGCTACAGCGCGACATGACTTGAGTGACATGCCCGTGAGGTCAACGTGGGAGGTGGTGGCACAAGGCGCGGCGGCAGTCAGCCCGGGCGCGAGGGGTGTCGTATGATCATGGATGACCTTTGCTATCGCGCATCCACGGCGAAGCATCCCCGTGGCTTGCGTTGCATCCCGTCGCATGCGCCCGCGGTGTCCCCACTCCGCGAGTACGGGCTCCACGCGAGAGCCTGAGGGACACCGCGCTGTTGCCGAGAATGGTCGGGCGTGCAGCGTTTTGCGTGGGGGCGTCGTTGGAGCGTGCCACTGGCATTGCGACCCTGAGCCGTCAACACTGCGGGCTGGGCCCCGGATGCGAAATGCGGCGCACCACACCGCGAAGGGGTCAAGCCAGTGTAGGTGTGCGGGTTACGGATTGTCTACGTGCGGCCAGACTGGGGCTGTGGGCTGATGGAAATCCCAGCATGCCGACATCAGCCCGTAGCCATGCCACGGCTAGGTACGCGCTGCGCTTAGGGTGAACAGCGGGGTCGTCTGATGGCATGCCGGCCTCACAACCTCCAGTCCTATTCGAGCCGCCCCGCGCCCACACCAACATCGTTCGCGGATGCAACGCCCACGACCACGGAGAGGGTGGGGCGGACGCACCTCGGGGCAGTCACGCACGGAACGCAGCAGTTGGTACGTCGTATGCACGGCGCTGATGCGTTCTAGCACCATACCAGCTGCCTCTGTTGCTCCTGAGGAGAACTGACACCGACAGCTCGCCGAATCCTTTCAAACCATCGACGACCAAACGACGATGGGTGATGCGGTACGTAGCCTGGGTTGCTTCGCGAACGCCCCACACCCACCTGTCCACCTGTCCACCTCCCTATCGATTCCACGCTCACGGGGAGATGGCGGAACTCATCCAGGGTGCATCTTTCGCGGCGGTGCTGGCGGCGTTCAACGGCCGCGTAGACGACCTGAAGAAGCTCGCGATGCTACGGGACGCCGGTGAGTGTGCCACACGGCTGAGGGTTCGCGCCACACTCGTCGTCGCGGGGTCACTGACGGGGGGGTCAACCTTGCCCCTTGGCAGACCCCACCGTCACACGCGAGAGCTTCGAGCAGCTGGAGGCGATGGTGTCAGCGGTAGAGCGCCAGCTCCAACATGCCCAGCAAAAGGTGCGGGCGCCGGGGTGTGGCCCTCTGCCGTGGCCCTGAACCAAACCCTACTTGCGTGCACTTCCGCTGGCGGTGGCTGCTGTGGGTGGGGTATTGTTAGCGGTGTAGGGCTACGTCCTACGAGACTTGCGCACAGCGCTCTGAAACCTTCGGCTTTGTCTTGTGCCCTCCCAGTAAAACCCTCCCACGCTCTCCACGCCCACCAACGCCGGGGGTTGCGGGGTTGCTCATGCGGACACAGGTTCAAGATGAGGCTGTCGCCATTGCGCCGGCGCACGCACTGCTAGCACAGATGGAGCACCAGCGTCGCCACCTTCAGCACGTCTCCCAGCACTTGCCTCAGCGGCTGCCCGGCTGTCCGCCGCCGCCGCTCACCAGCGGCAAGGAGAACAACAGCGCATCGAACTCACTGGCCGTGCCTTTGGATGTGAACAGCTCGGATGAGGCAGCAGTCGCAGAGAAGCCGGCGGCGACCAGGGCGAGCGAGGCGCCGCGACCGACCACGGGGAAGAAGAAGGCGGCGGAGCTTCCGGTGCCGCGTCACTATGTCACCGTACGTTACCCACTGCCGCTCTCGTCGTCTCTCTCCGCCTTTTCGTCCCGGCAGAGAGGCTGAGCGAAGAGCCGTTCCCTCGGCGCAAGTGGACGCTTTTCGAGCTGAGAGAGTTGTTGCTGGGACGCGGCAATTCAGGTCACGGAGCTGAACTCAGTAAGCAGCTACATGCGCGGCAGGATAACCCATGACAAGGTAGGTGTGTGTGGTGGCCTTAGGAGATCCAACTCCCTCAGTGCGTTTGGCTCGTTCGCGCGCTCTCAAAACAAGGCACTTGGTTGGGTTCCATGTTTGACGAGGACTCGTGAACTCTATCTCTCCCCTGCGGTGTGTGCAGGTGAACGCGGCGGTGGACGACCTGGCCAACCTGGCGGAGGAGACGGCCCGGCGGGTGGCAACACTGGCGGCTGGTAAGAAGCCGCGAGGCGTCGACGAGGAGATGCTGCGTGTGCTCAAGGTGGTGGTGCTGCGCTCCGAGGTGAAGGGGCAGGCGTGGTTTTTAGAGGGGCAGCTCAAGGCGGCGGCGCAGCTCAAGCCGGACAACACCGGCAAGGCGCTGCTCACGGTATGACCTCCAGCTCCAGCTCCCTATTCACATTCCGGCTTCAGGATGCATGCATGGGTGTCTGGGTGTGGTCATCGGTCCTCCCAGTGCTGCTCTGCTCTCCGCAGGGCTAGTCGACGTCACTCGGGGTTTCGAGAGCTCCCACTCGTCCGTCGCTCCCAACGGTGTCAGGCCTCTCCTTCCCCTCTCTCTCCTCGCACGCTGTTGACATGATATTCGCCAGCCCCTGCGACTGAATGAATGAACCGGGACATCACCGCGGCAGTTGTTGCGGCACCTCGGTCGCGTCAGCGAGCTGCGCCTCCCCGGGCTCAGCCAAATCTTCGTGCTGGCGCGGCTGGAAACGTAGCTCTCTGTTCGTGTGCTCAGCGACAACGAGCCGAAAAACTGTGATGTGATTTGAATACACGAGAGCGACGACGCTGCCACGTAGTGTGGACCTGCTCGTATGCGCTTCCTTCAAGGCTAAGCGTTGGGAGCAGCCCCACAACATCGTATTGCCCTAAACTCACTTCTCCTCCTTGAACTCCGCCTCCACTACCTCCGTCTGCGCCTCCTCGCCGTCCGCCTGCGCCCGGTCCACCTGCCCCACCACCTCCGCGCTGACGTCCGCCACGACGCCCTCCACGCTGGTGTCGTTGTTCTTCAGCTGCAGCGTGGCGCTGAAGCTGATAGGCTCGCCGGGCTTGAAGTTCTCCATCATCGACTTCATGTCCTGGTCCACCTTCGCCTCCTTCTCCGTATCCAGCCCCTCCTGTGCCACTCATCCATCCACAAGCCTTCTCAACACAACGTGAACTCAACCTTCTTGGCTGTTTTTTGGTTGATCCTAACACAGCGTCTCCCTCCCATCACCCACGACGGGAACCGCCCCCTGTTCTCCTACCCCCACGCACGCCAACTCGCTGGCTTCAGTTTAGCATGACCACGCTCGTCGTCATGCGGATCCGAGCAAGGATGAGAAAGGGTCTATCGTCATCAGCCCGCGGCTTGTTGAGCCCGTGAGAGTTTTGCCCGCGTCCACACCACCACCCCCCCCCGTGAAGAAGACTGCCCGCCGCCGTGGCTGCACTGCACGCACCTCGCTGGTGAAGTCAAGCATGGTCTGCGACACCAGGTTGTCCAGCAGAAAGCCGTACACGCGCTTCTTACCCAGCATGTTCAGCAGCACCGTGTTGGACAGCACGTTCTTACCTGTGTACGCCGCCGCGGATGGTATGGGTTAGGCTGGGATGCGGTCATGCGGTTTCGAGTTCCTTTTGCAGTGCGAGGGATGGTGGGGTTCTCCGTTACTACTACGCCCACTGAGTTGACGAGGGACGTGGTCCCCGGCTGTGTGCATTTCCGCGCCTCCTCCCGCCTTCACAGCGCAAGACATCGCTGTGCAGCAAACCGACTCTCGTCGCTCACTAGCAGGCGTTGGCCGACCACCCAGTGCGGGCAGTCTCTCTGCCGCTGCAACCCTGTCGTGGAACAAAACAGTGAAGGTACAACGCCACACCGGTGGTGTGTGTGTGTGCGGTGCGCGGTGCGTCGGTTGCTGCGCGCTCCGTTCTATCATACGGCCACGGGGAACGTCGTCCTTAGAGCGCTCTCTCTCCACTGAGCGACAAAACAACGCACCTCCCTTCTTCTTGCGGAAGCCGCCGACCTCCGGCGCCGCCTGGCCCAGCTGCTTGAGCACCTTCTCGAACTCCTTCTTGGTCACCGCACCCGTGATGTTCACGGTGATCTGCACACGCCCCAGTCACACACCGCGCTCAGTCCCGCCGCTCCACGCACCGACGACGGAGACTACAGCTCTCAAGCTCGCGGACGACAGGAGGAACCGTCCTCGGCTGCACCATGGTGCATAAGGCGCCTCAGCTGCAGCCGCGTAGCGACCCACAGCGCAGCTTCGGCAAGGTTGGGCAGGTAGGGAACACCACGTACGTCGATTTGGCCCTCCTCGTTGGCAGGCTTGGAATCGACGGAGATCCCCTCTGCGCGTGACCAATGCACAGCCATTTGATTCAGCCCACCTGGCATGGCAAGCGGCGCGCACGGGACAATGGGTGCTGAGAGTGGGGCGCCTCGCACCTTGCAACGCCTGCACGCGAAGCGCAGCTCTACGCGGCGCCCGCAGCGTCGCGGCATGTGTCACCCTGAGCTGCGGCGCCCCAGCACCACGCAGCGCGCAGCTGCTCTTCGCCTGCGAACGCATCCGACATGGCCGCTCGTTCAGACGGAGAGGCTGGCGCACAGTCAGGGCGGCATTGACACAGTCGAATCCCCACAGACTACGGCAATTCCAGTGCTATCGTCGGGGGTTCTTACACCGCCGCTTGCAATTGCCGCCGCCCCCGCGATGAGGCGGTTTCGACTCCCTCCGCGGCGAGTATAGTACATATCGCGTTGCCGGCCGTCGTTATGTTCGACATCGGCAGTCAACTTCCCCTCCGCGCTCGTCTCGTATGCCGCCAATCCCAGGGCGATGATGCAGACCGGATTTGCGGACGACCGGGACGCGAGGGTGTGGGAGGTGTCGAAGAGATCATTGCGCATACCTGGAGGTGGACCTGCGGGCGCATAGCGGTCATCGTGAGGGGTGCCATTGTCTTCTCTGGGGCAGCGCGCCCACGTGGCCCACAAACACAAGCACCACGACGAGCGCTGCTGAGGCACACCCACGTCATCAGGTGGGCACCACTGTGCAGCATTGCGACACGTCTTCCCCACCACACCGCCTCGCCCAGCTGGCACCGGCCCTATCCGGCCCGGCGCTCGTCGTGCAACATCCACACAGCCGCCGCCTTCTGCGCCACTGTAGAGGCGTGCTCCGCTCGTGCACCGGTCCGCGGTGGCCCGGCTGCGGCTACTTGTCGTCACCGCCTGCCCGGCTCATCAGGCAGCCAGATGTGGTCGCGGGCCCGCCTGACCAACCGAACCCGATCCTCCGGCAGGTGTCGCAGGAGTCGTGTGCACAGGCAGCGCGTACCGGACCTCCAGACGCGTGTTCATGATGCTGGCTACGGTGGTCAGGCTCGGAGCGGCGGCGGCGGTGACACACACATGCCTTCCTAGCAACAGAGGCGGGACGCCGGGGCGAGCGCCGGTGGCGGCGAGGATGGCGGCAGGGGGTCATGGAGCGATGAGAGCGACGCGGGCGGCGCGTGGTGCCAGTCATCGCGCATTCGGCGGCAAAGGTGAGAGTGGCCGGGAGTGCTGCCTTGCTGCCTGCTTTGCAGTGCGGGGGCTGGGCATGCAGCAGGAGTGGAGCCCCCGTCTGTCTGTCTATGGCACCGCGTGGGAAGCATTCTCTTTCTAACGTCGTGCGGCGCTGGTTTGTATCAGGTTTTGCAGCGACGCGGGGTGGCGCCGGCGGGCGGCGGGGATGTGTGGTGGTGCGCGCTGGGGAGGAGCCGAAACAACAGGGCGAGGACGTGCGCTGCCCCTACCCCCTACTCCTTCCCTCTCTCCCCTCTCGCGCGCTACCCTTCCCTTCACGCTGCGGTACGTACGCACAGACCGAGAGCTGACAGCAAGAGTGCAGAGCGGCCTCACGTCACTCGATGATGTGGCGTTGATACCGAGTGCACCAACGCCTGCCTCGCCCTCGAGATATTTCCACCACCCGCACTCGCATACAAACGTCTCCGGCAGAGCGTCGAGTGCGTATCCCCGTCTGAGTGTACACACACGGGGCGGCGGCGGCGTGGCACACAGCTGGTGGTGGAGCGCAGCAGCGTGGTGAACGAGGAGCTGATGCTGTTCTTCTTCCGCGGCGACTTGGGCACACAGCTGCAGGTGAGACAGAGCGAGTGAATAACGCCATGCGACGTTCATTACTCCGCCAAATTTCCCACCAGGCTCTTTCGAATTGCGAAAAGGGCGTTGAAAGGCAGTAATCGTGCATGCGGAGAAATGCAAGGGAGAGAATAGCCGCTGAAAGGAGAGCCGCTCGCGCCGGAGACGGCTCTCAAGACGGACGTCATAAATCTCTCTTGGCCCACACCCATAACGCTTATTCAGCTCCTTAGTCTTCAACACCGTCGCTACAGCGCTCTGTGAGCTTTGCAGAACGAACGAAACATATGGCTTGCGAAATGTGGAGAGGTTTGAACGCGGGGCGGGGTGGGTGGAATCGGGCGGCTTGCAGCGGTGCCTCAACCTGGAGCAGGCGGAGAAGGCGGAGATGCTCCGCGCGAAGATCGAGCAGGTGGAGGGCGCCATCGCCGCCCAAGCCGCCAAGAAGCGCGGCGCCGCGCAGGCCATGGCGCAGGCGGGTACCGCGGCGGGGGGCGACACCTCCGCCACGGACCGCGCCGCGCTCGGGCTGCAGCTCAAGTCCGACCTCGCGCGCGCCATCGAGCAGGAGCGATACCAGGACGCCGCCGCGCTGCGCGATCGCCTCGCCGGTGCGTGTTCGTCATTATTCTGATACCTCAACGTCGTCGAGCTTACCACGCGCTCAAAGGAGAGCTCCGTGTCTGTGTATACACGTGGATGCGTACGGGAGGGACTCTGAGAGGTGTGTGAGCATGCGGCACTCTGGGGTGGCATGCAGAGGTGGAGAGCCAGCTGCTGTCGGCGGCGGCGTCGGCGGCGGTGGCGAGTTCGCAGAAGCGCGCCATCGGCTACCGGCTGGGTCAGCGCGTGCAGCACAAGACAGCCAAGTGGCAGGGGCTGGTGTGCGGCTTCGACCCCGCGTGCACGATGGACGAGGAGTGGATCGCCCACGCCACCGCCAACGCGCCTTTTGCCGAGGGCACCAACCAGCCCTTCTATCAGGTGCTGGTGGACGACAACCTCACGCCCGGGCTGTTCGAGGTGGCGTACGTGCCGCAGGAGCGGCTGCTGAGTTTCGAGGATTTGGCGGTGGAGGAGGAGATCAAGGCGATTGAGCACCCCTACACGTACCTGTTGTTCTTCGGCATGGATGCCAAGGTGAGAGTGAGAGACAGCCAGCTGCAGGAGCTGCAGGGCCCACCGGCTCTGAAACCAGGGCTCTTGGTGTCGGACGTCGCGTAGCCCCCGACAGGAGCGCGGGGTGTCACAGCTGTGGTGTACCCTCGAGCGCTCACCCGTCTAAACCGAGAAGTGGTCACGCCCGAGGGTGCGTTGCGTCGTGGTGCGTGTTTCACGTCAGCCTGACCCCTCGTCCATGAGTGGCTTGGGGTTGGCCTGGCGCACAGGGCAACTACATTCCGTCGCGCGTGCTGCGCAACAAGTTTGACGCGGAGCGCTACATCGACCCGGACCTCATGGTGGATGACGACAGCACCGAAGGCGGAGGAGAGGACGGCCCCATCGTGCTCTAGGCTTCCCAATTCCCACCCACACACACGCCTTCCCTCGACGTGACGTGACGACGGGGCTGCACCGGCGCTCGATCGCACGACAGTCGAGGCCCGCTGGGAAGCAGAGTTCAGCGGGACGCACGCTTGACGTCGACACTCCTCGACGCGAGCCCCTTTTATTTGCATTTGTAGTCGATGAGTGTTTACGCTGCCTTTCCTTCATCGAAAAACGCGGGCGTCGTCTCAGGAGGCCCTTTTTGTCCTCGGCTCCCCACTCCTCGCAGCGGTGAGTTGCAGGCAGTGGCCCCAGTAGGGTGGACGATAGCCCTTGACCTTGGAAGGCGGACAAGGG
>Ga0115006_10003256_pt1 | contig 10969 bp, 12 predicted proteins | sample ArcOceMetagenome_3_FD_88943 | JGI IMG/M metagenome (GOLD analysis project Ga0115006, IMG submission 88943) | Marine eukaryotic phytoplankton communities from Arctic Ocean - Arctic Ocean- Svalbard ARC20M Metagenome | ecosystem: Environmental > Aquatic > Marine > Oceanic | place: Arctic Ocean...
CCCCCAAAAAAACAAATCCCCCCCTTCCCCGCCCCCCCCGGCCCTGGCCAGGGGGGGGCGGGGGTTTGGGGGGGGGGGGGAAGGTGGGGGGGGGCAAAGAGGGGCGGGGGGGTTGGCAGACCTTTCTTCTGGGGCGTGACGGGCTCCTGGCAACAGTGCGTGCGTGGGCTGCGCGCGAGAGTGCTCCAAGTGCGCGCCTGGCTGCTGTGCGTCCGAGGGCGAGGGAAGGGGGAAGGAGGGAAGGGGAAAGGAGGGAAGGGGGAAGTGTGTCTGGAGGTAGGGCAGGAGTTGGACGTAAGACTGAAACTCCTCGCCCGACGCCTGGTTGGTAACTTTCGAGGTTTTGTCCAGGAGAAAGACGCGGCCCACCGGCACCTGATGGGGGATGCAGGGGGTGGGCGCGCGCGCCCGGGTTGCCGCACGGTTAGATCCCTCGCCTCCGCACTCAGCACAGACATCCCCGAGACATGGTGCGCGCTCACATCGCATGCCGCCCAGGTGCCCGAGCAGTACCGTGTGTGTGTGTGTGTGTGTGTGTGTGTGTGTGTGTGTATGCATATACATACATACCCCAGCACCCACGTACGCGTCAACGTCAGTTGCCTGGTTGCCAAACCCGCAAACAAAGGGCGAGAGCAGGGGGCCGCGTGCCAGCTTGCTGTCGTCTGTGAGCACGCCTGCAAAGGCCGCCTGCACTTGGGCAAGGACCAGCGACTTGAAGCTCTGCGGCGTACGCGTAACCGTCAAAAGAGCCCTGTCTATGTGGCAAAAGAGCCTTATCTACATGGCAAAAGAGGCCTATTAGCAGGCATATACCTGGTGATTCTTGTCAAGGGTTTCGGGTTTCGGGTTTCGCGGTTAGAGTTTGGGGGTTAGGGTGTAGGTCGCGAGCACACCTGGTGATTGGTGCCAAGGGCGCGTAGAGTGCCCTGTGGCATCGTCAGCACAGGGCCCTCGGGGAGCGTACTGCCTGCGGTCTGACGCCCTGCTCCGTATGTGACACGCAGTGAGCGCTGTGGCACGCTGTCAAGTCGTTACGCATGGTTGTGTGGGCGGGTGGTGGCACGTGCAGGGCCCCGGAGTGGCGGGCTAGGTTGATAGGGGGATTGTGAGTGTGGTGTGCGGTGGGGCTTGGCTATCTTCAATCTCGCTCATGTGGTGGGGCTTGGCTATCTTCAATCTCGCTCACTCTTGCCCTCGCTCACTCGCTCTCTCCCTCAGTCCTCCATAGCCGCTCCCCACTCCCTCGGCCCCCTCCCTCAACACGCTCCCACGCACGCGCGCTCGCAGCCAGAACCGAGTTGCAGAAACAGAAACTCGCGCGTCTTGTGCGCCAGGGTGATGGGCCGGGCAGTGAGGTACAGAATGCAGCACCCGTGCTGCGCCATATGACTCAGCGCCTCTCCCACTCCCGCGTGCACGTAGCCGTGGCTCAAGGCCTCCACAAACCCCTTCGGTGCGCCCGCACCACCTTCTGCACCCCCCCCCGCGCCCGAGCCCGTCGTTGATGGCAAGGCAGCTTGACCTGCGCTGCTGCTGCCGCCGCCGCCGCCGCCTCCTCTGCCCTTGAGTGCCGAGCCCAACGCCTTTGCAGCTCCCATAAAGGAGGATGCGAGGAGGCCGCGCTTGTCAGAGATGGTGACTGTGCCATCAATGTCCATGACGCACACGCGGCTGTCTTTCGGCCACCACCATATTGCCCCCACTGCTGCGTAGTGCGAGTTGTAGGCGTAGAGAGAGTGCAAGATGCGGGCCTCGAGGTGATTTTTGCCTCGCCGCAGCGGGAGTTGTTCTAGTTCCCCCTGCCTCCGCCGGAATGTACGCGTAAGCACAAGGCCACCTGGCTATGCTCACTTACACACACCGCACAAGCTCCTCACACCCGCCCCTCTCCCCGTGACCTGTACACCAAGTCGCGCTCATAGCATGTCTCGCATTTTTCTTGTCTGCATGCATGCATGCATGCATGCATGTGTGTGTGTGACCCTGGCTGCGCACTGACCGGATCTGGGAGTTTTGAGTTGTTGAGAAACTCTGCCTGACCACTGGGCTTCACCGTCATCCTCAAGCACGCCTTTCCATTGACAAGAATGCAGATTTGCACGCCCACCTGCCAACGGGCCGGCATCAATCCGCAGATTCATGCAACGGCCGAAAGTGCACGCAAAGGGGCGCAAATGCATCCAAAGCACCAGGCTGCCCTTGCCGCAGAACACGTTGAACGGCGTACACTCCATGCGCTCATGTACGGGGGACATTGTCCGTCTGTCTTCACTAGTATCTCCCGCCGGGTGCGAGACGACAATGACATCGGTCATACAGAGCTGTGCCGATGACATGAGATCCATCTTGCGCGGGCGGCTCTCTGCCGCACCGCACAGCTGCGAGCTCCGGTTCCCCTTCTTGACTCAGCCGCTTTCAGAAAGTTCGTGGAAGAACCGTGACCGTGACCGTGACCGTGACATGATCATTGTACCGTGACCGTCGCGGCCGTGACGTGCGGCGTGCCAGTGACCTCAGGCTATACAACCGTGACTTTGTTGAACATTCAAGTTCGCGTCACGGTCGGTTCTAATAGTAAACTTGAAACTTCAAGTTTGAACAAAGCAACACCGGGCCAAACAACGCCTGTCATGGAGATAGTTCCTGATGAATCTTTCTCTCTCTCTCTGAGTATGCTGCTTTGTGGTGTGAGCAAGGCCGCGGGGCCCTGGACGCCCCCGTCATGGACATTGCTTCCTAATAAAGCTCTCTCTCTCCCTCTCGATTGTTCCTAATAGATCTCTCTCTCTCTCTCTCTCTCTCTCTCTCTCAGGCTCGCCAGTGCTGAGTCACGGTGTGTGTCGAGCCTGAGGCTGAGTGTCACGGTTTATTTTTAAGGACACCCGGGCCGGGGTCCAGCCCCACCTCTCCGAGTCAGTGCCAGTGTGGTCACTGGCACACACGCAGAGAGAGAGAGAGAGAGAGAGAGAGAGCAACACGCGATCTTCCTTTGACTGCGTGTACACGAAATTTCTCGACTAAACCACTTAGGCAGACTCACTGGCTGCATGCGCCACCCCCTGCAACCCACTCGTTGAAAAGCAGATCTCCCTCCCTGAGTTGTATGCAGTGGGGGGAGAGAGAGAGAGGGGAGAGCGAGAGGAGCGAGAGAGAGCGAGAGGAGCGAGAGAGAGCGAGAGGAGCGCGCGCACGAGAGAGAGAGAGAGAGAGAGTCTGGAGGCTGCGGAGACGGCTGCCGAGCATAGTGAGGTGATGATTGCCGTGCAAAACGGGATCGTTCCCCCGGGCCCGCCGCAGGTGCATCGTGGCCGCCCGCGGCGCAAGCGCCCCCCTCCGCGCGGGTGGCGTGGCGGCGCAAGCGCCCCCCTCCGCGCTGGTGGCGTGGCCTTTCTCCCTGGCTGCGGGCAATTTCTGGCGGCAAGCAACTCCTGGGATCGCAACACTTTTCTTCGCAAGTCCGAGTCCCCAAAGCCCGGCACAGGAGCAAGGCCGCCGAGTCCGAGTCTGAGGCAGCGGTGGGAGCTGCTCGTAGCGGGCCCGGGCGAGTAGCGGCGTCGCAAGCCTTACTACACGCGCCGGTGCACTGACCCTGACTCCAGTTGTGTTGTCCGCCCACTCTTTACTGCATGATACGGCATCAGCGAGACAGAATAATACTCGGATGTCGGGGCAATAACATTCCCGCACCAGATCACCAACAACAGACCAAATACCTCACGCTGCCCCCCAAGCGCCGCCGCCTGCCCGTTGCCGCTTTGCTCCTGACTCCTCGCCCTCCCCCCACGACCCGTCTGCTCGTCGTTTCAGCGTGGGCACAGACAGCCGTGCCAACTTGCCTATAACGCTCTGCCTGGGTGCATTGTCCGCGGCCTGCGACGCTGCGGCTGCTGCCGACTCCGCCTCCGCCCTGGCTCCCTCGCCCCCCTTGATTTTAGGGATTTTCGGGATGCCGGCGCGCGGGCCGTTGCTCTTTCCACCATCAGCTCTGTCGCCACCGTCTTGCCTCGCCGCACCGCCACTGCTACTGCTTGCCGCTCCCTGCTGCTCAGTGCACGGCTGGTGGCCAAGCCCCAGCAACTGCTGCTCCAAGGCCTCCACCCTACTCCGCTGCTGCTGCAGCTCTTCCTCAAGCTCTCTATTCCGCCCCGAGGCATCCCGCGCGATCGCTTCCTGCACGACACACCGTCCCGTCAATGACCCACTCGTTGGCAACTGGCACACACCACGCAGGCAACACAGAGGACATACGCATGCTGGACACAGTGAGGGACGTGCCTGCGCCCGCCGCGACCCCGCCTCTCCTGCCTGCAACCCCCGCAGACGGATGACCTCCGCCTCTAGCCGCTCTTTGCGCAACATGAGCGCGTGCCTCGCCTTCTGCTCCTTGAGCATCTGCCCGCGGCACTCAGCCATCTGCACACGCACGGCGTGTCCGCGTGAGAAACAACAGCAGTGCAATGCCAGCGTGCGAGCGCATGTGTGCTCCAGCACGCGAGGAGACACACTGAGTTTGCGCGGAGAGCAAGACGTGGGCGACCTGAGAAATAGCCTGGTCGCGCGAGACTTCTAGATCGCGGAGGTCCTGGCATGCGCGCGCATGGTCTGCGTGCTTGGCCGCAAAGTCTTCTTGAACCTTCTTGTAATCGCTTTGCAGCTTTTTGATCTGCTTCTCCTGCTCTATCATCTTCTTTGTCTTTTCACTGAACTCGGCGCGGATCTTCTTCGACTCCTCCTCCAAGCGCTTCTTGAGCATGCTATCGGACACACCTCCACCACCTCCACCGCCCCCAACCTTCTGGCCGCTCAGCTTGATCAACTTGTTTCGCATGTTGTGCAGCTTCTCCATCATCCGATCCGAAAGCTGCGTACATGCAATCTCGTCAGCGACATGTCATCAAACATGCCTCAATCTCAGCGCACGCTACCTCCAAAACACGCACAACGTTCAAGCGCACCCAATGCACCAGGATCTGCACCCGCACACTCGCTCCTGCGCTCACAAACCTGATGCGTTTCTTGAAAGAGTTGCAACCCTTGGTGCAGGGCGTGTCGCCACAGGCGCTCAGTGTGCCACAGATGCGTGAGGACATGCGCAAGGGTGCCGTGCGAGGGCTGCGACTTGAGCATCTCCTTCAGCTGGATGCCTTCTTTCGGCACACTTGCCGCCGCCGCCATGGCAGCCTGCAGCGCAACCGCCCCCGTGTCCTGGGCGGAGCTCGCGTGGCCTGCTGCTTGCATGGCAGCTTGCAGCGCTTGCGCATGCTTCTGCAGCTGCTCTTCTCGCGAGGCCTTCACGCGGCGGTCCATAACCTATCGTGGCCCCACACAGGACGCGGTCACTGTCTTCTCCTCGAAACAACCGTGGGTTGAACAAGACAGGAGCGGCCGATGCAAGACAGCAAAGTTCGGCAGAGACATGAAAATGACACGACACAGGCAGCAAAAGCGCACACACCAACAAGCACAAACGCAAGCAGCCAGCGGACTGCCCTGACAGTTGCGACAGTTGCGACAGTTGAGAAACAAACGAGACCTCGCAGACATACTGGGAGTAATCGCTAACTTGTTGTGCGCTCTTGGTTCCGATGGCAGTCGCAAGTGGTTGCACCTGAGGAAACGCCGACAAATGTTGGGTTACTCTTTTGGCCGGCTGGCACCGGGGGTGACACGGCTGATAAGCCAGCTACCATGCACATCCAAGGCAGCTAGCATGCACATCTGCGAGACCCGCCCGTGTACGTACTGGGCTGGCAGCAAAACTACATCCGCAGCATTTTGTTACCTGCATTTGGTGCTCGTTTAAGCCGTTGAAGAAGGTGTCTACCTCCTGCGGCGACCACCCGTCCGGCAGCAGTTGACTCTTGGATAGAGGCTGGATTGTTGCATTTGTGCGCTCCTTGATCATCCCCAATTCCTGCACTCACACGGCGTCACAGATGACCACACGAGAAAATGCGCAAATAGAGGCGAACGAGGACACACCGGCGGGCAGCTGCAGAGCACAAAGAGGAGTGGGGCACATGGGGGAGAACCTTCTCCATGACCGGAAGCCACTCCCCGGCGAGATCGGGATCCGTCACTGCTACTCGGCTGCCCACCGCGTTGCTGCCCTCGCCTCTTGCTACGCCGCTGCCGCTGCTATTTTTGCTGGCAACAGGAGCTGGCTGAGGCGGCGATACAGGAGTGCCCGATTGCACCGCGGATTTCTCGTCCTCTTGTACGATTTCGTGCAGCTGCTGATATTTCTTTTCGTATGGGAATTCCGAGCATTTCTTGGCACCCACCAGTTCCTGGAGACGCTTGATCACGCTCGGGTGCGCCAGGCCAAAGTAGGCGGCGCCACAGAGGCGCTGCACTGCCGGCGGCCGTGAGTCAGCTGGCGATGGCGGCACTGCCTGCACACGCTGCTCAACCACCCTCCAGGCAGCTGTGGGATCAGCCGCTACGATAGGATTATCCATATCATCTATAACTGTGATTTTGAATTCGGGAGCGCGCCCGCCGTCGAGAACTTCGCAAACGTACACGGTCTTGGAGCCTGGCTGCCGGTAAGAGGCGTATGTACGCTCACTTAGGAAGCCCACTGGGTAGATGAAGCGCCGTGTGTGGTAAGCTGGGCGGTCATGAACAATATTGCCCAGCCTCTTCACCACCACATTGCCTATTTGCACTTGCGCCATTTGCGGCCTGCTCTTCAACTTGGCTGCCAGTTGCGCCTTACTCGCTGACACGGCATCCTTTGACCCGGACGGCGACGGCGCACGATTCGCTGCCGCAAGACGTGGAGCACCTTCCTGGTGCTCCGAGACAGCACCCACTGTCCTCTCTTTCCCCTCCTCCTTCTCGTCTTCGCCTACTGCCTCGTCTTCATCCATTGAAGTGTTGACTGTCAGCCCGTTGGTCTTTGCTTTTGACTCAGTCCCATCGGCTTGTGCCTCAGCCACACCTTCGTTGGATGCATCAACCTTCTTCCCGCTGCTCGCCGCGTCCTCGCCGTCTTCGCCGTCCCCTGCACCGCCCTCTCCCTCATTCTTGATCTCTTTCATCTCAACGTCGCCCGCATCCCCATCTGCCGGCTTTCCCGCAGACTTCGGCGCACCGCTCTCGTCAGCCTCCTCCTTCTTCACCTGCGCTCCACCTTCAGAATCTGCTGCAGTGTCTTCTTTCTCATCAAGGGCTTCGTCCTTTTCGTTGTCGTCCTTGTCCGCACCCTTGCCTTCCTCTTCTCCCTCTCCTTCACCTTCGTCTTCAACCTCCGCATCACTTTCTGCTGCATCATTTTTCGACGACTTGTCCTCTGTCTCCTCCTTCTTCGCGGCGTCCACGTCCTCACCGTCCTCATCGTCTTCGTCCTCTTCCTGCTCGAGGGCCGACTTGTCAGCATCATCCTGTTCCTCGCCATCCTGCTCGCCCTCGTCATCACCCTTGATGTCGTCGCCCTCGTTGGCGTCTCGTGCCCCTTCACTCTGAGCGGCATCATCTTCATCCTGGTCCTCCTCCTTGTCGTCATTGTCGTCATCCTCTTCCTTGGTCTCAGCCTCCTGCACACCAGCTCCGTCATGGTCTTCATCCATGGCGTCCTTCTCAGAACTTGCTGCCGCCTCCTCTTCCCGCGCGCCACCATCATCCGCCTTCTCATCGTCGGCTGTCTCCTGCTCTTCCCCGGTGGCACCCGCATTTGAAAGGCTGCCATCCTCGCGTTTAGCATCCGAGGCCGCATCCTCCATAGCATCATCTCCACCCTGCCAGAGTGCACACAGCACTCAGCTCCACCATGGCCATGGCATGCATGACCGCGGCAGGATTTTCGGCGTCGTCGATGCGGGCAACGCCGAGGCAGTCGGGACCTCCACAGCGCGCGGACGCCAAAAGGCGCCAGGGTTGGCGCCCCGCAAATCATGACTGCAAGCAGCCGAGCAGCGCGCGACCAGCCCTCCCAACGGCAGGGGCGCGGTGGGATCGCTGAGCAGACAAGGACGCATCATGCCGCCGGGGGTGGCGGCGAGCAGCAATCCACCTCGACTCGAACCGGGCACCGGCGCAAGGGCGCAACGCTCAACGCGCAGTCTTGAACTCACCCCTGTCTCTGCCTCGGCGCGGTCGACGTTCATCGACGCGGAATCCGATGGGTCCGCGGCCTCGTCCGCAACCTCGCCCCCGCCGCCAGGCCGAGGCGAATCTGCCGGCGCTTCGTCCTCATCCATGGACATGCGGCGGCACCGGGCCCACTCGCGGGAGGGGCCAGCCCCCCGAGAGCAGGCCTGACGCCCCGCGCCCGCCCTGGGGCTACCGCAGGGACTCCCTGCTCAGGGGCTCTGCCGACGCACGCACACCCCCCCGTCAGCCCCACCGCGCACGCCCGGGAAACAGCACCGCCGGGCCCACGGACGCCACGCCGCCGACGGCAACGCGGCCGTGCAAGCTGCGCGCTGCGCTGCGTCTGGGGCGCCCGCAGCCCCGCCGCACTGCCCCCTCCTCCTCGCCAGCGTCCGGCGCGTCGGCTGGCGGCGAGCGCGCGTCTGCCGCAAGCTGCGGCGCGGGGGCGCGGATGCGACGCACGCCCGCGCCCCGGCTCGGGGGGGGGGGCAGCCGGCACGGTGCCACCAGCGCCCGCGATCCCCCCCGCACGCTTCCGCCGCCTTGGCGCACCCGCTTGCCGCTGCCTGCCCTTACCTGCCCGCGCTCCGCTGCTCGAACCTGCCCGCGGAGGACCCATTTTTTCGGTTTGTACTGTTTTTTGTACTGCCCCGTGTCGCTTTCATCCGGGGGCCGAGTTGCGAGATGGGGCGACCAAGGCGCGCAGCGCCGCTTGCGGTCGCGCTCTGGTGTGGAAGCCGCGCACCCGGCGCCGGCCTGCGTCCAGCCGCCCGCGCGCTCGTCCGCAGCGCGCCCCCCGCCGCCGCGCCGGGCACACGCAACGGCGGGTCCCCGCCCGGCTTCCTTCGCGTGTGCCGGGCTCGCCGCGTCGCGGGGGGCCGCCGGCAAACTGACGACCGCGCTGCTGCTGTCCGTGGGCAGTCTGATGGGGAGCGTCGTGCCCTGTGTTGCCTTCGTGCCCACGGCCGCTCCGCTGCGCGCCGCGGCCGCCGGGCGCCCTGCGCTGCTGCCCCGCGCCCATCTGCACGTGCCCCGGCACAGTTGCCGCGCAGGTATCGCGCCGCGTGCGGGAGCGGCAGCAGCGCAGCGGCGCAGCGGCGCAGCGGGACAGCGGCGCAGCGGCGCAGCGGCAGCGGCCGACCGCAGACATGCGTGCTTGTTGTGCCCTGCGGCGCAGGTGGCTGCCGCCGCGACCCCCGTCGCTGCCGCTGACGAGCGCATGCTCCGAACGCACCCGCAGCCACGCTGCGCATGCAGGCAGCCGACAGCGACGATGCGCCGGCGGACGTCTTTTTCAGCCTCAAGCAGCGCTTGCAGAAGGCAAACGTGTGGCTCGTGGGCATGGACGGTAGCGACAAGTCCGTCATCGGCCAGCAGCTTGCGAAAAAGCTTGGATACAAGTTCATGGACACAAATGAGATCATCGCATCGCTGCTCAAGTCGCCCATCGAGACCGCGATGACGACGTTGGGGGAGGAGGAGTTCAGAAAGGTTGAAACTGCGGTGCTAGACCAGGTGCAGGCCTACTATGGCACCGTGGTGGCGACAGGCAGCATTGCCCCCGTCTTCACTGAGAACTGGTCCAAGTTCCGCACGGGGCTGGTGGCCTACTGCAAAGTACCACCCGAGGGCTTGAAGAACGAGGGGTTGCAGGATGCGCTATCGGACGAAGCGCCACTGCTTGCGGGAATGCCGGACGACTCGCGCATGGAGCTTCTTCTGGCGCAGCGCGAGATCAAATACGCCCAGGCCGACGTAAGTTGTGTGTGTGTCTGTCTGTCTGTCTGTCTGTCTGTCTGTCTGTGTGCGTGCGTGCGTGCGTGTGGCCGTGGAACTGGTCCAGGCATTCGCTCTGGCTGGTTGTGGTTGAGGGGGCGAGCCACTTTCGCGAGGAGGTCCGTGGCATGGGTCATGTTGTGTCGCCGTCGCCGTCGCCGTGCGTGTCGGTGCCTGCCTCGGTGCATCTGCGCCCGCTGTGCGGCTGGTGTTCATGTCGATGCTGATGTCAACGTGTCGGTGTCGATGCCAATGCAGGCGACGATCAGTCTGACGGGCAGTGAAGATCTTGAGGAAAAGCTTGCCGCAGTTGCCGAAGGGCTGCGTGTGTTCATCGTGGAGAATCCCGCCCCTGACCAGCCCATGCTCGGCGAAGCCCACGCACGTGAGTGCCATGTTTTGCGCACTTTCATTTTTTTGTGGGTCCGCGATGTGGAAGGGGCAGAGGCGAGGGCGGAAGGAGAGGAAGGGGAAGCGGAGACAGACAGAAGGAGAGGAAGGGGCAGAGACAGACAGAAGGAGAGGAAGGGGCAAAGACAGACAGAAGGAGAGGAAGAGGAATCGGAGACAGCAGACAGAAAAACGACACCGTGAAAAGAGGCAGGACTGGGGCATTTGCTGCCAGCTCACCCGTTGCATCTTAATTCTCTGTCCCCCCCCCCGCCCCTGCTCTTCTCTCCTCTCTATTCCCCGCCTTCTCTCGTGCCAGGCGCCATTTCACGAGAGGTGTACGGCGTGCCTCAGGAGGATAAGCCCAATCCTGCGCAAAAGGTAACGCTCTATACTGAAGGAGCGGCAGATAGAGAAGGAAAAAGGAAGAACGCAGAAACAGAGCAGCATCACGAGCGGCACGGTCCGGCTCCTCCTGCTCCTCAGGAGGAGCAGGAGGAGACGAAGAAGCAAGGGGCGGTGTTGTATAGGCAAAAGGAAGAGGTGGACAGAGAGGTGGGGGGGGGACAGGTAGGTTAGCGGGCTCTTTCAATGACCAGGAGGGTTGGAGTGAAGCGCACTGTTGCAATGGTCTTGGCAAGTTTTCGCACACGCGTGGGGAGAGAGCGAGAGAAGGATAGAGGGGGGGGGGGGGGAGGGGGGG
>Ga0115006_10003258_pt1 | contig 10968 bp, 10 predicted proteins | sample ArcOceMetagenome_3_FD_88943 | JGI IMG/M metagenome (GOLD analysis project Ga0115006, IMG submission 88943) | Marine eukaryotic phytoplankton communities from Arctic Ocean - Arctic Ocean- Svalbard ARC20M Metagenome | ecosystem: Environmental > Aquatic > Marine > Oceanic | place: Arctic Ocean...
ACCTTCGTATCTTCGTCATAAGCCAGTCCGTCTGATAGGTATTCAAATATTATAGGCCTACCCGCTAAACCGCTGCTGAAAGAAATTTTACCTTCTCGTTTATTAATTAAATACACCCCATTGGAATGTGAAGTAACCGGGTCTAATCCATATCTTTGTCCCCTTTGAGAATCTCTACCTGAAACTTTTTGTAAATTAAAATTTGCAAAGTCTTGTTCAACTGTAGAGTCCGCAGCTTTAAGATTGTTTCCAAAGTTGTCTTGCATTGGAATACCTGAAGAATCTTGCAATGGTAAATTAGTTGCTGACTTACTTATTAAGTTCGGGTAAATAGGTTGCTTTAAACCGTTTTCATCAATAACATTAATGCTTACGTGATTAACATAATCTTGAGGTAATGGTACGCTTAGATTTAAAGGTATTGTTAATTCTTGCGATTTAATACTATTTAAAGCATCGTAAGAAAATTCTTGTAATCCTCTTTTAGCATGGAATAAAATATCCGTTCTTTTCACTTTAGCTATTAACTTGTCTTCTCCTACGTATGCAACCTGAAAGTTGTTTACAATGTCCTCAACTGAAATATACGCATATCCACCATAATTAGATTGTACATCTGGCGTAAAAAGCTCAATAATTATTACGTCACCTAAAGCCGTACTGTTGACTGTAACAGTTTTATTTATTAAAGAGTATTCTGAGCCTTCAATAAGAGCAATATTGTTTTTTGTAACCCTGTAGTTGGTATTAGATTCGTCAGTAGTAGCTATTAAAACAACGTCTCCCTCCCAGGGTATGTATACGCCTCCAGTCCCGGTTGACTGTACGTACATTTGTTGTCCCGAGTAGTAATGCGCATTATTTTCTGTTAGTAAACCCATTTATTAACTTTTTTCGTTTATGTTTTGTTGTTGTACCTTAGCTTGAGCAATTTGCACTACTTGAGGATCCCTTATTATTATACCTGCATAAGCTAATATCCTAAGTATTACTTCCGTTTGCTCTGAACTATGCAAGCCAAAGTTGGTAGAGGCTGAAATAGCTGGATTGTATATAAAAATTTGTAGGTTAGGATCTACTGTAAAGCCCCATACAGGTGGTACAGGTGTTGTTAAATAAGAAGTTTCTACAGTTGTAATTGAAGTTGGCAGTATTTTTAAAGTAGAGCCTTCCTGAGTGTATATCGGATATGTTTCTGTAGGCTTTGTTAAAGGTGATCTTATAATGTTATAATATTCTTTTCTACCTAATGATTGTAATTCTATCCCGTTGTAAGCTACAGTATTAAGTCTATGCAAATTATTAAGAGTTGCTATACCACTAGAAACAGATTGACTAGGATTAACAACTTCAAATTCAGATATTTTTTCTTCTAAATAAGTGACACGATCAGCATAATCAGATTCCGTTTGAGGGCTTCTAATCAACTGGTTTAGATCTTCAAAGTATTTTTCAAATATTTCAAGCTGTACTTGTTGACCCATTTTATTAAACTCATCAGGAGTCATATATCCTCTTTGCTCCTTGTTAAGTATTAATAAAACTGTTTTGTAAACAGTATCTATGTTTATTGCCATTTATTTTTGTTTAATGTAATATAAGGGGATAGAGTAACTACCCCCTATAATTATATTACGTGTTAAATTAATTTTTTCTCTATAGAACTGAAGACTTCCATCCCCTCATCTGTTTTAAAGAAAGCTGCCATAGCTGAATATGGATTCTCATCAAAAGGCACGGTCATTAATTTTCTGTTATTACTAGCCCAATTAAATGTTCTATTGTCACCGCTTAAAGATATGATTCCTGCTTCAGTAGCTTTAATTGCAACGTTTCTTAAATGAACGTTTTCGTCATTAGCTAATTCTAAGAACAAAGATGGATTGCTTCTAGCAAATATATATAAATCTCTTTTAATCTCCTTAGAACTCATGTTAGCAACCTCAGATCCTTTTTCTACTCTAAGTATAGCTTCTGCTTGATCTATGTCTATTGATCTTGCCGCTGATATTGCTTCAAACTCTACTTCTAAATCTTCTAATTCGTCGATAGCTTCTTCTTGAGCATCAAATTCGTGATACTTTCTGTTTAAGTCTGGGTGATATAAAGATAATAATTTCTGTAAATTTTGATTTTGTTTTGGTACGTTTAATACACCATTTTCAAAAAGGATTTGCCCTAAAGTAGCTTCTCCGCTTTGCTCTTGTACAAATGGAGAGTTTTGATTAGTAGCGTATCTTAATTCTTGTTGTTTTCCGTTTTCTTCATCAAAGTAAAGTAGAGGTTTTAAATAAGAATGTCTAGAGTTTAATCTGAATGTTAAAGGCTCTTTATTCCCTGCTAAATAATAACTTCTATCTTTTATAGGCCACGAAGGCTTTGATGATATAATTGTTTGCTCTACTGCAATCTCTTTCGTTGCAACAGGCTTTACTGGTGCTGCTTTTGCAGCTGTATTTTGTTTTGCCATAATATAATATAATATAATTAAATAATTTTTAAAAGGTAATGATTACCCCCGTATATTCAACGAGGGTAAAAATTACAATAATGTACTCTAGACTATGTGAATAATACAAAGTTGTTTGCACCTTGTACACATAAACATCTTTCAGATAAGAAGTGTACTTCCATTGCATCTAAAGAAGATGTTGCTGCTCCACCAACAGAACCAGTTAACCAAGATTTCATTCTTCTGTCATCCGCTTCTGAAGCTCTATATCTTACGTGTAAGAAAGGTCTTCTAATGTTTTTCCCAAGTGATTGGTCATAAACAGTTGAAGTTCCTGCAGGAATTAAGATACCATTTATGGTAGCATCTGCAGCCAATCCTCTAGTAGAAGCATCGTTTAAGTATTTCCAGTCAGTTTTGTAGAAATCATAAGATCCACGTCTGAAACCAGAAAAACCTAAGTTTAATGCCATTTGCTGATCGTTGTTAAATACACCGTAAGCAGATCCAGCTCCTGTGTTTCCACCGTCTAATCCAGCTAACATATCATCAAAAGCTAAAGCAGTAGTTCTATTTAAGAAAAGCATGTTTTCTTCGATAGCCCCCTCTTTGTCTAGTCCTTTAAGAATAGCGTCAAAAGAAGATAAGTTTCCTCCATACGCGCTATCAACTTGTCCTCTACCACTTACAGCAGCAAATAAACCTTCAGTACCATCAATTCCAGCTGGAGTGTCTCCGTTACCAGATTTCTTTTCTCCTTCAACTACAGCCATTTCTAAGTAATCTTCGAAACGTAATCTAGTTTCTCCTTCACCTTTTAAATACCATAAATATCCAGAATCTCCACCTTCAGTAGTTACTTCAACCCATCCAATTTGAGATGCATCAGAACCACTTACTTCGTACTTGTCTTTAATAATAATTGGCTTGTTAGAGAACTGAGTGAAAGAAGGCTCAATAGATACAGCTGTTGTATCAGTACCTTTTTTGTATTCAGAACCATAAACAAATATTTTAACTCCAGTTGCACCAACTAAAGCAAATAATTCAGCAACACTATTAGAGTAACCTTTAATAGCTACAGTAGTTCCGTTTGTAATTGCAGAAACGTAAGCTTTTGCAGAAGCAGAACCATCAGCCTTGATAACTAATAAAGTTTGTCCTACACCAATTACGTTGTTTGTTGGAAGCGCTGCTAGAGCACCCAAGTTTGTAAGAGTAAGTCCCGTGTAAGAAACATGCAATCTATTTTGTTCAGACCAAACTACTTGATCAGACGTCATAGGAATTTCAGCTCCTACCATTTTTAAAAATCCTCCAATAGTTCTGTTTCCGTATCTTTCAACTTCCGCTTCGTAAACTTCTGGAATGTATTGTTGTGCCCAGTTTGCGCTATCCGCATCTGCACTTGTAAAGTCGATATAGTTTTCTGATAATACCGATTTTTTTGCGAAGGGTGTTAAACCCGATCCACCTGTTAATGCCATAATAAAATGTTTTAATGTTAATTATTAAATGTTTTTTTAATTCTTAATTTTGAGGAATCAACACCACTAATTGCTTTTACTTTAAATCCTCCAATACTAACTTCAGACGGCGCAGTCGACCTCGCTTCTGAACTAACATTTTTGGATTTCGCTACTACTTCTTTTACTGCATCAGCCTTGCCTTGCTCGTAAAAGTGTTTTGCGATAGTATCCGCGTTTTCTGCAGCATAAATAGCTTTGTGATAACCTTTCGTATCTGTTACTTCACCTTTGTCATTTAGGAACTTCCCAATAAGGTTGTTAATGTTAGATTGGTTCTCTGCAACTTTTTCTACATTTTGAACGCCGTATCTAAATGTCTTTTCACCTAATTTGAAATCAAAACCTTTGAAATCCTGTGTAAACATTTGTTTAGTGCTTTCTTTAAATGTTGAATGCTGTTGCTCTGCTACTTTTTGATTCTCATTGTAGCGGTTGAAAAACTCTGAAGCTTTATCTTGTTCTGGTGACGATCCGGGTCTCAACTTGATTTCCGAATAATATTTGTCTTTCAGACCTTCTAAAAAATTCTTTGCTTCTGCAACCTCTTCTTTTTTTGCGAGTTTCTTTTTGCGGATGTCTCGCTCCTCATCAATATCTTCATCAAAATCAAACTTGTCTTCCATTAAGAAATCAATCTCAGTGTTATCTAAATGTGATTTTGTTTGTTTGTAATACTCTCTTAACAACGTATCTGAATCTACTTTGCTATAATCTGCGTTTAACCTAACGTAATCTTGTACGGTTCCACCGGTTTCTTTCATAAAATCTACTAGCTTTTCTACGTTTTCAGGTAAATCTGCTTTTGGTGTAGACTCAATAATTTTTTCTACTTCCGCTATAACTTCAGTTTCTGCAACTTCGTTTATAGTGATTACTTCTTCTGGATCCGCAACTACTTCTGCAACTACTTCTTCAACTGTTTCCTCAACTACCTCTTCCACTGGAGTAACTGATTCAGACAAGTCAACTTTAGTAACGTTGTCTACTTCTACTTTAGGACCGTCTCTAAGATCCACTTTAATTGTTTCTGACATGATATGATATTATAAAATTAGTAAATAGTTATCACCTAGGTTCAAATTGTTCTAGGCCAAATCCACCGAGGTTGTCAAACCCTGCAGATTCAAAATTCTTTGGTAAAGAATCATTTTTTCTTTGATCAATTAACTCGCTTTGTTGAGTCGCTTGTATTTTTGTTCTATCGTCTTTACGATCTTCTTTATACTTTTCGTCACTTTGTTTTGTGCCAGATTGAGCTTGAGCTAGTTGCATATTGTACTGGAATTCAACTTCCATTAATTGCTTTTTAATTTCCGCTTCCATCTGCATCTTCTGTATGTCAAACTGAGATTTCGATTGCTCTACTTGTATTTTAGTCTGTGATAAAGCTTGTTGCTTTTGCACTTCCGCCATTGCTGCAGCTTCTGATGCTTTAGCGTTTGCTTCTGCTTGAGCTTGTATATTTGCCAACTGAGCAGCTTTATCGCTTTCTTCTTTTTTCTGTCTTCTAAACTTAATAGATTCGTTAGCTAATTTAATATTTTTAATTTGACGAATGTCAATAGCGTCCTCTAAGTTAATACCTCCTGATTGTAATGCTATCTGTATGTTTTGTTCCAACTGCTGCTGAGCCTCTTCATCTGGTTCTAACTCTAGATAAATACCAAAGTCATGCAAATTTAAAGTATCTATTTCATCTAATATTTCAGCGTTGTATATGGATACACTATTATTCATAGAATTACGAGTTAAAGGAAACTCTAATAAGTCTGCTATTTTTAACGAAACGTTTTCACACGTTTTAAGCGTTAAATATAAACCAGCTTGTAATATATGTCTAGTAGCTACGTTAGACGCGTTAGCGGCCATCTTCTGAAGCCCTACTAATGAATTCTTATCCGGTTGACTACCATCTCTCGCTTCATTCAATCCCGTTACATCCCTTATCATTTGTAAGTAATACTGGTAAGTATTTATAAGAGCTGAAATCTTTCCTTGACCTGATGACGAAGATAACTCTTGCACAGGTATTTTCCCCCTGTTTAAATCACCGTCTTGTGTTAAAGATCTACCAACAACACTACCTGTTTGGAAATACATGTTTAATGCTTCGGCTGGATTGTAAGATGTGCCGTTACCAAGATCAACTTCAGCTAAACCATCCATATCTAAAAATACACCATCTGGTACTATTCTAGACATAACTTGTTGCAGCTTCAAATGAGTTAATTGAATCATATCAGCGAAACCTGTTATACGACTAACTAAAGACTCTATTTTACCTTTATATATTTTAGGTGCACAAATAGAATAATTCATAGCCACCTTAGTGGTGTCTGCAAATGGTCTTGTCATATTTTCAGACATTTCCCACTTCAACATTTTATTATGGCCTAAAAGCTTAACACCTGTATATAAAACCTCTATAGTTCTAAATACTTTTTTAAACGAATCGTTTTCAGGTGGATTAAAACTGTCTGATTTTTCAATTGCTTTTTCAAGCCCTTGATCTGTTTTTTTAATTTTAAAGACTTGGTTCATATAAGTCTTGTATTCAAAATACATTAAAGAAACTTTTTCGTCGTCATTGCTACTATATCCACTTGTATAGTTACGTGAACTTGACATTTTTTCTATATCTTTTAGCTCCTCATTGCTTAACGATGGGAATTCTTTTGCAACCTCAGCAAGCGTTACTTCTTTCGCTTCACCTACATAATATAAATCTTCAAAGTTAGGATCTTCTGTGTAAGAGTAAACTATATTTGCAGGGTCTACATAATCAACTGTAATTCCTTCTGATTTATTAAAATTAGTTTTAGCAGCAGCAATACCTATAACTGTTAAATCGTAGTCTAACCTACGCTTAGTTAAAGTATATTTATTGTTATCTAAAACGTTGTTTATTATTTCTTCTTGAGCTATTTCTATGTTTTGCTTATAGTCAAGCTGCATGTGAAGAGCTAGTTGGTTTTCATTTTCAGGAAGCATATCTGGATTCTCAACATTGTAAGTATCCATTCCCAATTTAGCCATCATTTCCTCATTGAACTCTTTAGTACGCATATCAGCTACAATAGCCGAAACGTAATCTGTTCTTTTCTTACTAGACTCTGGATCTTGAGCGTAAGCTTTTATATCGTATGTTTTTTGGGACATACCGTTTACAACAATATCCACAAACTTAGGAATGATAGGTACTGGCTTCCAATCTAAATTAAGATAAGATAAATCACCGTTTATAGACAACTCATCTTTATATTTTTGAATAGATTGTTCTCCCCTAGCATATAATCTAAGCTGGTGAAAAGCACCGTAATTAGACGAAAACCGATTTTGTGATGATCTAGAACTTCCAAACCATTCGTGTTCTATAGCCCTAGCTACTTGTAAGCCGTATTCTGAACTGGCTTTTTCTTCGTCACTAACAGTTTGACTAGGAAAAGAGCTATTATAATTAGTTTCTATCATTTATTTTATTATTTGCGAAGTAAATCCTTTATTATCATATTTCTTAAAAGGTAAAGTTATAGCTTTACGTTCTCTAACAGCCACAGGCGTATACCTATTTTTATTACAAGCCATAATTGCCAATCCTGAACTAATAGAAGCATCGTGTTTTGTTCTATTGTTTATATTAAACTTAGCCCAATCTTCTAATGTTCGTTGCATATACATATTGCCATACGTTTCTCCGTTGTAACCAACGTGTGATTCTATATAAGATTCGATTGCCGCAGCGTGAGCTTGCTTTATATCCTCACTAGAGTTAGGTATTCCACCTATTTCTCTTTCGGTAACTGATAGTTTGTTCCAAACCTTATCTGGTCTATTCATACTAAACCCTCTGTAACCTCTTCTTTTAAAATGATATAGTAATCTAGGTTTGTTATTTTCGCAAAGTAAAGGCATACCATAAAATATACACGCCATCAATACGTCTTCAAAAAACATTTCAGCAGTTTGAGGCCGCGCTATATACTCTAAGAAAAAACAATTTGGAGGAGCATCTTCCATACTAAATTTAGTTAAGCCGTGCAAAGCACCGTTGGATCCTCTTTTATCAACAGTACCTGATATATCATAACTGTCACATCCAAATGCACCCATGTGATCATTACCTGGATATTTAATACCGTTTTTTACTATAACTTTATTTTGCAAATTAAATTGAGGAACCCAAGACACTTTAAATCTACCATCCTTATTAGGATGAAATACTACTTTGGTGTCTTTCATTCCATTTGCCCAGGAGAAGCTACCTGTTGTTACTACAGAGGTGTTTTTTAAATCTTCATTATAATCTACTTGCTCGTATATTTTAGTAAGATTAAAAATAGACTCTTTAGCTTCGTCTCTAAATGCGTGCTTTTCTGTTCTTGGAAACTGGCGATAGTATTCGTTCAAACCATCTTGATCATCTTTTAATCCATCAACTTCATTGTTCCAATGCTCTATAACACCCAAATCAATTAATTCTCCATCAACTCCTGCTACAGGTTTTTTTGGCGTGTCAAATACAGGTAATCCAAAAGCATCAATGTATCCTTCGTAGTTCCATTCCATAGGTATGAACAAAGAATAGAGTCCTGAACTAGTCTGTCCGTTGCGGTTTCTTTTATTAACATCTGAATTATAGTATAACTGTTTAAAATTATTACCTCCTTTTTCTAAAGCATTTGATGTTGAACCCATCATACACTTACCTACTATCTTACTACCTAATCTTAAGCACGTTTTTGTAACCCTCCAGTTGTTTAATATATTGTCAGGTCTTTCCCATTTTCCACTTTCATCGTGTACTAATAGTTTTAATTTTTCTCCATCATAGGAGTTATCTCCTGTGTTTTTCCAGTCAATAGTTGTATCTAGTCCTTCTAATTCTTCTTCAGTTTCACCTTCGTTAAGCTTTCTCCTGGTAAGCCTGGACGCGGGGATTCTATAGGCAAGCTCTGTTTTCGGCCTGTCCATACCGTCTTGGATTGGTTTAAAGAAGAACGGGTAGTTACTCGATATGGGTACAACCTTATCTGTAAACATTTTTTTCGCATCGGCTCCAGATTTGGACAATATTCCAAACCGTGAATCCGTTGATATGGTAGCCATATTGACTGTCTCCCCAGACGCCATGAATGAAAATCCAGAACGTCTATTCTTGAGATATGACATACCATAACATCTTTTGTCGGACTTGCAAGCCTCCCAGAATATAAAGAATAATCTGTTTGATTCCCTAAAGTCTGCGTTCCCAACATCAATTTTGGACCACTGCAAGTACATGTAATGAGTACCAGTGATATAAGTAGGCTTACCGTTGTTATAAAACCAAAAACCTTGTTCTCTTTTTTCAAATTCTTTATCTATATATTCGTACCACTTTTCTTTAAAGTCATTTGGGTATTTTTCCCAATCAAAAACACTTTTAATTTTCGCTAGCTCTTTAGGGTATTCTAGCTTGCTCCAATACTGTTCTTCTTTCTTAGCTGAACGCTTTTGTATATTTTTTGGTTCCTCAGGTAGAGCGATGTTAAGATCTTGGATAGTATATATTTCTCCAATTTTTCCAGTTTTGCTAATAACCACAACGTCATGCTCAGCATTATAACCATACTCCCATTTTTTATACCTATTCATCCGCTTTATAACTTGCGGTTTTATATGATCAGTATTTACTTTATATAATGATTGCTTATACATTATTTTGATCTTCCTTCAGCGAAGCCTTTGAAAGCTTGTTTCTTCTCTTCTTTAGGTTTATCTTCTAACCTTTCCTCTTCCTCTTCTAATCTAGCTAATATTTCAAAAGCATCGAATATAGCTAGTTTTTTAGTGGCAGCAGCATTTTTAAGTTTATCTGCTGATAAATCTTCTTCTGAATCTACAATAGCTTCTTTAGCCACTTTAATTAATTCCTCAACGGCTATGTGCCCAGCTAGGATTATACTCTTCTTCGTCTCCTTTGTATTCATATTTAATTACAATATCATTTGATTTCATACAATATAAACGCTTGTCTTCAAAAACAAACTCGAATTCAGAGTTAGGTTTAAACCCAATTAAATCACCAGGTAGTATTTTAGCGTCTTTTAAGGACTTGTTACCGTATTTTAGTATACCAATAAGTTCTTTTTCTTTTTGGTTCTTTAAAACGTCTGTTTCAACAATAGGCGACACAAAGCAGTATTCCATATTAGCATACCAAGTATCGTTTCTTTTGTACATATATATTTGATCAGAGTTTGCGAAAAACAAATCTTCTTTAAAAAATGTAGAACCATTTCTTTCAAGACCTCTAATATCGTACCATCTTCTAAATATATTGTGATGCAGTATTACTTTATCACCTGGTTTTATATCTGTTTTAAAAGCAGAAGGCACTGAAACAACAATAGCTTCTTTGCTAACAGATCTCCAATCCTCTACTTGAGTATTAGTAATTAGATCCTTATCACCTACTTTTATTTTATTATTATACCGATCATTTAAAGGCTTAACAATAAATTGACCAAGACTATTCATTAATACTCTAAATCATATTCAACGGATATAGCCATGTTAGAATTAAATTTCTTCCATGGCATAGTCTCGTTGTTTTTTTGTATGTAGATGTTATAAGAGGCGTCATTTTCGTCAAGGAGTATTGCAGTTATTTCGTGGCCACCATATACGGTTTGACCTACAGAATAATGCATTGCATCGCTTTTATAATCTGAGCCTATACTTATTTTTCTAACTATCTTGCTCATCTTCAACTTCTGTGTATTCTCCAGTTTGTAAATCAATATTTACTTTACCGTACTCGCTTTCTAGATCTTTCTTAGTATCCTCTAACTCCGCACTAACCTGAGCAAATGTATGCAGTAATTCATGCTTCTTAGCTTCTAGCATTCCTAAGTTAATGATAAGGTCATCTGATTTTCTTTTTTGCGTAGTAATAGTTTCTAGTTGTTCTTTTGTAATCTTACTCATAATTTAATTTAGTTTAAT
>Ga0115006_10003259_pt1 | contig 10967 bp, 6 predicted proteins | sample ArcOceMetagenome_3_FD_88943 | JGI IMG/M metagenome (GOLD analysis project Ga0115006, IMG submission 88943) | Marine eukaryotic phytoplankton communities from Arctic Ocean - Arctic Ocean- Svalbard ARC20M Metagenome | ecosystem: Environmental > Aquatic > Marine > Oceanic | place: Arctic Ocean...
TCCTCCTGGAAGCTGCCGTCTTGGCCGCTCTACTCGTCTCTGTCTCTCAATCGAAGGCTCAAACCGAGATATTCACTGAAACGATGCGACTGGAGGGTTGCTGGGATGACACGAGAATGAAGAAGCAGAGCTTGATCAAAGATTTCAACATCACGAGAAAGAACTACATTGTGAGGATCATAACGTTCCCTCTGAATCTGATTCCGTTTGCTGGGGCTGCGTTGTACTCGGCTATTAATGCCACCTTCGTGGGTTGGGACTATATGGACCGATATTTTGATGCAATCAAACTCAAAGGCAGGTTGCAACGCATTGAAGTGCTGGGGGAGGATCGATCGGATTGTGCGGCTCTCTTTCATAGATCAACCTACGACGACGACAATCTTTACGCACGGTTCGGATTCATCGTGGCATTCCTGGAAGCAACTCCCATAATAGGGAGCGTATTCTTCCCCCTAACCAATGCATGCGCCGCTGCTCTGTTTGCGTGTGATATTGAAAAGGCTGGCGGACCATCGGTGCTTTTGTTGGAACTTTCGGACGACGGCGGTAACGAGCAAGATGCGACACTAGTAGATGCAACCACAGGTACCGGTGCAGCGGCCTCCGAAACAGCGGCAGCAACATCTTCTCTTCCCTACGCTACCGATGCCAGTAACTGAAGTTAGGAGATGGCGTGTGGCTGCTCTTTGCACTTCCTGCATTGATTGATCAATAGATTACGGACATCAGAATAACACCAACCTATGAGCATGAGTCTGTGTGAATTATGATCAAAACCATATAAAGCTTACATAGATATTAATGTAGAGATCTACACGTAGCTACTTACGTAGTACGAATCTTTCAGAAAGATCTCTGTTGAGCGGGGGGCACGTCACTCGAAGCTTTCTTTTAACTAACAAGTTGCATTCGACCGGACACACCCATTGGCATCCTCTTTGCAGGGATCAATGAACAAGCCCTCAACTATAAACACGTTGATCTGATGCTGCAGCGCCGGATCTAATCGCGTACACCAGTGAACATCATTGTGTGGGACATTGCCGCTCCGCTGGACCGTTCTGTCGCTGAAGGCGTTGGTGCTCTGCCATTCCTTTTTGTACAGAATCTCTGTAAACACAGCCGCAGATGTAAAAGTTATCGGAGATGACGGTGCCCCCTCCTGAAGAGAGATTCCAATTTCATCAGTGTTTAATGCATCGACTTCCTGGGCATCGGCTAAATGTAACCCATGTGGGTGTCGCTTTCCACCTCCTTCGACAATGACCGCTCCATACGCCCGAGCCAATACTTCTGCACCGATTGTTGTTACAGTAGAATCTCCAAGACCTGTGTAGATAATTGTTTTAGGAAAAGGCTCCGTCAAAGGTGGCGACAAAACACCAGTGACCTCGACACTATCCCAAAATATTTGCATAAGCGACAACACAATACGGACATGTCGCTTATAGTGCAAATTCATCAACATCAAGGCTTGATAAAAGGGGAAAATGTCAGAACGCGGCATCAACAGCGAAAATGGCGTTCCTGGATTCCCTAAAATTGTGCCATCCAATAATCCCCGAGCTCCAGCGAGCGCAGCATACGCGCTACCTAAAATTGCGCCCTGTGATATGCCGTAGTGCACGTACCGAGGTGCCGTTGTATTGTCTCTGTGCAGAGGTTTGTGAAAGGACATGAAGTCCATGTCCAGTAAAGCCGATCGGCAGAAGTGCTGTATTGCCACACGAGCCCCATAACCTTTGTGCGACGTAGGTAAGGGTTGATGCAAGGTTTAGAAGGATGAAATAGCAAAGATACTTTAAAATATCCCGAGTGTGTCCTGTGTAAATACACAGACTACATAGGTACAAACTCACCTTGAATAATATTATCTCTCAGGCTTGAAAACATGTTCGGTTCGGAGAGGAACATGCGCAGAATGAGAGGAAGATCCAGTCGAGACATCCCCCGCCAATTCGACGCAATCATAACGTAGCCATTTTCATTTGCCATCTTGTGCAAAAATGCCGAATCTAGAAGCTCTTGTCGGCTGTACAAAAACGAGTGGCCAAAGTCAACAACAGCCGTGAGATTCTTCTTCGTGGCGTTTAAATGTGTGTTGTCGGCAACGAGGCTACAGGGGACGAGAACAATGAATTTGACAGGTTCAATGGGCACTTGGTCGCTCAGCAGAGCCTCCTTTTCAATGTGAGATGCCCGATGTCGCGGCGAGTCAATGGAGAGGAACCAAGGAACGTGTAACTCAGCATGTACTACCCTCGCAACTCGATCATTTGGTCGTCGACACCTGTTGTTGATGATTTTTATAACTTCTACATGGCTGGACCAATCCCACGAAGCATCATCAAGCTGGCGTAGAGTTCCATCGCGAACAGCTCTCACGGTGCCTAGCTGAGACTCGGCGCTGGCCGTTGTAAAATCAAACAGCATTTGAAACACTGAGCTATCTTCGCCGGTCCACGGAGCGACAGTTTGTAGTGTTGGTATCACTTTGTGCTGATAAAAAGAGGAACGCTCAAGATCATCAGATTCATCGGCACCAACGCTTGCATTCAGAGCCAATAATTGAGCCAATCCTGTCGATGGCGCGAGCAGCATTCCATCTGAATCCACGGCACTGACAACAGCGACGGCGTATGTAGTATTGTGGTTTAGTGGAGATGCTGGTTGCATCACAATGGACGGTCGACTGCGGTCGATCGTATCGAATTCGCTGAAATGGGCGACTAGAACACATTCATCAACGTTCAAAAGTAATGTGACTGATTTGGGGGTCAGAGAGCTTGCGATATCATCGACCGGTGGCAATGTGCTTCCATTGGCACCCCTCCCATTCCCCTCCCGCATTCCGTCTAGATAAAAAACGATAGGTCCGCCGGTGCTAAAGCCGTCCATATCATTGTAACTGGAAATGATTGGCGTCGCACCTTTGTAAAGCGTTGACAAGGCTTCTCCGTTGATGTCTATTCGACGCCCAGTAACGGTGGTATCATCTCGACGAGTGAAATAGGAAGATGGAAAAGGCATCAAGCATTCGGTTGTATCAATAGGATCGCAATAGGGACCGATATTGTTGTTTGGCAACGGTTCGCGGGTGGGCAGATAGACGTAAGCAGAGTGGCATGACATTACGAGCACGGGAAAAGTCACCACAAGGCACAATAAAACAATTCCCTGGTACATGTTGGACAAGCCTTGCGACTCCAATATGTTGTACAGATACTCTGGCATTCGAGTGGATCGTCGCAATAGTCGATGGCACATCCTTGTTCTTTCGTTGTGCCCGGCATTACGATTAGAACAAAGTAGGAGGGGAATCCCTAAGATCACAACGCCCAGCTCAATCAAAGCAGCAATGCCTGACCAAAAGGCGGCCCAAAAGAAAGTATGCTCCAGATCCCGCCATTCAATGGCCGTGGTGCCGTCCGGCTCCAGGAAGAACTCGCGCCGGAAGCTGCCAAATAGCCACGGTATCAGCAGTCCATGGAGCAGAAATGACAGCTCGGCAAACATCATTACGAGGAAGTAGACGCAATGCCTCGCATTGTGCCCATCCTCCACCAGTTCATTCTTCCTCCTCGGCCAACAGGAGACCGACAGCTGGGTGAGATTTGGTGTCAGCCGCAGTAGTCCAATTGTAGGAATCAGTGCCAAAATTCGATACACTGTCAGCGGGAGAGCAAAGTAGTGTCTGAGCGTCAATTCGTAGAGTATTCGATGGGTTATAATGCCAAAGGGAATCAAGGAAATTACAGCCGATAGCACGACCAGGGTTGAGAAGGCGAAGGATAGAATTTGGTCGGACGTTGGTTGGACCGAACCAACAGTGTCTGATAGAGTCAAAGTGCCGAAGATGGATCTTCTTCCGGGAGCAGTGGTATCTTCGACGTCATCGTCGTCACAGTCAATTCCAACTACTAGATCGATCCCGGTAAGCGATGGCATATCCTCTCGATGAGGCAGAACTGAGCATCATGGCTGGAAATGCTGGAACATACTACTTACGAGTAGCCAGGCCGTGGGTTGATATCGATGGATGTTTTGTGTTTTGTGGCGAGTGCATGAGTGCATACCTAGGTATGCATGAGTGCATGGCATGGCGAGTGGCGCGGCGAGGACGGGATGCCTGCCGACGGAAAGACGTACGATGGCGCAAACCGCGCCATGCCAGCCGAGCCATGGCCATATCTATCGGCGCATTTTCCGGCCACCTTGCAACCTTTCCATGCCCGAGAGCCGCTACGTAGGTTGAAGAAACGGAGCATTAGATGGCTGCACCATTCTGCTTCGGCATAGGAAGCTAGCAAGTGAGGGATGTCGTCGATCTACGAGCTCATCTACGGTCGCGCCGCCGGTGCCGCCGGCGGCTCGGGCGATGATGGACACGGTGGCAGCGACGCAGGAGGGGGCAGCGGCGGCGGTGGCGGTGGCAGCAGCGGCGGCCGTCGCAAGCGCCCTCATCCCGATGGAGAGTATGCCTTCGACGCTGTGGAGAACTTTTACGATTCCAGCGCGAGCACAAACGGGCTTGGCCAGTCCGAGCAGGGGCAGGACCGTGGTAGTCTTCTGCTGGGGCAGCAATCGCAACAGTCGTCGGATGGTGGCCTCTCGGGCTTTTCCTCGACGGACGATCAGGCTGCCGCGGCATCGTCGCCCGCCCAGCCAACGCCCAATCGATCGCTCCTGCTCGATTCTGACGACGAGGAATACCTCGACGCGACCGCGTCGGCATCAGATTCCAGCGCCGGCAGGAGTAGGCGCCGGCGGTCCAAGCGCCGAAGATCAAGCCTTCTGGACATGACGCCGGAGCGGTTGGAACGCAAGCGAAAGAAGAGGACGAGGGAGAAGGTTCGGCGAAGGTTCCGATACGGAAAGAAATGGGACCTGGCCGAAGAAGTGGATTGCGGCGACGCCGTCAAGACCAGGATGCGCCGGTTGATGGACGAGCGGAAGGAGAGGGAAGGCGTTAATAAGAAGGAAAGTGGCGAGCAATCTTCTGAAAATGAATCAGATGCAGATTCTGGCGACAATACTGAAAGTCCAGGGGTATTGGACGGTCTGCTCAAACACATGTCACAAGATGAGGATCCCGTCACCATGAAGATGGAGAGCGATGGCGAATACCACACCGATCGGAGCAGTGGCGGCGGTCGAACTGATGATGATGCAGACAATGTCGACGACGATGACGATGCCGCCAACAGGGGACCAATGAGCTATCTCAAGCAGGGTCACTCGGCCCCGCTGCGCAATGCCGACCTAGAATTCTCCTACACGCGCGATGCGCCGGCACCGTCCCGACGGAGCATCGGTCCTGGGATCAACCGTACCAATTTGCCTCTGCATTCCCAGAATCCGGCTGTGGCGCGCGTCATTCCTCCGTACAGCAACAGGGCCAGAGTGCACGGCCTCGTGGATCCGTTCTTTTACTTTCCCCTCATGTCGCGCCATGGTCATCTGAGTGGTCGAGAGGGATTGGAGTCGACTCGGAGCAATTTGTCCAGGGTTTTACCCTCGTCGTATTTGCCTCCTCTGAATACTGGTAGTGGTGGCGATAGTAATGAGGGAGAAGGCAAGCAGTTCCCCCAGAAGGCCCAAAAGGTACAGAACGGTGCGCAAATAAAGGTCAATCCCAGAAATCGCGTCAATCCTCGCAACGACGAGCTTCATTTGCACCAGCTCCGAAGAATTGCCTCGTCTATGATCACCGGATCGACCGGCACCCAACCGTCGCATCGCGAGGCGCTGTTTCGGATTATATCTCTGCTGCATTCGTCAATCGCCCTAGATGACTCGAGACCGATCCAATCTAGCAGGGATAGAATTCTCCTCCAGTATGCCCGCGAGGTGGAGTCCAACCGTCAGCTCTGGCACAAGGTGAGGGTGGACATTATGCTCCAGCTGCGACGGTTGCAGCGGGACGACACCACCGGGGGAAAGGGCAGTAAAAGGTCCGAGCTGGTGGCATTTTGTCGCCAAGTGATAGACATAATGGACGAACTACTTGGTGATGAGCCATCTTGGATGTGCGGACCGAATGCAATTTGGGAAACTACTCCGATACGAGAACGGGCAAAGAGCTTGCGCAATCGCATTGAGAGGCTATACCCCGAAAAGGAATCAAATGGCATCAGCGTCGGCGTCGGCTGTGCTGCTGCTGAAGTAGTTGAAGCTAACAAGGAGGGAGAGGGAGGAAGGACGGATGATGGTAGAAAGGTTCGTTTCACAATGGACGAAACAAGCGACGATGGTCTGCAGCAGACCGATGGGCGAGACAAAAATGAAGATGAGGACGAGGAGAAGAGTGGCTTATTGCCAGCGCCACCTCCTCACCGGGGCGTTATTCGCACTTCTATCAGGGGGATATGTGCAGCAGACGGAAATAAGAGTGACGACGAGGATGTATGTCAACCAGATCCGTACGCTCATATGCCCCGGGGAAATGCACATATCGACCCTACTGTGGTGAGCATAACGATTTCAGCTCTTGTTTCAGAGCTTTGTGCCGCAAGGTCTGTGGCAAACAAGGAAAGGGGCGCAAGGACCGTGAAAGACGAAGAGACTGCCGGATACCAAGGTATGTCATTCTTGAGCACCAGCCAGCACTCTGCCGCCGTCGAGGAGCAGCCTGATGATTTGAGGCAGGGATTGATGAATTACTTTGATCTTGTGATAAAATCTTTCCCGATCTATCATCAGAAGAAAGATTTACCAATTTCTGCCCTTGCTATGGCAGCCCTGCGTCGTCAAAGTTTTGTGGCCAACGACCAGTCTCCGGGTATCTACTCGGATGATACCAAGCTGGTAATCGATAGTTCTGACGATGATAGCGAGGAGGATGGTCGGCCCACGTTGACTGCAAACGACAAAAGAGAAGAAGAAGCGGCGGTGGATATGGTGGGTGTTGCCGAGGACATTGCCAATGCTGGACGCAAGTTACAAACAGACCCTCGCCTGAAAATCTTTAACGAACTTCACATTACAACGGTCATTGCAGGTTTTGCCGCGGTTCTTCCATCAAATGCCGCCGAAATCATCTCGAGGCCTTGCAGTTTCGACGACATGTGTCATCGAACCCCGTTCGACCTGATGAGGCTTATGATCGAGGACATGGAATCCAAGAAACAGATCATCCATGACGACTCGGCCACCAACGCAATCAGTTCCCTTGGTGATCAACGTGAAAGTATCAAGGCGTCGACTCTCATATCTGAGCTTCTCACGGCAGCCGAAGCGGCTTCCGACCTGGTGGAAAAGACGAATCATAGCGATCCGGCCTTCGTGTCGTGGCAATTAGCCTTTCTAGCAGCAGCGACGTGCATTAGCTCTGGGGTAGTCATTGGAACTGGCGCGCAGTGGGCAGCTTCCGACTACTATGACGATGACCATGGCGACATCGCAAGAAGAACCAGGGCTGACAACCATGCCGAAGTCCGTATTCAGACATCAAATTGTCTTCGCGGCGTCCTTGAGAAATGTAGCGTCAACGAGAACTCCCATGGCCCAGCATCACCGTATTATCACATCGCAATATCTTCATTCCTGGAATGGAAGCAAGCTGTGTGCCTCTTGATTCGTCGGGGGGCTACTAGAAGCAACAACGAGGTACACTTCCAAAGCATTCGAATGCTTCATGCTCATTACACAATAAAATGGGCAAAATCAAATAGATCTGACGCCGCCGTGAAGCGTATTTTTGATCTGAAGTCCAATGCCGACGTAAGGAACGATGTTGTCTCCACAGTTCTGGCCGATCGTCTCGAGCAGGCACCTGATGACTATACGCATTGGTTATATCTGGCTTCATCGCTTGGCTCTCTCGGCGAGTCCCGCAATTCTCAAGAGGAAGCGGACAAGATTATTTGTTCGGTGGATGGTTGCGCCGAATGTCCATACTTGCAAGGGAACGTTTGTTGTGATCACGACGCACGTATTCGTCGGAATCATGATGAAGAGTGGTGGGGCAATGGAAGAGAATGGTGGGAACAGCTCTTCTTTCATTCCACTTTACCCCCTTTTCGTCATGATTCTGATTCAGGCGACTTTTCTTCGTTCTCGGAGATCTCAGTCGCTCTAGATGAGCATTTCCAAAGTGCCTCCACGAAGACAGTGTCCTGGCCCAATTCTTCCGGCGGGGTTGGCCCTCGCCAGCAGAATCTCAACCTGGATCCGAAATGGCTCGCATCTGCGGAAAACGAGGCCGATTTTTACCACTCCGGTAGTGAAGATGACGAGGACGACGCCGTAAAACCGAGAAGAAAACATGCCCCGAAGAAGAGGAAAACCTTTGATGACCTTCTTCCGAAACATATTTCCGATGTATGCTCGGGAGGCGACATCTTCGGCGGCACTTTTCAGGAGCTATTGAAACCAGTCCAGGAGGCACTGTCCATTCCTCATTCTTCCTCTCTTTCGAGGAATGCAGCATGTGTGGCATGCTGTAAGATACTGATTGCCTCTCATTTGCTTGGTCCAAGCCATAGGTTTGTTTCTGATGGCGTCAGTAGCCTGGCTTCGACTATCATGGGCAGTGGGAGCGGGCGAGAAACACCGGACAAGAAGAGTATTGAATATCTCGGCCTGCTCTGGCTATCGAACCAGGGGCTAAATGTGCAAAAGATTCTCCGGGACGCTGAGATCAATTCTGCTACGTAATAATAAGACGGCGGCTTTGTCAATCTCTTCCGCTGTCGCCACTTACTTTTGATCTCTAGACTCCCTCCCTATATAAATTAGGTCTAGCTAGGATGTGCCAAGGCACGTGAGTATGGGTTAAGTCTGAGAGTCTATGCTTGCTAATAGTTCATTTTACAGGGTTGGTACCTAAAAGTGAGAGGCAATAAGCGACCGATCTGGACTTGTCTTCATCTTGTGAGCCCGGTACTCCGTACGATCCCACAGGGACGACGCTCGAAATGACACCCGCCTCACCAAGTGGAGACATCAACATCTATCTATCTATCGTCCTGGCCCTTCTTGCGCTCCTCGGCCTCAGCGGCAAAAAAGTTGAAGATCTGCTCGAGTGAGGTTTGACTTACTCCATAATCTGCAAGCTGCAGGCTCTCCTTGTTTACCTCGATCGCCTCGAAGATAGATGAGATTTTTAGCCCATCCGAAGCCACCTCGTACCGAACCTTGTTCTCTTGGCGCTCTCGAAGGATTGCAGAAGAGTACGATTCCTCGAAGAAGGCCTGGAGATTCTCAACCCTCTTTTCCTCACATACCCATTGAGCCACCTCATCCACCGCGATTCCTGTTTCTGACGATGCATCTTTGTGGATCGGATATCCAATTGGATTGTCTTCGGCAATCGTCGCGGCAATGGTGCTCTTAATGCCCGAAGATTCCTCACCGCCTGTGACAGCGTTGACCGCAGCCAAAGTATCATCAAGCGAGATAAAAATCTCTTCACCTGTGGTGTTTTCTGGCGACTCTCCCAAGTACTCAAGGAGCGCGAAAAGCATGTCTTGGTAGTCTCTGTCGTCGCGGAGAACGCCAAGAACCTTGGCTTCGATCTGAAAGCCTTTTCCAAATCTGCTCTTCAGCCTCTGTGCCGAACCGAGGCACCGGAGCTTGCCCTGGGCCATGATACCGATCCGAGGACACAGAGCCTCGCACTCTTCCATCGAATGAGTGGTGAGGACGACGCTAGTTCGGCTGCCACCGCTCCTACCGGACACCATGTCACTAATGACACGCCATAAGTCTCTCCTAGCCACTGGATCCTGTATACCATTTGAGAAAAGAAACAGATATCGTGTGGAAGAATCGCAATTGTGTGAGCTACGCACCAAATAATACAAGACCATAGTCCGAGATCGGCAATAAAAATAGAGAAGAGCGTGGTACCTACCATCCCGGTAGACGGCTCGTCTAGGAAAACGATCGGCGGGGATCCGATAGTCGCAATAGCGACAGACAGCTTGCGCTTCATACCACCTGAATATTGGCTCGAGAGTCGATTGCCGTCGTATTCGCTGAGCCCGACCTCGGCAAGTTTAGATGCGACGGCGCCCTTGATTGCTGACTTGGGTAGTCCCTTGATGGCAGCGTATAGCTCAATATGCTCCCTTCCTGTCATGTTGGTGAAGTGCGCATCAAACTGAGGGCAGTAACCAATGCGTTGACGGGTCTTTTCAGGCTGGAATGTGACGGAATAACTATCGAGGAGAGCATCGCCAGTAGTTGGAGGGAATTCGGCAGTTAGGACCGCCATGGTGGTTGTCTTGCCTGGAATAATTGAGTGGTACATGAACAAATTAGTTAGGGAGGGCGATGCAGTGGATCAAATAAATGAGTGCAGCAAACGCACAAATAACTACTGCATCCAACCAAAAACAAAAACACTTACCGGCACCGTTGATTCCGAGAAGGCCAAAGCACTCGCCAGCGGGGATACCGAGACTCAAATGATCGACAGCGCGCTTGCCATTGTCGTATACCTTGGTTAGGTCATTAACGACAATGAGCGAATTGTCCGCGGCGCCGCTTGCCACCCGCTCGTTCTCGATCGCTACGTCCTCATCAATGGCGCTGCTACCATCAGCCATTGTGAGTGATTCTGGACTTGTCCTGACCCGAGAACAACAGCAACGGCAAGTCAGCATTTTGACAAAGTTCTTCCACGCGCGGACAGCGCTTGGACGGTTCGACATTCTATCAATGAAGACTGCCAGAGCGATGTAAACCACGCATTCCACCGCCAAGAAGATCACCTCATAAAGCATTACATCTACATCAAAAGCCGTAATGTCCGGCTTGCCATAGATAAGCGAAATGCTTTCAATGTTGATGAGAAAAAGTAGCCCCTTGGCGAAACAAAAGGGTGGGAAAAGCCGCATTATCCACTCGATTGCTTGAGCAATCGTCAAAAAGTGATTCAGCTCCCCGTTAGGGTCGGCCGCAATTAGGCGGAGGATGAAGCTAACAATGGCAGGCACCATACCGATGATGAAGCCAAA
>Ga0115006_10003262_pt1 | contig 10966 bp, 15 predicted proteins | sample ArcOceMetagenome_3_FD_88943 | JGI IMG/M metagenome (GOLD analysis project Ga0115006, IMG submission 88943) | Marine eukaryotic phytoplankton communities from Arctic Ocean - Arctic Ocean- Svalbard ARC20M Metagenome | ecosystem: Environmental > Aquatic > Marine > Oceanic | place: Arctic Ocean...
GCCGACCCCCTCCCCCCCCCCCCCCCCCCCCCGCCCACCCCCCCCGCCCTCCTCTCCCCCCCTCTCCCCCCTCTCCCCCACGCATCTCTCCTTCATTTCCCTATCCCCCCTGTGTACCCATGCCCCCCACCCGAGCAAGATGTATGTTAGCGCAGACAGTGTGCAAGTGTCGACGGGGTAGGAGACTGGGTACGGTATCAACGTGTGAACTCATGTGTGATATGTAAGTGTGCACTGAGATGTCATGTGTCAAGGAGGCAGGAAGCTGCATAGCCGCCCACACGAGCTGTATTGGTGTTCAGTGAGATGGCAGGTAGATGGCTCGACCTTGCGGGCACCACGTGTAGGCCATTTGAGTGCATCCTAACCCAGCGTAACTAACGCGCACCCCTTACTGTACGCAGGGCGTGGGTGCATCCTAACTACTGGAACGACAAGCACTTTATTCCGACCAACGCCAAGCTGCCTGCGTTGCTCTCCTTCCTTGGCGCCTCACGCTTTGCGTACGTCCGCTGAGGCGAGTGTGCGCAGGCGCCTGGGCAGGGGGCAGTGAGGAAGACAGGGACGACGGAGGGAGCGACAGCGAGATCTGGGGGAGAGGGGTGCGAGTTCGGGCCACTTCGGACAGCCGCGAGATGGCACCACGGATGAGGCAGGCGCCGTGACATTCAGACGGGGAGGGAGAGACGCATGGAGCCACTCGCCTGCCGCTCCTCTCCTCCGGAGCTGCCTGTCCACAACGGGTGTCGCAAGCATCGGAGCGCTGAAACGCGACAGATTTCTGTTGTTTATATAACACACACACACACCCACAAAACGGCGCTCGCCTGCTCCCCTGTGTTGGACTACATGCCACGTATGGCAGCCAACACCCGGACAGGAATATCCCCGTCGACATTTTAGCGCTCAGCCTCACTTCTTGTTTTTGGGATTGTGCTTCATGAGGTAGGCGGCCAGGTGCTCGACAGGGTCATCCGGCCTGCGGAGCACAAGGCGCCGTTAGCAAGCAAGCACGAGGGCTGGCGGTGCAGAGCGGGAGACACAAGAGGCGGCGGGGCTGTCGCGGGGCGGCCGGTGGCGACGACGGGCACGCAAGCACGCGGCGGGGCGGGCGGGTCAGCGCACCTTTGCTTGACCAGATCCGACAAACCCTGCAGCAGGATGGGTACCACCGTCTGGTCCAGATACGTGCGGATCGGTAGGGCTTGCGCGTCAATCTTTTCCTGCGCTTCTGTTGCCGCCTTCTCCGCTAGCGCCGCCTGTCAGGCAGGCAGGGCAGCGCCCGCATTCAGCAACACCGCACCACCGCGGCGGGCACGGGCGCGAGCGGGCGGCCATATGCGTGGGTGCGCGCGACGCGCCGACGCATAGGGCGCGCCGCGGGCCGGCGGACGGTTGGACTCGCGCTGGCCAACCTGGTCGGCGTTTTCCGGGCCAGATCCCGCCTCTGCCGGTACCGAGACCGGCTCCGCTGCGCCCTCGCCCTCGGGCTTTACCTCGGCCGCTGCGCAGTCGCGCCACCACAGACAGTCCAGTCACCGACGGGGCGGCTCGCGGGGGCGCCGGGCGCGGGAGTTTGGCTGGGCGGTTGAGCGCTGGGCAAAGGTGGGGGGCGGGAAGCGCGCAGCAGAAGACGCCGCGACACAAGCAGCGGCCCCAACATGTGCGCGTATTTTCTGGTGCGCCGCGAGCCTGGTCCAGAGCACGCGGCGCCGCACCCCCTCCCCGCTCACCTTCTTCCGACATGGCTCCCGGAAACTTCAAGACGTTGAACGTCCGTCGACCCCTTATAATTGTAAGGTGACGCTGTCTTTTCTGTACATCCTACCGCAGTATCTGCAGCCCTAGCCGGATCTCCGAAACACCCGTACGAATTTTCGGCCGGGCAACTCCGAGCTGTGGTGTGGGATTCTGGCCTGCGCCCGCACGCGGAGACCGCCAGCGCAATGGGAGCGACGACCGCAGACATGGAGCTGTCTGCGGAGAGAGTGAACAGAGACCCCCTGCGCGCCGCCCGCAGCCCGCTGCTGAGCACGCGCTTTGCGCGGGCGTTCGCGGGCCAACGAGACCCGCTCAAGCTGATGGCGATGCCGGCCGAGAGTTTCGAGGGAACGCACGAGAGTACGCACGTGCAGTCGTTTGCGGAGTCGCACATCCAGCGGTCGCTCGAGCAGAGCTCCCTCTCGCAGACGCAGACGGAGTGGGGGTCTCTGTTGGAAATGACGCACATGGACGGCACGCAGATGAACGGCTCCGCCCACCTGCTGGACACACACTATTCGGCACCGGGCGAGGAGCGCAAGTACGGCAGCGCGCAGAGCGAGCAGGAGCAGTCGTGGGCGCAGCTCAAGCGGTCCGTCTGCCTGCCGAACGCAAGCGAGGAACAGCCGCACAGGGGCGCAGGGCAGAACCCTGCTGCCCTCCCCCGCGAAGACGACAGGCCGTATGCGGTGCCCAAGGGCGGCGTTCGCTTCGACCCCTCCACTGGTCAGGTCGCGGAGGGGTTCAACGTGGGCGAGGTCCCGCTGCCGGGTGCCCCAATGAGTGACGATGAGTGTCTGCGCTTCGGCCTGCCGCCGGGCAGCAAGTGGGTCAACAACGAGGCCGTTAAAAACCCCATCAGCCGGCTCTTCGACCCGGCCTTTAAGAAGGTGGATTGGAACGAGCTGCCCGTGGTTGGAGCGCCCACCGGCGGCGGCGGCGGCGGCGGCGCAGGTACCCAGTGTGCTGTCCTTATCCTGTCTTGTGAGCGCGTCATTCAGCGAGGCGGAGTCATGCCGAAGTTTCAAGCGGGGCGATGCGAAAGCAGAGACGGAGCGGTGACGAGGAACGCCGGGGAACCTTGGCTCTTATCAAACCCTTGTCCCTTCGGGGTTTCCAGCACCCCTGCGGGAACCTCATCCCACAGCGTGCCCTGCAGCTTGACACGCACGGCATCCCACAGCGTGACACGCACTCCCTCTCATTACACCGAGAACTGGACTCCAAACTTGCGGGCGCGCGTTCGTGCTGACTGCGGTCTGCAGGCGCAGGTGCACCTGGCGTTCCGCCATTGCCTGTTGAGGCACTGCAACGGGCCTCTATGCACGGCCGTGGTGCTCAAGGTTGGACTCCTCCGCACAAGAACGTCGACAATTTGGAGGGTGCCGATCGGGAGGTATTGGACAGGCTAGTGACGCAAACCTTGCAACGTGACTTCGCGAACGTGCAGGCCCACCACAAGAGCGTGCAGGAAATGGACGCGCGTCTGCGGCACCTTTACGCGGGTCTTGCTCTGCCCATCCAACCGAGCGCCAGAGACACCAAGCCGCAGCAGATCCCAAAAATGAGCAAACAGGTTCCTGGCGAGGTACCAGGCCACGGGCAGGTTCGATTGGCATTGGGAGAAGCCCCGAATAGGTGGGGCACGCACATGCTCCAACAGGACATGCACATGTTGGCCGACGCTTACAAGGGCATCATGTCGCCGCAGCTACAACCGCACACGAGCGGCCAACTTCCCAACAACAACCGTATCCAGGCGCAAACAAACGGTTACGTAAATCCCTTTCGAAGTGCTAATGCTGCAAGCAGCTACGTCGGTATGGACAGGAATATGATGCAGGCAAGAGTGGCGCCGGCCATGCACCGGCCTGGTGAGGAATTGTCAGGCACTGCTGGTCCGGTGCGGGGGCCACCTGCTTGGACTGCTCCAGGAGCAGGCTCGCAGGGCATGGGTGGCGCAAAGCCCTTTTGGGGAATGGGGGGTTCGCCTCCTCCCATGATGAACATGCAAGGGCTAATAGGGGGATCCCCGCCGCCCATGACAGCGCACTCTGGGAGAGGGTCGCCCACCATGCTGATGAATGGATCCCCCCCACCTTTGATGGCGCACTCTGGAAGGTTGTCGCCCACCATGCATGCCATACCAGCAAGAGGCACATCGCCGCCCCCGATGGTGCCGATGATGCCCATTGGCGCTGGCGGGGGTTTCGGAAGCACGAACGTGAACGGGTTTGCGGGGATGGTGTCTGCTAGTCTATATGGGTCCACTCCTGGTGGCACGTGGGTTGGTGCCATGCCTATGGCACCACCTTTGAACTTCTTGGGAACGATGGGCCAGGGTGGACCGTGGAGTGGGTAGTTGTCGTTGCACGATGCAGCAGTCCGAAGCATTTTGAAATGCTGAAAATCAGCAGTAGCACGTAGTACAGCGCATTTCCGCAGACATGACATTCCGGAATCCGGAATCAGAATCCGATTTCCATTTCCAGGCCCAGAGTTAGTCAACCACTCTCTACGTTTTTTATTCTGTACCAGGAAATTACCGGGATTTCATTACGTTTAATTGCCTGGTACAGTGGTTGACTAACTCTGGGGTCGGGAAATGGAAATCGGATCCTGATTCCGGATTCCGGAAGGTCATGTCTGCGGAAACGCGCTGTACCTGAATTGTGCAAAAAAATGCCTGCGAAATGATATTTTGGCGATTTGCCCTTTCTCTCTAAGGCTCCTGAGGCTCCTGCGGTTGCTTATTCACTTAAAAATGCTTATTCAATTAAATTCATTATTGATTACACACGTGATTCGCGGTCGTGGACGGGCCACGATCATTCACTGCAACTTGACGATCCGCACAGCGCTCTGCTTCTGCCACTGGCCCGCTGTGAAGACATTCCAGTCGTTGGTGGTCAGCTCCGGAGACTGCGCGTCACTCATTACCGACGCATGACCTGTTGTGCTGCCGACCTTGTCCAAGGGCCCTACACGCCAGCCGCCGATCGAGCGATCTATTGAGTCGTACCAAAGTGCTTGATTGGCGTTGTCAACCTTAACGTAGAACGGGAGACCATTGGCCATATGGCTAGAGTATTCGCCATTGACGAGGTCAAAGTCAGAACCGTCGCCCTTTTTGCAGCCAGTGACTCGCAGCGACTTGCAAAAGACAGGCGAGGGCGGCGGCTGTCCCTGGCCGCGAATGGCCGTCAAAACTGCAGCATACTCTTTGAGTATCCCATTCATTTCGTGCACCATCTGTCCGATCGTTTCTTGTTGCTGGCTAGCGGCGGCGCGAGAAGCTTGCCTGAGCTCCATGATCTCGTGTTGCAATTCCTCTGCACTAGCAAGTTGCATGCACGCCTCGGCTTCCAATTCTCGCACACGTTCCTTGAGAGCGCCGCTCTCGCTTCGAATCGCGACACGTTCGTCCTGCAGTCTGCGCCCCAGATCGCCCATCGCCTTTTCGAATCCATCCACCGTCGTGCTTGCCTTGTCCACAAGTACGTGAAGCTCAAGTGTAAAATTCTGTAACTGCTGCACCATACGCTCTGTGTCTGCTTCTGCCGCCATTCTCGCTTGTATCAATACCCTTTCCGTGTCTGCTGCTGATTTGATTGCTGCCTCTGCATCGCGCGCCGCCGCGAGTGCCAGCTCCTGGCGTGGGGGTGTTGATGAGTGCTATAGCAACGTGGCGATCTATGTGCGCGCACCACCGGTCATTGTCACAGGCAACCCCCCTCCCTTTTGCGCGATGGTGTGTCGAACAGGGAACCACGGCAGCTCGAGCGCGCACACGCATTTTGTAACGCCGCTGCACAGACCGCTCACCTTTTCTGCGTCAAATTCCCTTGCCAAATTTGCTAGTGCCATATCCTTGGCTGAACACGCCTTAATGCTGACCATTGCACACACACATTTCAAAGTCTCAGTACCAAAAGGTCCGTGACACATTTCCTTGCTCTCACAGATCTGAGCTACAAATTCAGTTCTCCGAATCATATGGACGACAGGATATGAAAGATGCACATATAAACCTGCGCGACAAGTCAGCTCGAAGCCTCTCTTCCTCGTCCTGGTCACCATCTCGCTGCAAGAAATTTTCTTGTTGCAACAGCCTGGAGCAGGGGAGCATCAAAACAATGGAAGCCCCATGTGAACATACTTAAAATGAGACACACTCTCAGGGAGATGAAAAGCGTATAAAGGGATCCATGTAAAGACACAGCGAACCTGCGCAAGTCCTCGCGTGCTGCTGTGCACAGCTCTAAACACGTGACAGAACCGCTGGTACTCAGATCTGTGTTAGTAGTTTGCTGAGTCGCTTGCTGCTCAGGGCTGGCGTCGAGGCGTGAAGACAAGGTGGCCATCTTCTTTTCAATTTTTGAGAGCTGTTTGCGTACTCTAAGGCGCGAATGTTGCATCTCCGTCTCTGTTTCATTGCCAAGTCGAACAGGTCAAAATGGCGATTTGGGACAGCAACAGAAATGGCTTGTCCGCATGGCAGAAATACAGGGAGGTTGCGGTCACGCCGCAGTGGCGTGTGGGGTTAGTAACGTTCCTGGGGGCGGTCGCGGGTCGTTACGCATGCCGTGCACAATATCACACAGTAAACATGCGCCAAGTAAGTACCTGTGAACTTCAGGCCATTGCATGAAGCAAGCGCTTTACCAAGACGCTCTTCCGTTGCGCTGCACAGCGCACTCGACTTCTGCAAATCGTGCCTGCAGAGCGTGTTCAAGTGTGCCAATGGTGTGAAGGCATGTGCGAGAGGAGATTGCTGCAGGACACGTCGGAGGCAGGTGAACACAGAGGGGTTGCGCGCATGCTTTGAAAACCTCAATTCGGCATTGTCATCGGCGAGGAGAGCGATCAATCGCCGATTTTCATCGAAATCCATGACGCGCGGAAGCCTCTTGGTTAATATTTTTATGATGGCGTTCAAATTGGGAAAGCTGGGAGTGATCGCGACAAACAAGACGCGCGAGATACATATTAGTGCGCGGCAGAGGCAGCGAATGAACGCGGCAGAGCAGTGAACGAACTGATACATTATGGGATCCCCAGCTTTGACATGCGTGTTGATCGAAGGTTTGAGATTACAAGGACACAAACCATTGTGTCTGGAGCTTGGTGTGCAGCAGAATCTTCCCCGCAGGACTGGTCGAACCGTTGCTGTGAATCACCAGCCAGATCTCAAAAGCGCCCAATCGCCCCATCTGGTGCGACACGGTTGCATACTGGAGGATGGAAGCCCCTTGCGACGGCAAACTTTCCGCCGATGTGGCTCTCAGCCGCAGCAGCGAGTTTTTCAGCTTGATCAGCATCATCTGAGTCTTTGAGTTCCATGTGCGCTCTCCGCACGTTTCCACCTCGAGCGTAAGGCGCGTGTAGGCGTTCAGCAGGCCCTCCTCCTTAAGCTTCGCCAGCTTGTGCTCGAGGGCCCGCAGCGCCGTCTCGTTCGTCTTGTCGCCCTTGAAGGAAAAGTTCCGCTCTACTGCGCTCGCCACTGCCTCGTATGAGCCCTCGGGGCGCGTCCACGCCCCAGCATGAGTGCCGTCATCCTCGTCGCCGTGCTCCATCGCAATCCAAGCTGGCCGTGTGGGCCTGTCTGGAGATGCCTGCGAGCCGGGCGGGGAGGAGACACTGGAGAGCTCGGGGTCGGCAGCGCTCCGGCAAGGGGTGAGCGCAGCGCGCGACAGGCCGCGTTTTGAGCTGCTGCGCCACGCACGCGCCGTGCTGGCAGAGGCGGGCCTGGGCAGAGGGCTCCTGTCGTGCGGTCTGTGAGCGCTGCTCGACCCCGGACGCGTCCTGGTGGCAGTATCACTGTCAGCGTCACGTTGCGTCCGCTCCCTTGCCTTCCGACTGTTCCTACCGCCCCCTCCTTTCCCGCTCCGCTGCTGCGCGGCGAAGCCTTCAAAATACCACGTCACGTGTGTAACAACGCCCCTGTGCCACAGCAGCTGGCGAGTGTGACAGTACTGTGCTTCTGCTGTGTGACAGTAGCTGCGTGTGTGGCAGTAGGTGGGCTAGGCGTGTGTGACAGTCCGGTAGTTGTCGTGTGTGGCAGTCTACAGTACCGCTAGGGCATAGCATGCGTGCTCTTACCGCACTGCCACTTCCGCTTGCTCGTAGCTGAGGCTCGCGAGCACCGGCGAGGGGTATCGCGTCGCCAAGTGCGCCAGCAGGCCATCGCGACCCGCGGGCTCCGCGGCCATACAACCTCACTGAGGGGCTGGTCGGGTCCGTGCGTGTGCGGGACGTGTGTACCCGCGGCCGTTGAGACGCGTCACTCACGGACTCCCTCATTCAAGGAAACGTTGCTCGGTTGCGGCGCAGAGACGCGATGAGGCACACGATGCGTGTGTTTGTGTTATGCGTGGCCGCGCTGGTCGCCGAAACGGCGGCCTTTGCGCCATCTCTCGCGGGCCGGGCCGCGCTCGGGCGAGGGCACCCGGGGCGCGGCGACGCGACGTTGCGGGTGAGTGTGGGCAGTGGGCAGGCGTGCGCGCCTGCTGCGGTGAACTCGCGGATGCTGAGGATAAGGCGCGCGCTGCGGCAGGCACGCGGAGGCATCTTGGGGCGCGCAGCACCCGCGGTACGCGCTGGGAGAGTGCGCATGGAGGGCGCCGTGGACAGTGCGCAGCAGACCGCGGCGCTGGACAAGCTCGACGGGCTCGCGAAATCGCTCGACGGCGCCGTGGAGAGAGGAGCGAAGCCCAGCGCGGCGGAGGAAGGGGCGGTGGGCAAGGACCAGTTTATTTTCACGAAGCAGTGGTACCCGGTCGCGGTCGTCGAGTTCTTGGACAAGAAGAAGCCGCACCCGCTGCAGCTGATGGGCAAGGACCTCGTCATGTGGCTCGACGTGACCACGAACAAGTGGAACGTGTTCGAGGACGCGTGCCCGCACCGCCTGGCGCCGCTGTCAGAGGGGCGCATTGAGCCTGACGGGACGCTGCTCTGCACATACCATGCATGGCGCTTCAACGCGCGGGGCGAATGTACGTCGATCCCGCATGCGCGGAAGGAGCGCGAGGCGGAGCTCTGCGTGAGATACGTCGAAAAGTCGGCGCCTGTGCTGCCCCTCCTGGGCACGGCCGTGCAGAGGTCTGCTGCGCTGACACATGGCATTGCGTGCAGGCGCTCCCCAAGGCGTGTGCTATCCAGCACCCCGTGCAAGAGGCGCAGGGGCTCCTGTGGGTGTGGGGGGAGCCTGGCGCCCCGGGCAGCGACGCAGCCATCGAGGCTGCCCTTAAGGCGCCGGCCCTGATCCCTGAGCTCGAGGACCCGGTCCTCAAAAAGCGAGCGAAGAGACTGACGTGGAGCATCCGCGACATGCCCTGTATCTCTCTCTCTCCCTCCCTCTCTCTCTCTCTCTCTCGCTCTCGCTCTCGCTCTCGCTCTCGCTCTCGCTCTCGCTCTCGCTCTCGCTCTCGCTCTCACTCTCGCTCTCACTCTCACTCTCGCTCTCGCTCTCGCTCTCGCTCGCGCGCACGCCCTGTCTCTCTCGCTCTCTCTCTCGCTCTCTCTCTCTGTATTTTCTGTGTACTAATGACATCCCAGAACGACATTCTGTAACACACGTGCACGCGCGCGCACGCATGGTGGCGCATGGCCTCGGCGGCCTTTAGCACGCCTGGGTGCGAAGTGAACAAATACCCCAGCGCCCTGCGACTGCGCCGCACGCGCACACGCACACTCACTCACGCATACACACACACACACATCTGAGTAGACGGCTGGGATTACTTCTTGGAAAATGTGTTGGACCCGGCGCACGTGGGCGTGTCGCACCACGGCATCACGGGCAACCGCTACACGACGCCGGCCTTCTACGATCTCATCACTGAGCGCGAGCTGACAGCGGAGGGCGGTTTCCGGCAGCGCGTCGTCCCTGAGAAGCCTATCGAGACGGGCATGGGCGCCAATGCCGTGTCGTTCCATGACTTCACGCCCCCGTCGCTGGTGCACATTTCACAGGAGTATCAGGACAATGGCGGCAAGTTCGTGCTCGCCCTCTATGCCTCCCCGTCGCGGCCAGGTTGGGTGCGCCACATCGGCTGCCAGGTGCTGGTGGAGGGGGAGGACGGGAAGCTTCCGCCGGGCCTGGGATTCTTTGCGCTGCCGATGCCCGTGTGGCTGTCGCACGTCCTGGCCAGTGTCTTTCTGCACCAAGACATGGTCTTCCTGCACCACCAGGAGAAGATCCTCGCGCGCCGCGGCTACGAAAACAAGGCCGCATCCACAGGCGAGTACGTGGGCCATGTCTTCACCCCTACGCCGCAGGACAAGGGTGTCATCGCCTTCCGCAAGTGGCTGCAATACTCGGCGGGAGGCGGCGTGCCCTGGGCGCCCGGCAGCCCGCCGCTGCCGCCGCGCGAGATGAACAAGGAAATCCTCTTCGACGTCTACAACACCCATACGAAGAACTGCGCCGTGTGCATGGAAGCGCTCAAGAACCTCAAGCTGGCACGCAACGGGCTGTTTGCGGCAGGGTTTGCTAGTATCGGCATGAGTCACGGACCCGCTGCTGTAGCGCTGGGCGCCGCCTTCGCTGGGGCCGGTCTTTTGGTCAACCAGCTCATCGGGCTCTTCTACAAGTATGAGTTCGAGCACGCGTTCAACGACTGAGCGGTCTGTGTGTAGGGCAGCACAGTAGTGCGCCGTGATGCTTGCCCCCGCAGGCCGCCCGAGAGAGAGAGAGAGAGAGAGAGGGAGGGAGAAAGAGAGAGAGACGTTATTTGGAATCGGTCCTTGTCACTGGCATAGTTACACACATTCTGTCTCTTGCGTGCTGCAGCATCCATCCTCTCGCAGACATGACAGATTGAGCACAAATAGAATAAAGAAACAAGCTGTCGTTCGTGCATGTTCGCGCAGCACGCGAACATGTCCATGACGGCCGTGACAGGCGGAGGACCAAGCACATGACTTGGACACCTCGTCTCCAATGCATGTCATCCATTACATGCAGAGTCGCAACATGCTAGCAGCGGTCTAGCCCCTCGGTGCCGCAATTTATTACATGCTTGTGGAAAGCTACTACTGCCGATCTAGTTCCATCGACCCCTCAGAGGGCACTTCCCCGCCCCCTTTCCCCCCCCCCCCCCCCCCCCCCCCCCCCCCCCCCCCCCCCCCCCCCCCCCCCCCCCCCCCCCCCCCCCCCCCCCCCCCCCCCCCCCCCCCCCCCCCCCCCCCCCCCCCCCCCCCC
>Ga0115006_10003264_pt1 | contig 10965 bp, 2 predicted proteins | sample ArcOceMetagenome_3_FD_88943 | JGI IMG/M metagenome (GOLD analysis project Ga0115006, IMG submission 88943) | Marine eukaryotic phytoplankton communities from Arctic Ocean - Arctic Ocean- Svalbard ARC20M Metagenome | ecosystem: Environmental > Aquatic > Marine > Oceanic | place: Arctic Ocean...
GGCATGCGATGACGGAAACATCGCTAATTTGGATGGATGCAGTGCTGACTGCTCGACAGTTGAGGACACGTGGGTTTGTGGCAACCCAATATGCGGACAGTCCGTATGTGCGGTTGGGTTTCCAACTTTTGATACCAGGAAAATAGGCCAGAGCAATCCCCTGGCTTCGGGAGCAAATATCATCACTGTCACGCTTGCCACAAACGTAAACCTGGTGCAAGGATCTGTGGTAACGATTTCGGGGCTTACAAATGCAGCAGTTGAGGGGGGGGGGACCTATGTCACTCTGACAGACGTTGCGAATAGCGGGGCAAGTCTGTTCTCCGACGGCGCGACACAACGTAGAGGGGCTTGGAGCTCTGGCACATTGACTCTCACTGTGCACACGGGCCAGACCGTAGTAGTATCGGCAGAGTATATATTTTCATTCCAGGTTACGAATCCTTTTGCTGCGCAAAATGGCGCAACGGTAAACATTGCGGCATCAGGAACGGTGTCGCTCACGACGGTAACCATGACAACAGATACAGCAGACATATATGGGGTGATAGACGGCGGGACACCTATGAAGGTGGTTGTGCCGTCATTCAGCGTCAAGACAATCGGGCAGAGCACCCCGGTAGCGGGCTCACGTGTTACATTGTCGGTGACGTTGATGGCTAACTGCAACTTTCCAGCCGGATCGACAGTGACAATTGTAGCGCTGACGGGCTCGCAAACTGCAAACGCTGCAAAACTGACGGTATCATCGACATCAAATCTGTTGGGTACGGCAGGTGCCTGGACGCAATCAACCGGCCAGTTGGTGCTGACAGCGGCCAACGGGGGAACAACACCAGGAACAGCATGCACAGTCTCATTCGATCTTCAGCAGGCTGCTACGGAGTACACAGCACCGTCGGTGAGTGTTCTGGCTGCCATCAGCAGCGGTAGCACAGCCCTAGGCTCGATTGCGCCTGAAGCTATGATACCTCCAAACACGCCGCTGGTAGGTGTGGCCAATGGCGCGAACCCCCTTGTGGTAGTGGTACCCAAGTTTCCTACCAGGAAAATAGGCCAGAGCAATCCCCTGGCTTCGGGAGCAAATATCATCACTGTCACGCTTTCCACAAACGTAAACTTGGTGCAAGGATCTGTGGTAACGATTTCGGGGCTTACAAATGCAGCAGTTGCAGGGGGAGAGACCTATGTCACTCTGACAGACGTTGCGAATAGCGAGGATGGATGGATAACTAGCGAGAATGCATGGATGGATGGATGGATGTACGGATGGCGCAGGTCTTCGTCGTGCCAGGACGACGAGGCATGGACAGACTCCTTTGGAGACGGATGCGGAGCGTATTCCGAATACCCGGAGTGGTGTGAAAGTGCTGCCGGGTGGGCCGATGAGGACGGAGTGGATGCATCGTCCGTGTGCTGCATTTGCACATACCTGAATGCATCAGGGATTGATTTCGGCGCGTATGGGCCCTCCTATGGCTATGGCTATGGGGAGGGGTCTGGTGGTGGGGAGGGGTCTGGTGTTGGATGGATGGATGGGCCAAGTCTGTTCTCCGACGGCGCGACACAACGTAGAGGGGCATGGAGCTCTGGCACATTGACACTCACTGTGCACACGGGCCAGACCGTAGTAGCATCGGCAGAGTATACATTTTCATTCCAGGTTACGAATCCTTTTGCTGCGCAAAATGGCGCAACGGTAAACATTGCGGCATCAGGAAACGCGTCTATTGCGCAGATTGCTATGACGTTACCAAATTTGGACCTATTGGGTGTGCTTAACGGCGCAAATCCTCTGTTGGTGGTGTGTGGCGTGGGCACATACGTTTCGATGTCGAGCTATGCCGGGCAGCGTGACTGTATTTTGTGCCCAGCGGGCAAGTACTCGGCGGCTTTGGTTGCCAGCAGCGAGAGCACGTGCGATTCGTGTATTGCAGGCAAGTACGCTACTGCCTTGGGAGCAATCACACACGATGTGTGTTATGCGTGTGATACAGGGAAATACTCGACCACAGTGGGCGCAAACAACATCTCCGCATGCCAAGATTGTGGTGCTGGCAAGTACCTAACGTCTGAGGGAAGTGACGACGAGTCTGACTGCATGGTATGCCCAATTGGAACGTTTTCATCGCAATTAGGAGCTTCTTCCAGCAGTACTTGTATGCTGTGCGGAGCAGGCAAATATGGTGAAGGTTTTGGGGCGGAAAGTGAAGACATGTGCAAAGATTGCGAGCCTGGAAAGTACTTGCCGACGCAGGGCAATAGTGCGTCGTCTGATTGCCTTTTGTGTGAGGCTGGAAAAAGCTCGTCGCAGAAGGGGGCTGTAAATGCAACACTCTGTGCAACCTGTGGTGCAGGAACGTACTCAGCCGCAGCGGCTGCTCTGTGTACGCCGTGCACAGCAGGAACGTATTCGACAGTGTCAGGCGCCTTCTCAATCTCGTTTTGCGTATTTTGCCCTGCAGGCAAATTCGGTGAAAATGATGGTGCATCAAGCGATAAATCATGCCAAGACTGCGTTGCTGGAAAGTATTTGCCGACTCAGGGCAACAGTGCATCATTGGAATGCAAGCTGTGTAAGGCTGGCAAGTATTCGCCGTTTGCGGGCGCTGGCACGATATCCGCGTGCGTAGGTAGAAATTCTCAAAAGTTAGCTCCGTAGTGAATTTACACAGAAAACATAATAGGGACATAAGGTTGAGAACTTTTTCACAGGACGTTTTCCGTAGTCGTCTAAATTGGAGTTTCTAATATATATAGCATACTGACACACACACACACACACACACACACACACACACACACACACAAAGAATGTCCACATGGCCAATATGGGCCGGCGGCTGGTGCCACGGCTTGCGAGCTGTGCACGGGAGGTTCCTATCACACTGTAGCGGGGGCGACTTCAGCAGACCTGTGTGTCAAGTGCGCTGCCGGCAAATTTTCGTCCACTGCGGGAGCGACTTCGGCCAAAATCTGCGTATTCTGCGGCGCAGGGACGTATTCGGATGTGAGTGGGAGCACCGTGTGGTAGAATTCTCAACAGTCAGTTCTGTAGCGATTTATAGGTACTAGCTCATTGACTTTTGAGAATTTCTCAGCACAAAATGTGTCGCTGGCACGTTTTTGCCGGACCTGGGGAAAGAAGCTGCATCAGACTGCTTGCAGTGTGCAATGGGCAAGTACTCAACGAAGACGGGGGCGATTTCGGGTCAAACCTGCACCTTTTGTCGCGCCGGAAGCTACGCAGAGGCCCAGGGCAGCACAACGTGCACCCTCTGCGAGTCAGGCAAGTACAGCGAGGCGGTGGCTGCAACGGCAGCAAGTGGTTGCAAGGAGGTGGTGATTGCGGTGAATACGGTTGTTCCGACTATGGGCGGTAGCACAGGAGGGCAGTCAGTCAGAGTTGAAATTCATTTGTTTAATCTCTCTGGTACTGTCAGGGACGTTGAACTGCAATTTGCAGGTGTCAAGCTTGGCGGTTCGGATCTGAGGGTGTCTACCTTATCTGACAAATTTTACACGTTCCTCTACTTCACCACCCCGAGCACTGCGCCAGGAGAGGTTGACGTGACGGTGTCAGAGACTCCGTGCTCGAATCCGTGCAGGCAGGTCAGCTTCAAGTTCAAACAGCTGGACGAGTCTGCGATGCGCTTGATTTCCCATTTCCCAAAACTAGGCGCAATGCAGAGGACAGATATGACAATGAAAGTGCTTATTTCGAATTTTCCCTCGGGGAGCACAGTGACAGTTGATTTCGGGATCGTTGCGTCGAGCATTTCTGAGATCAAGGTCGTGGACGAGGAGACAACGTTTCTGACAGTGCTGGTTCCAGCTGCGACCTCAACTGGAGCCGTGGGGGTGAACATCACTGCTAACCCAGCGGGATCAGGCAAGACCGGGAAGACCGTTTCTTTTGAGTACACGTATTTTGATGGCAACACGATACGTCCAGTGATGATGGAGCCTTCTGTGGTCCCTGTCTCCACCACCGTCAGTGAGAAATTCATATCCCTGCGTCCTACAGTTTCAGTGATTATCGCGAATCTACCACAGTCGACGCAAAACACGTCGCAACAACTCGGGGGCGCGATGTACGGGATCAAAGCATCATGCGGCGGCGCAGAGGCCTTGATCAAATCTATGCATGAAACTTCTGTATGCAAGACAGGCGAGTTTGACTGCGATAGGACAAAGATTGTCTTTGAACTGCCAGCGTTTCAGACTCCAATATCGCGTGAAATCAAGATTCTCATCCCAGGCCAGATGGAGATTTCTGCAGGGACCGTCATATATGGAAGCGGGTGTAACTACGACACTGCGTGTCCGTCAACAAAGATTGCAGACTTGCTCGGTGTAGCAGGCGCATCATCATCCATGAGCTGTGACCAAACTCTGTGTCTTGACAAGATCACAATCCCAGAACCCGAGATTCTCTCGGTATCCATTTCTACAGGATCGAGTCTTGGTGGAGAGTCAGTTCTTCTTCACTTCAAAAATCTACCAATCCTCGATGCTTCGGACATGAAAATTGAGTTTCAAACGTCGGCAACGTCCAAGGTGAATGCACAAATCTCGAGTGCCTCGTTGAAGCCTGGCTCAAGCTTTATGGGCAGTCAAGGATGGTGTGACTTCAAAACGCCCTCTGTGGATCCCTCGACCGAGAAGGTCACGGTCACACTCTCCGTTTCTTTGGGTGTCCTCCGGCAAGCAGCGTCCTTTGAGTTTGATTTCTTTAATCCTATCACCGGACCAGCTGTGCTCGAAGACATTCAGCCAAAAATGCTAAAAAAGAATGACGACGTGCGCATCAAGGTCCAACTTTCGAATTTCCCAATCATACAACGACCGCATAACCTCTCGCTCATCACGGTGCAGATCGGTGCGAAGATATACCCCGGGGCGGTCAAAGCCATCATAGAATCGAACAGGCAGTTGACAGTCTTTGCAGTATCAGTGGAAAAGCCAGAGGATGGCTGGACAGGCGATTCCTTAGCTGTAAAATTCTACAGCTATGATATCAACCATGCAGCGTCATTCTCGCTGCAGATTTCAAGTACTCCCGCGCCCACAATTTTTCAGCAATTTCCATCGAAGGGGCGATCTAATGTTGGTACCCAAGTCTCTATCTCGATTGGGTTTTTGGAGATAGGCACCACGCCAATTTTGGTGAGCGGTGGCGCAACTTTGAGCCAGGCAACGGCGAAACACGACACCACTTGCGCCCACCGTGATTGCTCTCTGTACGACCTCAAGATCACCGTGCCTACACTTTTGTTTAGTCCAACTGGGATGACGGATGCCAGCTTTGTGATCACCAGTGGCAACTTCTCGACAAACTTCAACTTCACGTACATCCCTGCGGAAGCCCCAGAGTTGAAGATTGCTCATCCGAAGGTGCAGACCTTGGGATTGCAGGCAGGCGTCAAGGAAATTAAAGTGCTTCTGGACAAGTTTCCCTCGTCAGCCTGTGGCCAGGCCGCAAAATCTTGTGTGACAGAAGCAGCAGGCACCGTTGTTATGTTTGGCAATGTGCAAGGAACTGTCATGGACATGTCGAATGTTGCCAACGGCGCCTTGGAGCTCACGCTGCTTGCGCCTTTGGCCATTATGCAGGCGCAAGCTGTCACGGTGGAGATCAAGTCCCTTGGATCGGGTACTGTCTCGTTTGATTACGCGTACGCCTCATATGCCACAATTCAGCCCGTGGATGGGCCGGTGGAGGGTGGTGTGATGGTGACAATCTCTGCGGTTGGTCTGCACTCTTCAGACGCTGTGGTTGAAAGGACGCAGCTGCAGATCCGGTTCGGAGAAGCGGCAGTCGACACCTCGAACATTGAAAGTGTACAGCACGTCGACGATGGGATCGGACTGCCGATGCTAAAGGTCGTCCTGCGGACGTTGACGGCTGCTAAAGCCGGAGAAGTCAAGTGCACAATTTGCCTGATGCCGCAATGTAACACCGCACACGCGGTGTCAACATTTGTATTCACCTATTTCTCACAGCCGTCGGTACTCAAGATCACGCCTAGCAAAGTTACCCTAGAGGGCCGCACGAACGTAGCCACTGGGTCTAGCCTCGTGGAGCTGACAATCCTCGACTTTCCGAAGCTCGACAAAATTGATCAGCTTGAGCTTACTATCGCCAACGCACAGTGTAATGGCACCATTTGCCACATTGATGGATTTTCCCAGTCTGCGATCAGCACCAAAGTCTGGGTCCATGTGCCCGCGCTGACGAGTGTCGGGCTCAAAACAGTGCGTCTGGTTTTCCAGGATGCGGCGGGTGGGATGCCTAGAATTGCCGAAAGTATGCTCGAGTACTACAGTCCTCAGCCCGTCATCCTCTCAGCACATTGGTGTGAAGAGTGCAACGATGGCAACATGTGCATCCGAAATGGTCTTTGCAAAAACGGTGCGGCTCTCAAGGGGACTGCAAAACTTTCAGGTAAAAATCTTCGTGCAATCCTGGAAAGGTATTGTGTATGTGTCCAGTAATCATAGACAGATAGAAATTGAAGATGAGCTGACTATTGAGAGAAAATCTCCAGATTCGTCGGACACCTCAAAAAACATCGTCACTATTCTGCTAGACAACGTTCCTGACGCCAGTGCGGCCGGAGAACTGATCGTAAATGTTGGGGGATATGACGCACAGCTCCGTCGAGTAGCCTTTGCCTCCCGGAGCAGGATTTTAATCGAGGTCATCACGCCCAGAGACATTTCTGACGCGGGAAAAGTGACGATTTTAGTCGCATCGCAGGCTGCAACGTCGACATGGTCCTCCACGTCTGATTTCAACTTCATAGACCCTCGATATGTGCTCACCAATCTGGAGAGCGAGCCACTCATCTTTCCCTCATCCGGCGCCCAGCCCGTCCGGGTGTCTGTGTCTAATCTTCCTGTCACTGTAGCCGGGGCCGCAGATGAGGTTTCTGTGTCTTTTGCTGGCGTCAGCGCCCAGGCCTTCTCCATTGAGTCTATCGTTGGAAATTTGATGACGCTTCGTATCACCCCACCCGTGTACACGCTATCGGGCACCGACGACGGGTTTGCAGCCGCGTACATGACGGTGTCTCTCCGCTCCAATGCTGCCATGTTTGCAGAGACGCGGGTTGAATTCTATAGCGCGCCAACGTTCAGTGCAGAGTTTGACGGCAAAGGCACTTCAGTCATTCTCACTTTCGATCAGGACACAGATCGAGCGAGCATGGGCGTCTCCACCTCCGACTGCACGCTGATGCTTTCGCTGACAGTGATAAGTTCACTTGGAACTGAACCAAAGTGCATCTGGAAGACTGACTCGGAAGCGAGCATTGTACTCGGACGCGGTGCTATTATAGTGCCAGGGGACAGCGTGAGCATCAAGAGTGTGCGCTCGCGTAACAAAGTATCACAGCCCTCGTCCGCTTCGGCTGTCATTGCAGCGTCGCCGGATACGCCCGTCCCTCTCCTCAAAGTGAGGGCGCCGGCAGAGGTGGACCCGTGCTCACCGCTGGAACTGCTCGGCGTCGCCGAGAGCCCGCGCACGCTAATATATACGTGGCGTTGTTTGGATGACGAGACGCTTAACGCTGCTCTTGAGCTCGTGCCGGGAGATACAGTAACGTTGGCAGCCGGCACGCCTGAGATGCCGGGAATTGATCGGAGCTACACGATTACAGTGCGTGTCACTGATTTCATGGGCATCCAATCCGAAGAGGTGGCTGTCATGGTGTACAAGAAGAGCACCGCGGGTCCATCGATTATATTTTCTCCTTCCAGCCTGTCAACCTTCACCAGTGAGCCGGTGCTCATCCGTGCAGAGGCTGTTTATTCTAGCTGTCCAGTGGCAAAGGAGGCGATGGTGTTCTCGTGGAGCCAACTGTCTGGACCCTCTGCTGTAGATACAAAGTATCTATTACCACAAGCGCAGCTTGCTATACCAAAGCATGTGTTGAAATCGTCGTCGTCGTACGAGTTCCAAGTTCAAGTCTCGATGCTGAGTGATCCATCAATCCAATCTCTCGGCACATTTACTGTAGTGGTCAAGAGTTTACCGTTGAGTGCGCGCATTTCAGGCCCAACCGACGTGTCAAATCTGGCAGATTTTGCCCTCGACGGCAGCAAATCAAAGGATCTTGATCTCGATGACAGCTTGCCTGATCAGGGCCTCGAGTTCTCCTGGAGATGTACCCTGCTGAATGATGGCCACACGGATGTCTGCCGCACTGAGAAAGGCACTGAGTTGGCGCTGGCGCAGACAGCAACCCTTACCGTTGCAGCCGGAACCTTGCTACCCACCTCAATCCATCCCTACATCTTCACGATGACGGTGTCAAAGGTCGCAAAGGCGCCGTCTTCATTCAGTGTTTCTGTCACGGTGTTGAACCGCTACGTGCCCCAGGTGACGATGTCCGTAACTTCCGACCACCGCATCAAGGCCGACGGATCGACCCAGATCAATGCCGGTGACAAGCTCGTTATGACGGCGCATCCTGGCCAGGATGCTTCCAGCATTACGTGGTCGATCTCGCCTGCTGTGGACATGAGCGATGCCTCGGTTTTCCCGCTAGGCTGGAATCAAGACAGCTTTGTCATCAAAGAGGGCGCAGCTGTCTTGATTCCAGGCGTGATGTACTCGATACTGCTAAAGTGTACAGCTAGTGATAGTAGCGCCACATCGAGGCTGGATCTCGAGGTGAACACTGTCCCGCAAGGGGGAATATGCCAAAGCTGCCTGGCCGCCGAGGGCGACGGCTGCTTGAAGACGGGCGCTGCAATTATCGATCGGTTTGTGATTTCCTGCTCTCGTTTTGCCGACGATGATACGCCGCTTCGATACGAATTCGGATATAAGGTGAATGACGGGCCCGAGATCTGGTTTGACAGAACGTCGTTGCCCTCGAATGAACTGCGCTTGCCCTCGGGTACTATCCAAACACTCGCAAGAGTTGTGGACTCTGCCGGGGGTGCAACAGCTGTTTTGACTGACATGCTCAGCGTTGGGACATCTCAGAGGCGCCAAGCTGGTGTCGACTTCACTGCTGCTCTCGACCTGGTGACAGCAGAAGTGCAGACTCAAGATGCCAGCGGCGTCAATCAGCTGACTACCACTATTGCAGTCGAGGTTTCGCGTGCCGCACCAGCGGATGCTCCCGTCGTCATCCAGTCGCTCATGCAGCAGCTGAGCGCTGCTCAGCAATTTGCTGTCGTCAACAGGGAGTATCTATGCGAATGTCTGCAGGCGATCCACAAGGTTTCGGAAACTCTTGCCATCCAGACCCAAAGCTCCTTACAAGATGCGACACGGCTCATCGGGGTGCTCAACACCGGGCTCACGAAGCAAGGCGAGGGAGAGCCTCTAAACCAGGAGTGCAGTTCCTTTGCCGTGGACATTGCAGCCACCGCTCTCAAGTATCAGCAGACACATGGAACAGATTTCGGCAAGACCTTCATGTCTGACATGTCGGCTGGAATGGAGGCGACCATCGCGCGGCTTGCCGGCAGCCTTGCTCAGGACGAAGAGCTGCATCTCTCGAGTCGAACAGCAACAACCTCGCATACCCTGCAGCGCAAATCGGTCGCTGACCTAAGCGCCAATGATTTGTCTGTCACCTCCTCCTCCTCGAGGCGCTCATCAGAATCTGCCGTGGCAGTACGTCTACCAAGTGGGTTTGCTAGAGCGATTGGTGCTGATGCCACAACCCCTCTTGTTGCCTACCTTAGCACCAGCGACTACGCGCCAGCGATGGAACAGACGCACACCTCTGTTTCAATCCTTTTAGATTTCACCCTATTCAATCCCGACATGACCAAGCAGCAGGTGCAAAATGTGGCGCCCGGCATTGATCTTACCTTTCCTGTTGATTACCCTTTGGCGATGTCAGCGGAGCAAAAGACGAATAGACGCGCCAGGCTCCGCTGTGTTTACTGGGACACAGTCTTGCTCTCGTACTCCGACAAAGGCTGCAGCCTCACCAGCACATCAGAGGCAGCTGCGACATGCTCGTGTAATCACCTGACCCAAATCACGGTTGTTGATGATTCCACCATCTCGACTCTGCAGCCGGCTACCCCCACGCCGGCTACCCCCACACCGACGTACACTGAAGAGGCCAAGTTGCAGGCTTCGTCCAATAATATGCTTGTCCCTGCCATAGTGGGAGCTGCAGGGGCTGTGCTTCTACTGGTAGGGAGCTCATTGGGATGGAGGTATCTCTCAAGGAAACAGAACAGGCTCAGATCGGTGTTGCCGTTGACAGAAAATGAGAATCACGATTCTCCTCCTTCGCATCATCCTCCTCCTTCACACATTTCACCTCAAGCCAGCGCAAGTCGGTCGCTTTTTGAAGTGTCGGCAGACAATGAGGAGGATATTTCTCCTCACCAGCAGCCAGATCCGACAGACCCGGATACATGTACGGATTTGCCAGGGCAAGCGAGTTCTGAACTGGCCGCAGAAAGTGAGGATGAATTGTCTCCTCCTCAGTCACAGGTTCAAGTTCAGGATCTCGTTGACACACCGGTATCAACAGAATCGATAAACAAACCCCATCAAGACGACGATGATGACGACGACGACAACGAGGAGGAGGAGGAGGAGGAGGAGGAGGAGGAGGAGGAGGAAATTTCCTTCAGAGAGAGCGCTGTGAACGAGGAGGACTCCGAGCGCGAGGAGGAGGAGGAAGAGGAGGAGGAAAATTTTATTACAGCAATACCAGGACTAGGAGTAGTTGATACTAACGACGAGAACACCCAGGAGGAAGAGAAGAAGGAGGAGGAGGTGGGGAAGGGTGAGGGGGAAGAGGAGGGGGAAGAGGAGGGTGAGGAGGAGGGGGGGAAGGAGCAGGACAAAGAACGCCGACTCGCGTCCCCCTGGCACAACGGGTGGACCGAGATCACACCTTTTCAGTATGCCGGGCCGCGCTTGGAGGGAAAGGGGTCTTGCACGTAGGGGTAGGACACGGGTGACCTGCCGGATCA
>Ga0115006_10003265_pt1 | contig 10963 bp, 10 predicted proteins | sample ArcOceMetagenome_3_FD_88943 | JGI IMG/M metagenome (GOLD analysis project Ga0115006, IMG submission 88943) | Marine eukaryotic phytoplankton communities from Arctic Ocean - Arctic Ocean- Svalbard ARC20M Metagenome | ecosystem: Environmental > Aquatic > Marine > Oceanic | place: Arctic Ocean...
AATAACCCCGCCCGCAGTCTCCTGCTCGCAAGAGTCGTTTCCGCGGCCGTAAACCGTCATTGGTACCCACGACAGCAGTAAAAAATTTAATCCATGCGATTGCAAGTGCCGACTGGCCCTCGTTACTATAGGTCGGTGAATAGTCACGGCGGTATTTAACGCATTAGCGGGCGTTGACTTCATCGTTAGTGAATTCTAAACGCTGTGCGGGATTATGCAGTCACGTCGCAAGCACTGCGGCCTAGGTTTTTATACGGTTAATTGAGGAATATTTATGTCTGGTCCCGTAGCAATTTTGTCGGCGTCGCGCACGCCCATGGGCGGTATGTTGGGAGCTTTATCGACGGTGGCTGCGACCGATCTCGCAGCCACTGCAATTCGCTCGGTGGTGGCCAAAGCAGGGCTGTCAGACGATGCCATCGACGAGCTTTTGATGGGTTGCGTCTTGACCGCAGGTGTCGGCCAAGCGCCTGCACGACAGGCGGCGTTGGCGGCTAATTTGAGCCAGGCAACGAGTTGTTCAACCATTCAAAAAGTCTGTGGTTCGGGTATGAAAGCGGTGATGCTGGGTTGCAATAGTTTGCGCGCTGGACAGACTCAAACTGCCATCGCAGGCGGTATGGAAAGTATGAGTCGTGCGCCTTACCTGCTGCCCCAAGCACGCCAGGGATACCGCTTTGGCGAGGCGCCGATGCTCGATCATATGGAGTACGATGGACTTCGCGATGCCTATCAAGCCACCGCCATGGGCAGCTTTGCGGAGAACTGCGCCGATCGTTATGGTTTTACCCGCCAGCAGCAAGACGAGTATGCGATTGAATCGCTGAGGCGGGCGAATTTTGCGATTGCCGAGGGCTCTTTTAGCGATGAAATCGCACCCGTGAGGTTTGCTTCGCGCGCCGGTGAGGTCTGCGTTGACACCGATGAGCAACCAGGACGCGCCCGCATAGAAAAAATACCCCATTTAAAGCCGGCATTTCGACGGGGTGGCACGGTCACGGCGGCCAATTCGAGCTCTATTTCCGACGGTGCCGCAGCCTTGACCCTGATGATGGCCGATCGGGCCGAGGCGTTAGGCTTGCAACCGCTCGCTCTGATCCGCGGCTACGATGACGCAGCCCATGAACCGGCGTGGTTTGCGACCGCACCGGTTGCGGCGATTAAAAAAACCCTCGATCGCGTGGGTTGGTCGGTAGACGATGTCGATCTATGGGAAATCAACGAGGCCTTTGCCGTGGTTACCATGGCGGCGATGCACGATTTACACATCGACCCTGCGCGCATGAACATACACGGTGGTGCCTGCGCACTGGGACACCCAATCGGCGCTAGCGGCGCGCGAATACTGGTGACATTGGTACATGCGTTACGCCAAAAAAACCTCAAACGCGGCATTGCCAGCCTGTGTATCGGGGGTGGCGAGGCGACGGCACTGGCGATAGAAATCCCCTAGCGACAACGCATATCTAAGCATGGATTGTCGATGCAAGGCCCAGCGGTGGAGCAATGGCTTAAACCGAGCGCGTCGATCCGTCAGTGCAGACGCTTTGGGTCAAAATCTAGTCAGCCCCTCAGCCATGGGCCCATTGATCGAAGTATTAAGGCGCGCGATGGTGGGTGTGCCGGGCAAACTATCAGGCCATATAGGCTTGCGATTACCCCGCAACACTGGGGTGAGCGCGAAAGGGCATTGATGACAGACAAATACAGCATTTGAGAAGCAAAATCCTGTTATTAAAGTGTCGTGGTAACTATTGGTTAGCGGTTTTTGTGGGTTTTTAACGCTGAGATTCGATTGATCTTAAACTCTAAAAGCTCTATTTAAAGTTACTCAGGTCATCATCTTTCGAAATGTGTCTTCTTTCTCGGTTCACGCCTTAGGCTGCCAAGCCATCAATTAGCTCGGGCGGTTTGATCGGACAGCGTGGAGGGTTTGCTATAATTGGCGCTCAATCAATGCCATGAACCTATTGTTATGATCTATATCAACCCGCACTGCAGTATTGGCGAAGACGAGATTATATTCTCGGCGATTCGCGCGCAGGGCGCGGGTGGGCAAAATGTTAACAAGGTGTCTTCGGCCATTCATCTGCGCTTTGATGTCAACGCCTCGTCGCTGGCCGACGTGTACAAGCAACGTTTGCTCGCGCTGAGCGATCAGCGCATTAATAAAGACGGTATCGTGATTATTAAAGCGCAGCAGTTTCGCACCCAAGAGAAAAACCGCAGCAGCGCGCTGCAGCGGCTGTGCGAACTCATCGCGGGTGTGACCGTGGAGCGTAAAAAACGACGGCCGACCAAGCCGTCGAAAAATGCGCAAAAAAAGCGCATGGACAGTAAAACACGGCGCGGCAAAATTAAATCGCTGCGCGGCAAGCCGGTGGATTAATGGATGGCTATCGCCGCGACTCCCTCACGGACTCGACGGCCAAAAGATTAGGGCGAAGAATAAGTAGTTAAGGAACAGGGGCGAAGGATTAGTGGCCATAGGCTATGCAGATACGGTAGTTTCTGCCGGTCCGCGCTTGGCGCATGGCTTCGCCTTGGTCTGCATTGGGCGTATTCCCCCGGTGGTTGGTGTGGCGCTAGGGCGCGACGATTGCGGGTCTTGGTACATTTTGTAACTGGGTTATTTCAGCCGCAGTGAATGGCCGATCAAAAATTAATAGCTCATCGATAAAGCCCGAATATCTTAAACCCAAGTAAATATTGGCGTTGTTGTGTTGCCAGGTAAATGGGTCTTTTATCGGCTGGTGGGTGATGACCCTTTGGCCATCGAGGTAGAGGTTGGCGCTGGCATTCCCACTGCCCAATTGGTCGTGGGTAATGGCCACGTGGGTCCAGCGATCGCCGCTAAAAGGTGGGTCTAAAATGCCCCTCACTCGGTGATAAAAGCCCTTGGTGGCAATGTCTTTGTCGCTGCTTGTCCAAGATGCCTCGTCGCCGGCGACACCGAGTCGAAACATCCGTTTGTTATTGGTGGGGGTGAAATCTGTCCAGATCGCCGCGTTTCTGTGGCTGGTTTCGGTGATCTGTATGGGGTCAACGTAGTTTTTGCTGAGGTCTTGGTCTGGGTCTATCTTTAGCCAAAAAGCGATGGTACCGCTCCAGTTTTGAGGTTTAAAATTGACATTGTTGGCGGCTTTATAAAACACCACCGGCACCAGATTGTTGTTAAATTCAAGCGCACCGCCATATTTGCCCTGATCGAGGGCGATGCTAACAGCGGGTGCGAATTGCAAGCTGCTTGCGGCGGCGTTCAGTTGCTTGCGCGATGGCGCGCTGTACAGGCGCGGATCACCACGGGCAAAATCGGCCGTGGTCGCGGTATCAAACGACGCGTAAAAAAGCAGTGCGTCGTCGAATCGATGGTCGACCTGACTGGTATTTAATGCACTGCACGCAGCAATGCCCAACAGCGTACTCATCGACAGTATTAGCAGGGGTTTATTTAGCTTGGTTGGGGTATTCATTATGGCTCCCTGATGACGGCGCGGTACTCAGCGTACCAAACCTATCAACAAAACCTATCAAAAGTATAGACCATGAATATTGGATTGTAGACTTTATAACCTTCGGGGTGGAACTGGCTGTTTAATCGATGGGTCGAGTATCGCCCGATAGTCTCCGCGCCGCTGGATTATGGTAAAATCCAACGCGCTAGATCCCTAGGGGGTACTGGTTATTTCGCGAGGTAAACCTGCTCACAGATTTCTAAGTTGTCGGTCACGATCTCGGCGATGCGTATGATTTTGCCATAACCACTGTCGGCCTCGATCGGGTTTGCGTAGAGCGTATCGTGCGCTGCGCCAAGGTCAGAGGCATTAGCGGCCATCAGGCGCATATGAATCATGCCCGTTTCATCGGCGCCGCTGCCAATCGGAGCAAATAAGCCTACCTGTATCTTGCTTCCCGCTGACTGCGCTTCGGCTTCGAATTGGTAGGCTGCCAAAACCAAGGCGTCAAGATCTTGCGGTTTAACCCGCAGTCGCATCAAGCGTTCAAAGCCGGGTGCCAAATTAACCGTTTTCAAAGACCTAAACAGAGAGGTATATTTAGCGTCGCGCAGCGACCGTAACTTTCTCGTCGTGTTACTGTGGTCGAAACTTGATGTTTCCTCCATGGCACTCTGCACCGAGTCGTATATGCCCCAAACAAACATTTGCCCAGTGTAATCATGTCCGGTATGCGTCACGCAAATTCCAGCGGCCTGCATCCCCCGCGACTCAAACATTTCGGTATTGCGTTTGAGGTACGCACTATAAGCCTGCGGATTGCCAGCTGCGACCACCAGAGTATAAACGGCCCCAGTACCGCGCGCCAAGAAGGTCGGCGCTAAGGACTCGTCATCCGCCGAATAGGTGAGTTGACTGGTCGACGCCCCCAGCATTAGCAGAATTATTTTTATAGTTTTTTGCACGGCGCCGTCCCAATTATAAACAGATACACGCATCCTAAAAAAAGCGCATCGATGAGGCAATGCTTTTCTGCATAATTTCTTTATGTTTAAACTAAATAGTAAGCACGGTTCCTGAGTGGTATAGCCCAACGCGGTCGCTACCAGCCGACAATCTTGCCGCTGGATGACGGTTCTAGGTGGCTTTTGCCTCTGTTGGGTGGACGTACTCAATCTAAAATATGCGCTGTGGAATCATCAATATAGGTATGAGTACCTATTTACCCGAAAAAAAGCGGGAGATAGGCTACAGATTAGCTAAACCTACCTACATGCCGATGACGGCTAAGTGATTAGGCTAACCGAAAGCAGGTGGTAAGTTACATTTCAGCGAATGGTAGTTTTGGCTAAGGATGGCCGCGGCAATACGTCGATAATGGCATGGCCAAAAGTAGCACTTGTGTCTTTTGGGCAAAGCGAAGTTGCCAGCCGCTCGCCCTTGATGATTGGGGTCGAATAGGTATGACGTTTGCAGTTATCTTACTCGTTATTGTTATTGCGTCGGTTCTTTTTCACTTCCTGAGTCCCTGGCAGGCAACGCCTCTGGCATCGAATTGGCAGTCTATCGATACCACTATTGCCATGACATTTTTGATCACGGGTATCTTTTTTGTCGCCATCGTAGGTTTCATGGCCTACTGCGTGTATCGATACCGAGCAGTGCCCGGTCGCCGATCTGAATACCAACGCGACAACAAAAAACTTGAGTGGTGGTTGATCGCCATTACCACCTTAGGGATAGTCATTCTTCTGGCGCCTGGGTTGGTGGTGTACAGCGACTTTGTGCACGTGCCAAAAGACGCCAGTGAGTTTGAGGCGGTGGGCGAGCAGTGGCGCTGGAGCTATCGACTGCCCGGCGAAGACGACGAATTTGGCCGTACCAGTATCGGCCATATGAACGACAAAAATACCTTTGGTATCGACCCCGACGACCCTGCAGGGCAGGACGACATTCTCGTCGCAGGCAGTCAGATGCACCTGCCTATCGATCAACCCGTAAAGGTCAATCTAAGGTCAAAAGACGTACTACACGATTTTTATGTGCCCGATTTTCGCGCCAAGATGGACCTGATTCCGGGACAGGTGACGTATTTTTGGTTTACCCCGACGGTGCTTGGCACCTTTGATATCGCCTGTGCCGAGTACTGTGGTATTGGCCACTACAATATGCGCGGTCAGATCGTTGTCGATGAGCTCGCCACCTATCAGGCATGGTTGTCGTCGCAAAAGACCTTTGCCGAGGTACTCACCGGCGGTACCGTCGAGGGCATTGTCGCCCAAGGTCAACGTCTGGCGTCCAGTCGCGGCTGTCTGGCCTGCCATAGTGTCGATGGTTCAGCCGCTCTTGGGCCCGGCTGGTTAGACCTCTACGGTAGTTCTGAAAATCTAGCCGATGGCAGCCAAGTTGTGGTTGATGATGCCTACCTCGTTGAATCGATCGTCAATCCGGCCGCCAAAATTGTTGCAGGCTATCCGGCGGTGATGGTGGCCTATGCGCTGAGTGGCGAACAGCTCGACAGCCTAGTGGCTTATATCGCGTCTTTATCGTCACTAGGCCCCAGCTCAGATGCCGACTCTAGTTCAGATGCCGACTCTAGTTCAGATACAGAGACTAGTTTAGAGACAGAGGCCAGTTTAGATATAAAGACCAGTTTAGATACAGAGGCCAGTTTAGAGACAGAGGCCAGTTTAGATATAAAGAACAGTTTAGATACAGAGGCCAGTTTAGAGACAGAGGCCAGTTTAGATACAGAGACCAGTTTAGATATAGAGACCAGTTTAGATATAGATACTGGGTCAGGCAAGAATACCAGTCTACCCACCGACCTTGGGCCGGTGGCTAACCTAAAAATAACTGCCGAGATCGCCAGCGATGCCGTGTTGGATGGCATGCAGGGTGACGTGGCGATTGGCGAGCGCAGCGCTACCACATACGGCTGCCTCGGCTGTCACAGCGTCGATGGTAGCGCGGGTTTGGGGCCGACGTGGCTGGATCTTTTTCATCGTCAAGAAACGCTCATCGACGGCAGCCAGGTGTGGGTTGATGCCGATTATCTGATCCAATCGATTGTCCATCCGGCGGCGCAAATTGTTGCCGATTACCCACCAATCATGGCCGCTTATGCGCTGAGCCCGGAGGAGTTAGGGGGATTGGTGGCCTACATTGCCTCATTGACATCGAATCGGGCGATAGCCGATCCCGCCATACCGAAAACCGAGGAGTGAGTTATGGCCTATGCCGATGACGCGGAACATGAAGAGTTGCACGACCCGACAAGTTTTTGGAGTCGCTACATCTGGAGCCAAGATCACAAAGTGATCGCCGTTCAGTATTCGTTAATCGCTATTGGTATCGGCCTTGTGGCACTGGTGCTATCGGCAATGATGCGAATGCAGATTGGATTTCCGGGCAGCATCGACATGGATGCCAGCGAGTATTATCAGGCGATGACGATGCATGGCATGATCATGGTGATCTACTTGCTAACAGCGTTGTTTTTGGGTGGTTTTGGCAACTATCTGATCCCGTTGATGGTCGGCGCTCGAGACATGGTCTTCCCGTTCGTCAACATGCTCAGCGTGTGGTTTTACTTTGTCTCGGTAATCGTTTTAGTCGCCAGTTTTTTTGTCCCCGGAGGCCCCACCGGTGCCGGTTGGACGCTGTATCCACCACAGGCGATCACCGCTGGTACGCCGGGTTCAGAGTGGGGCATCATCCTGATGTTGGTGTCGTTGATTATATTTATCGTGGCGGCGACCATGGGCGGACTCAACTACGTGACCACGGTGCTCCAAGCGCGCACCCACGGCATGACCCTATTCCGAATGCCACTCACCGTTTGGGGCATTTTTGTCGCCACTATTTTGGCTTTGTTGGCCTTTCCGGCGCTGTTCGTCAGCGGTGTAATGATGTTGTTGGATCAAACCATCGGCACCAGCTTTTTCATGCCGGACATGCTGCAATTTGGCATTAAGACCGAGCACACCGGCGGTAGTCCAATATTGTTCCAGCATTTGTTTTGGTTCTTTGGGCACCCAGAGGTGTACATTGTCGCGCTGCCTGCCTTTGGCTTAGTGTCCGACTTGATTAGCGTCCACGCGCGGCGCAGCATCTTTGGTTATCGCATGATGGTGTGGGCGATCGTCTGGATAGGCGGTCTGAGTTTTATCGTTTGGGCACACCACATGTACGTTAGCGGCATGAATCCCTACTTTGGTTTTTTCTTTGCCGTTACCACCCTAGTGATCGCCGTACCAACCGCGCTCAAAGTCTACAACTGGCTACTGACACTGTGGCGCGGCAACATCCATCTGACGGTGCCGATGCTGTTTTCTCTGGCGTTCATCGTGACTTTTTTGGTGGGTGGGCTGACCGGTTTATTTTTGGGTAACGTGGTGGTCGACATTCCGTTGTCCGACACCTATTTTGTGGTCGCACACTTTCATATGGTGATGGGCGTTGCGCCGATTTTAGTGGTCTTTGGCGCGATTTATCATTGGTACCCAAAAGTCACCGGCCGCATGCTCCACGATGGGATTGGCAAACTACACTTTTGGATCACCTTTCTGGGCACCTATCTGATTTACTTTCCCATGCACTATTTGGGCATTCAGGGGATGCCAAGGCGCTATTATCTATCCGAGGATTATCAATTTATTCCACAGTCGGCGCACAGCCTAAATGAATTTATTACCGTTGTGGCCATTGTCGTGGGTATTTCGCAGTTACTTTTTATCTACAACCTGATTTACAGCGCCTTTAGAGGCCCCCCCTCGGGCGGCAATCCATGGCGCGCCTGTTCGCTTGAATGGCTGACCCCCGACACGCCGCCCAAGCATGGCAATTGGGGGCCATCGCTACCGGTGGTGCATCGCTGGGCATACGACTATGCGGTACCGGGCGCAGAACTGGATTACACACCGCAAACCACCCCGGCATCAGAGGTGCCGGTTCATGAAAGTGATGAAGATGAGGTACTGCCAGCTAATTAAATCAGCGGAGAAGATTATGTTTGCCGAAAATAGGTCTTTGCCAATACCCATGCCGGGCTATTTTGCTCGTCGCAGCGCCAGCGCAAAAACCGGCCTGCATTTACTGATGGCATCGATTACATCGATGTTTTTACTGTTTTTTATCTCCTATATCCTGCGCTCCCAAGTCTCGGATTGGCAGGCGTTGTCGGAGCCGTGGCAGCCGCTTGGGCAGACCAACCAACTGTGGTTGAACAGTGCGTTTTTGTTGGTCGCCAGCATCGCGCTTGAGTGCGTGCGTCGCGAACTGCGCAAACCTGAGTTGGGCAACAGCCGCGAGTTTTTGTGGCTTGCCGGGTTTGCAACCAGCGGCTTTTTGATTGGTCAATTGACGTTTTGGAATTACCTAACAAGCCGCGGTTACTATGCCACCAGCAACCCCGCCAATGCCTTTTTTTACCTGCTTACCGGGCTTCATGGTCTACATCTAATGGGCGGTATGGTGGCCTGGTTGATCGCCAACACTCGCCTGCAGCGCGAGCGACGCGACCCGAGTGAAAAAGGCCTGTGTCTGGCGACACTGAGCGTCGAGTTGTGCGCCCTGTACTGGCATTTTTTACTGCTGGTGTGGGTATTACTGTTTGCGTTGCTGTCGAGCTCGCCGGGTACATACGCCGCGATCGCAGAATTTTGTGGCTTTGGAGGTTAGCGCGTTATGACCACTGACTCACCAGCGACCGGCGACGGTGTGAACGGCTTAATCACCGACTGGGCCTCAGACAAGGACGCCTTTAAGCGCGTCTCTTGGGGAAAAACCATGATGTGGATTTTCCTGCTGAGCGACACCTTTATCTTTAGCTGCTTTTTGGTTGGCTATATGTCGGTGCGCATGACCACGGCCGAAGCCTGGCCGAATGCCAGCGAGGTCTTTGCCCTGACCATTGCTGGGGAGCATCTGCCGTTACTACTGATCGCCATTATGACGTTCGTGCTGATTACCAGCAGCGGCACAATGGCCATGGCGGTCAACTGCGGCTACCGCCGACAGCCGAAGCAAGCGGCCATGTTGATGCTGGTGACCGCGGCGCTGGGCGTGTGTTTTGTTGGCATGCAGGCGTTTGAATGGACCAAGCTCATCACCGAGGAGGGGGTTCGTCCGTGGGGTAACCCGATGGGTGCCGCCCAATTTGGCGCGACCTTTTTTATGATCACTGGATTTCATGGCTTTCACGTCTCGATTGGGGTGATCTATCTGATCATTGTGGCGGCCAAGGTATGGCGCGGTGACTATCGAGAGCGAGGTTACGAAATTGTCGAAATCACCGGTCTCTACTGGCATTTTGTCGATTTAGTCTGGGTATTTATTTTCGCATTCTTTTATTTGTGGTAGGAGGATCTACGATGCAAACCCACAACCAGTCAGAAGGCCATCAACAGCATCCTATCAGCGTGTATTTTAAAGTTTGGGGGCTGTTGTTTGTGCTCAGTAGCTTTTCTTATCTGGTGGATATTTTACAGCTACAGGGCGGGCTGCGTTGGACATTGATTTTGGTCTTTATGTTTTTAAAGGCGGGTTTGATCGTGGCGATCTTTATGCACATGGTGTGGGAGCGTATCGCGTTTGTACTGGCGATTTTATCGCCGCCACTTTGCCTGTTGGTATTCATTGGATTAATGGCCAGCGAAGCCAGCTACACCCATCTCAATCGACTGATATTTTTTAACTGACGGCACCCACACGCTGGGGAGGTAGAGATATGAAACGACACTTTTATATTAGCGATGACCTCGATGAGCTTGAAGACGTAGAAGTTGAACTAGAGGAGCGGGGCATCTCTAAGCCGCACATTCATGTTTTGAGTTTGGACGATTGCGCCGTGGCAGAGCACGGAAGGTTACAAGAAGTCGAGGCGGTATTGCGAACGAACGTTGTATCTGGGACAAAAATGGGTGCGATGATAGGGGTTTGCAGCGCTTTTGGGGTGCTATTTATAGGTTATGTATCGGGCTGGGCGCAGGGCATAATCTGGCTGCCATTTGTATTTTTGTCGATCATCACCTTGGGCTTTTGCACCTGGGAGGGCGGATTTATCGGTATCCAGAAAAAAAATAAACGCTTTGCCCATTTTGATGAAACCTTAAAAAATGGTCAGCACGTGTTTTTGGTGGATATCGAGCCCGAGCGCGAACAGCTGTTAACGCAGATGATGAGCGTGCATGCGGCGCTTAAATTTGCAGGAGAGGGGCCGTCTGTTCCCCATTGGTACATTCGCCTGCAAGAAATATTGCAGCGGTTTTTTCGGTTCAACCCATAACCCTTGCGAGATGGCAATCGGCCCTGTCTGCTGGATACGCCGCTTGGGTATTTACCCTCGGCAAAACAGCCACTTTGAGGCGCGGATAGGCTGTGGTTCGCGAGCTATTGCTCCAGGGCTCTTGATTTAGGGCTCTTGATTAACAGCTCTAGGGCTCTCAACGTAGGGCTCTCAACCAAGGGGGCTTTGGGTTCGAAAGCTGTAATGGATTCGAAAGCTG
>Ga0115006_10003268_pt1 | contig 10959 bp, 5 predicted proteins | sample ArcOceMetagenome_3_FD_88943 | JGI IMG/M metagenome (GOLD analysis project Ga0115006, IMG submission 88943) | Marine eukaryotic phytoplankton communities from Arctic Ocean - Arctic Ocean- Svalbard ARC20M Metagenome | ecosystem: Environmental > Aquatic > Marine > Oceanic | place: Arctic Ocean...
CGCGCCGTGTCCGCAGCGCTTCGCTCGATCCCACACCATACCGAGCCGTCGGACCGTTTGAGTCAGCTCTCGCTCCACTCCGGTACCAGGACATCTCCGGGCGCGCCGCCTGCCCGCTCGAGCGGCTGCTGCGGCGCCATCGTGGGCGGCGTCGGCCTCGCCGATGGCAGGCACGCCGGCTGCTGATGCGGCGGCTGCAGCGGCAGGACCGCAGGGGCAGCGGGATGCGGCGCCATGTACGCGGCGGCGATTGGGGACTGAGCGACGACCGGCTGCCGCTCAGGGCCCCTGGGCGTCTTGTGCATCACGGGCGGTGGGCTCGAGGGGGGCTTTGATTGCCCCCTCGCCACGGTGCTCGCGTTCCACCACAGTGGAGTGGTGCGGCCGCCGGCTGGCATGGAGTACGACGAGGCCAAGGGGGCGGGCGCGGTCTGCGTCGCCTCGTTGCGCGACTGCTCCAGCAAGTAGAGTCGCGTGCTCTCCGCGTGCTTCGCCACGATCGCCTGGCGATCTCCGTGCGGCGGCCGTGGGTACCGCGCAGGCGGCACAAACTCGGGCGCGTCGATGCGCAGGGTTGAGATGGCGCCCAGCAGCAGCGACGGGCGCAGCGGGCCCTTGGCAGCCGTCGCGCCCTCCGACGGCCCGGCCGCCTCAGCGACGGCTCTGAGCCTCCGTCCGCGGCGCGCCGGCCACGCCGTGATCACCGCCCTTGCGTCGGCGTCGGTCACCACGTCCACGCCACCCACCCGGCCGCGGTGCACGAGCGTCGGCGTGCCGTCGGCGCCGAAGCCGGTGTGCTCAACCTCGCCGTGCTTCATCGTCCACTGCACCTCGTGCCGGTCCAGCTCCCGCTCGCCCGCGCGCTCCACCGCGTGCTGCGTTGGCCGCGGCAGCGGCATCGCCGTCGTCGCCACGCTCACCACCGACCTGCCGTCGTCGTCGCCCATCGTCGCCGATCGGCGCGGCGCCCATCCCGCCGCGTCGGCGAGAGCTACAGGCGGACGCGGTGCGCGTTGGGGCGCGGGCTTGGGAGCCGATCTCGTCCGCTCACGACGCTGCCGCTCCGCCGCCTCGCGTGCCTCGCGCTCGCGCCGCGCCGCCGCCTTCTGCTCCGCCCACGCGCGCTTGTGCGCGTCGCGCTCGCGCTCTCTGCCCTCGCGCGCCACGCGCTCCGCCTCGCGCCGCTGCTGCCGCTCGGCCTCGCGCTCCACCGCCTCCTGCTCCGCCCGCGCGTCAGCCAGTTGCGCCGCGCGCACCGCCTCCTCGGCGCGGCGCTCGCGTTCAGCGCGGACCTCTCGCTCGCGCCGCTTGCGCTCCGCACGCTCTGCCTCCGCCTCACGCTCCTGCCGCACGCGCCGCGCCTCTGCGGAATCGCGCGCCCGCGCCGCGGCCAGCACCGCCCCCACCGCTCCCGCCGCCGTCTCGGCCACGAGCCGGCGAACGGCCGCGGCGCGCGACGCATCGGCTGATGCGTTTGCCTGCTGCGGCTGCGGCTTCGCCGGAGCCTTCGTCGTGAGCTTGTGCAGCTGCTTGTGTCGAGGCCAGTGCTCCGCCTGACACTCCTCGCTGCAGAAGTGGGCTGGCGCCAACTTCAGGTCGGCGCAGGTTGGGCAGCGTTTGAAGTGTGCGCCTGTCGGTGGCTCGAGGCCACAGCCCCAGCATGCGATCGGCGCCTGGGCGGCCAGACGAGAGGCAGCCACGACCCCGAGAGTCGACCCGAAAGGCAGCCACGACCCCGCTGCCGCGAGTGCTTGAGTGAGGCGACGCTCACGGTGCTTCGATACCGCTGACCCCGCCAGCGACATGCCACTCGCCACCTGCGCCATGACCGCCTTCAGATCCGCGATGGCCGCGTTACAGATGGCCGCGTCAGCGTCTTCGAAGTCGTGCTCAGCTAGTTTGAACAGCGTTTTTGCGTCAGCAGCGTGTGAGCGCAGCGTGGCGATTACCAATTTCTCCGCCTGCGCGTCATCATCTTGCAGAGCGATCACCACGAGCGACTCGATGCCCACCTCCGCCGTCCACTCGGTGGCGACGCGTGAAAACTCGCTTTTCGCCTCGGTAGCCCTGTTGTTGAGGTGCTTCAGGGAGCGGCAGCTCACCTTGCCACCCGGCGAGGCGTGCTGTTTCGTCGCGCGCACACGCTGCTCCTCCACCGCATCCAGCCGCTCCTGCTCCTTCAGCTGCTGCTTCGCCTCCTTGAGCTCCTCGATCCTCGCCTTGGCGGCCTCCTTCTCAGCCTGCAACTGCGCCCTCCCGGCCTGCTTCGCCTCCTTGAGCTTCTCCTCGAGCTTCGCCATGCATGTCGCCATGGCGGCGGCCTCCTTCTCAGCCATCGCGACCGTCACGCGCACACGCTGCGCCGTCGGCGAATCCTGCTCTGGCGACTCCGCCATCGCCTTCGCCTCGTTGGCTGCGTTTGCGGCGGCGGCGACCGTCTTGGCGTCGTCGCCCTCGAGGATGTCGGCCGCTCGCACGAGCCAGTCGGGCGTCTCGTCGGCATCGGCCGAGCCGCCCGTCTCGCTCTCAGCCTGTCGCTGCGCCCTCTTGGCGTAGATCTTGGCGAGGTTCGCCTCCCTGAGCTCCTCGAGCCTCGCCATGGCGGCGGCCTCCTTCTCAGCCATCGCGGCCGTCGCGCGCACGCGCTGCGCCGTCAGCTGCTGCTTCGCCTCCTTGAGCTCCTCGAGCTTCGCCATGCATGTCGCAATGGCGGCCTCCTTCTCAGCCATCGCGACCGTCGCGCGCACGCGCTGCGCCGTCGGCGAACCCTGCTCTGGCGACTCCGCCATCGCAAGTGTTGGAAGCACGCCACTGGCTCAGCCACTAGCAATCAAGAAGTGCGCGAAATCTCAAGTTTCCAATGTTATCCACAGCGACGGGCAGCTTTCCAGCGTCTCCGCAGCTTTCCAGCGTCTTGAAGCGCTGAAGCTCGAGCAGCCATGCCCACGCCCTTCCGCGCCTCGACACGCGTCAGCATCGTCGACGAGGCCTGGCACATCAACGGGCAGCCGACCTGGCAGGGCAGGCAGTGGCACGGCGTGAGCATCGAGGGCCTGCTCTTCAACTCGCGCATGGTCAACGCCATCTTCGACGACGTCAATCCAGTGCGTGCCACACTCACGCTGGCAGCTCATGAGCACTCCTCACTCTCTCCGCCTGCCACCTGCTACGCAGGAGACCACGCACCTGTGGTCGTATCCCGACTCGCCGTGGGACGCGGAGCGCAACACGGACGAGTTTGTCGCGGCGCTGGATGCGTACGCGACAGCTGGGCTCAACGCCGTGACGGTCGGCGTGCAGGGCGGCAGTCCGTGCGGCAACAATCCGAGCGACGGCCACTACCCTTGCCGCGACATGTACCAGCGCGACTCGTCGGGCTTCGACGCGTCGGGTGGGCTGCGTGCGCCCTTCTTCTCGCGGCTGCAGCGCATCGTCGAGGCGGCGGACCGGCTCGGGATGGCCATCCTGCTCCAGCTCTTCTATCCCGACGAGGCCTTCAAGGTCTTCGCTGGCAACGACGCCTCGGTCCAGGCAGCGGCGGACAACACAGTCGATTGGCTGCTGGCGGGCGGCTACACCAACGTCGTGCTCGACGTATGCAACGAGTGTGACCTGTGTCGGATCGCGCCCGCCGCGTGCCCGCAGCAGAGGTATCAGCTGCGCTCGCTGCACTGGCAGGGCGGCAAGGACCACCCAGTCAAGGACGGCCTTCTGGGCGAGCTCATCGCGCGGATGCGGCGGCGCGCAGCGGCGGGCGGCGCGAGCTACCTCATGTCGTCGTCGTACCTGGGCGGCGAGGTCGTGCTCGACAACGAGCTCCAGCACCTCGACTACGTCAACCTGCACGCCAACAACCTGTGGGGCTGGCGCGACGGCAACCTGGCGCGGATGGCGGACGCCGTGCGCGGGCTGCGCTCGTGGAACGCGAGGCCGATGCCGATCGTCTTCACCGAGGACGACGGGCTGTGCGACCACGACGGCGTGATGAACTGGGGCCGCGCCGAGCAGATCATGAAGGACCGCAGGAGCACGGGCCCGCAGGGCGTCGCCTGCTTCTTCCACTTCGACGACTGCAAGCCCGAAGACGGCACCAAGTGCGCCTTCGGCCAGGCCGTCGCCGCGCGCGCGTCGTGGGGCATCTTCCTCGGCTGCTGCGGCTTCTCGACGTGCCCTTCCGGCGCGCACAAGTACGACAGCGGCATGGGCTTCCAGTGCCCGCCCGTCAACTGGTCACCCACCTCGTCGCAGACCAAGCGCGAGTTCTTCGAGACGCTGCGCGACGCGACCGGCGGCGTCTCTTTCCCCTCTCCGCCGCCGCCGCCACCACCGCCCCCACCGTCTCCGCCGGCACCTCCGGCGGGACCGCCGCCACCGCCGTGCCTATCGGCCGACCTCTATCCCAACTGCGTCGTGATATGCGACCTCGTCGACATTCGTGCCGGCTGCGACGACGAGGCGTCGGACGCGGCGCGCGCGGCGCTCCCTCTCATGCGTTCGGACGGTGGTGGTGGCGACGGAAGCGACGAGGGCAGCGACGGAAGCGACGAGGGCGGCGACGGAGCGCCGTGCGGCTGGTGTGCCGACACGATGATGGGCGCCGACTGCAACGACCGCTACTTTGTCGATCCGTGGATGCTGCAGGGCAACGGCGTGCTCGGCGTGCGTCGCTGTGAGGAGCACACCGACGGCTCGTGCCGTGCCGCACCCGACTCGATACGGTGTGGGAGGCTGGAGCCGCCGCCTGCGCCACCGGTGCCGCTGCTGCCGCTGCTCCCAATGCTGCCGCCGTGGCCCAGTGAGCCAACCATCAGCAGCTCCGATCTCGGCGCCCTGTTTGGCGCCAACAACGTCATTCGAGCCGGCATCGCCGTCGGCGAGGACACGGCGACGCGCATCTCAGTGGCTGCGCCGTCCCCGCCCGTGTACTCGTCGCGTGATGAGTCGCGTGACACCGCCGCGACGACGGGGCCCGCACACGTGTCCACCGGAGTGGTGTGGCGCCACGACGACGCGGTGGAGGCCGATGCGCGCGAGGCGGAGGCGCAGGATGCGGGCCGTCTGGCCCTCGAGCCGATGGAGAGCACGCCCAATCCGTTTGCCAGCACGCCCAACATGATGCTGGCCGGCTTCGGTGCGGCGGCCGCCGTTGTGCTCCTGATGGCAATCTACAGGTGCTGCGTCTCTCTACTCCGGCGGCTGGTGCGCTGCATGCGCTGCGTCTGCTGGTGCTGCTTCCGTGCTCCGGGAGGCCGGCAGCAGCGGTTCGAGGGCGTCCCATTGAAGGAGGTGCAGGCACCGGAGCTTTCCTAGAAGAATATTAACGACTGTACATACTAAAAGTATAAGAAGCAGGCATATGCTTTCATGCTTCACCTCCACGGCGAGATGTTGATCTGCGCGTGCTGCCAGCCGGGCTGCGCCCCTGCTGTCCAGCCTGGAGAACCGCTCCACCCTCGCTGCTACGGTCTCACTACGCCAGCGGGCGCGCGCGCGCGCGTCGGCGCTCAGGCGATCTCGAGGCACTCCAGCGTGAACTGCAGCGTCGCGCCGGGCGGGATGCCCCACGCGGGGAAGCCCTTGGCGCCGTAGCCCTCGTCGGCCGGGATGGTGAGCAGGCGCTTCTCGCCGACAGTCATACCCAAGCAGCCCTGGTCCCAGCCAGTGATGACCTCGCCCACGCCATACTGGCACGTGAACGGCTGCTGGCCCGGGTCCTTGGTCGACCAGAACCTCTTGCCAGACTCCTTGACCACGCCCGTCGCGTGCAGGGTGCCCGACGAGCCCCTAGCGATGGCTGCGCCGCCGTTGCCCGCCTCGAGGATCTCGTAGGTTGTCGCGAGGCCGGGGACCTGGGTAGCCTGTACATGGAGCGCGCTGAGTGGTACGCGGAGCAGGCTGCCAAACTCGGCCGCCCACGACGCCGAGACGCGCGCGTGCACGCGCCCCTGCCGCGTCAGGAAGCGCGCGGGCGCGTCCTTCGGGTGGACGTAGACGCCATTGTGCCACGTGCCGGGCTGCAGGTAGATGCCCGAGCCCGCGGGCACGGCGAACGCGCGCATGTGCTCGGGCCGGATGTCGTCGCCGTGCGTGCTCAGCCCGAGGCAGACCATGAACGGGATGGGCTCCGACGGCCAGAAGAGCTGGGCACCGTCCGGGTGGTAGTCGCTCATCCACAGGTAGAGGTCCTCGGTGGCGGTGGGCGTGTCAAGTTGCGCGTGCTCGGGCGGCGCGCCGAGCCCGTCGAGGTACGTGTTGTTGATCGACGCGATCGCCAGGTTGTGCGCGTGGTAGTAGTCGCCCTGCCACCACACCTCGAAGTCGCCCTCGGTCGTGCCCGCCTCGTCGCCGGTGTGCGGGTCGAGCCTGCGCCAGCCGGAGACGGGCCACGGCACTATCTCAAAGTTGCCCTTCTCGACGCTGATCTCGTCAGGCGACGAGATTAGTCTGCCGTAGCCCTGCAGATTCTCGGTCGTCGCCGGCAGGACTGGCACGTCTTGCACAGTCAGCCCGGCCGGCAGCTGCGGCTTCCTGAAGTTCTCGGTGGTGAAGACGAAGGGCGCTTCTTTGTCCGGCCGCGCAGCCGCGACGGCTGCAGTGCTGTGGCATCGCTGGACGGTGCGGAGCAGGCCAGCAGCTAGGCGAGGTTTCGCGAGACACAACATAATCTCATCAAGTCCACTTGTGAGTCGCCAACTCGGCGCGTCTCTGCAACTCGTTTACCCATCGCGGCCGGCGCTCCCGGCTTTATCGCAAACGTGCTAATCAATGACCCACACCCTCTATATCTCACCGCGGCACCAGGCGGTTCATTCGCCTGCGCGCTCGCTCATGTGGTGGCATGCATCGTGGAGCGGAGGGGGGGGGGGCGGCGCAGTCTCCTCTTCAGGGATCGCAGCCTGCCCCCTTTGCGCAGCAGCAGCAGCAGCAGCGCGCAACTCCACGTGTCGGACGGGCGCTGATGGCTCAGTCGTTGTAGTCGGAGCCCGAGTCCTCCTCGGCGCTCTCGTCCTCGCTCGCGTCGTCGTCGTCGGAGCCCGACTCCTCGACGTACGAGGCCTTCTTCGACGGCGCCGGCGCGCGGCCGCCCGCGCGCTTCGGCGCCGCCGCCTTCTTGGGCGCAACCTCCTCGTCGTCGTCGAGCTCGAAGTCGTCGTCGTCGTCGTCCGACGTCGCCTTCTTCTTCTTGGCCGCGGGCGGCTTCTTGGGCGCCGGCGGCTTCTTGGCGGCGGCGGGCGCCTTGGGCTTCGCCGGCGCCTTGGCGGCCTTCTCGGCCTGCGCCTTGGCGGTCTTGCTCACCGCCTTGCTCTTGCCGGCGTCGGCCATGTCGGGCGTCGGCTTGGCGCACGCCTTCTTGGCGAGCGGCGCCGCCATCGGCGACAGCGACTCGCGTAGCGATGATGAGATGCCCGAGGCGCCCGCGCGCGCCATCAGCCGCCCCATCAGCCCGCCGCCGCCCTCGTTGTCCGAGTCGTCCGAGTCGACCGGCGGCTTCACCGGCGCCGGCGCCGCCACCGGCGCCTTGCGCTTCGCCGGCGCCTTCTCCGCCGGCTCGGCCTTCTCCTTTGGCGGCGCCTTCGGCTTGGGCGGAGCCTTGGCCGCCTTGGGCTCGGCCACCTTCTTGGGCGCCGCCTTCTTGGGCGCCTCGTCGCAGCTCATGTCGTCCTCCTCCTCGTCCTCCTCGTCGTCCTCGTCGTCGCTATCCTTGTCGGAGTCGACGTACTTCTTGGCCGGCGCGGCGCGCTTCGCGCGGTCGGGCTTCGGCGCCACCTCCGCCACCTCCTCGTCGTCGTCCTCGTCGTCGTCGTCCGACATCGACGCGTCCGAGTCCCACGCCTTCTTCGCCTTGCCGCCGCCCTTGGCCGCCGCCGCCGGCGCCTTGGGCTTCGCCGGCGCCTTGGGCTTCGGCTTCGGCGCCGCCGCCGCCACCACCGACGACGACGCGCCCGCGAGGCTCGACGGCGGCCGCGACTCGTCCGTCTCCATGTCGTCGTCGGCGCCGCCGCCCGCGGCGTCCTTGTTGACGCGCCGCTTCGGCGCGACGTAGACGGGGAAGGCAATCGGCACCGCGCTGGCGGCGAGCGCGGCGACGTCGACCGCCGGCTTGTCGTCGGCGGCGGCCTTGCCCTTGGCGGCCTTCTTGGGCGGCGCCTTCTTCTTCTTCTTCTTGCCGCCGTCGTAGTCGGAGCCGTCGGAGCCGTCGTCGTCAAAGTCGTCCTCGAAGTCGTCGTCGTCGTCCGAGTCGACGACCTTCTTCTTGGGCGCCGCCTTCTTGGGCGCCGCCGCCTTGGCCTTGCCGCCCTTGGCCTTGACGGCCGCCTTGGCCTCCTCGGCGAGCTCGGCCTCCCACTGCGTGAGCCCCTCCTCGAAGGCGTCGAGGTCGTCGCTCCACAGCTGCTTGGGCGACTTGGCGAGCAGAGCCTGCAGCTCGGCCTCCTTGGCCTGCAGCTCGGCGCGCAGCGTCTCGACGCGCTCGTGCGTGAGCGACCACAGCGCCATGCCGAGCAGGTAGTCGTACCCCTTGCCCACCGACGCGCCCTTGGCCGCCTCCTTGGCCTCCGTGGCCGCCTCGTCGTCGTCGTCGTCGTCGGCCGCCGTGCTCGCCTTCTTCTTGCTCTCGGGCTCGAAGGTGGCGTAGCCGTCCTTGGTGAGCTGCGCGACGAGCTCGGCCTTCTTGCGGCCGCCGATCTTGAGCTTGCCGCCGACGACGGCGAGCACGAAGCGCAGCTTGTTGTCGAGCTTCGACCACTGCGACGTGAGCTGCTCGGACATGTGCAGCTTGCGCCGGTTGTAGTACGAGAGGCGCAGCGCGTAGAAGTCGGCCACGAGCGACTCGACGCCCTCGTACTTGTGGATGCGCGACTGCTCGTCGAAGAGCGTCATGTTGGACGTCGAGACCGACGACGAGAGCTTGAAGACCTTGAACAGCCCGCCGGCACCCGCCTTCTTCTCCGCCTCAGCGAGCGCCGCCGCCGACGAGACCGTCACGACGAACGAGACGGTCGTCTCGGTGTGGTGCTCGCGCACGTCGCTCAGGAAGGCGGCGCCGCCATTCACCTTGGGGTCAGCCTGCAGCATCGGCTCGAGCACCGACTCCTTGTAGTCCTGCGTCCACTTGCGCAGCGGCAGCTCCGAGATGAGCAGCGTCGTCTCGTCGAGCTTGGCGAGCGACCCGTGCGTCGCGTACGAGCCCTTCTCGGTGGGCACGACGGCGCCCGAGTAGCCGCGGTACCACGGGTGCATCGCGCTCTGCGGCTCGTCCTTCATCAGGCTGCGCAGGTTGGCGACGATCTCGCGCGGGTTGTAGTTGGGCACCGACGACGACCAGCCGGTGCCGATGCCGTCGGAGCCGTTGACGAGGACCATCGGCAGGATCGGCAGGTAGTACTTGGGCTCGATCGACTGGCCGTCGTCCTCCTGCGGGGCGCGACGAGGGGGACGAGGGGAGGGGAGGGGCGGGTGAGAGGAGGAGGCGAGGGCCCGAGGGAGGTGAGCGCCGGGGGGCGAGCGCACGGCGTGGGGACGGTGGAGGTGGGAGCTCGGGGCGGGGTGGGGGGTATAATCACCTGGTACTCGAGCAGCGCGTCGTCGTCGGGGTGGAAGATGAGCCGCGTCAGCGCGGGCAGCTTGGTGAAGATGTAACGCGGCGACGCGGCGTCCTTGCCGCCGAGCAGCCGCGTGCCGAACTGGCAAAGCAGCGCACGAGGGTCAGTCGTCAGGTCTCGGGTGAGAGCGTCAGTCGAGGGGGCGAGGATGATGGGGGAGGGTTGAGGCAGTGGGCAGGCGTGCTGGGAAGGGGAGGGGGTATAATCACCTGTCCCGCCGGGTAGAGGAGCGCGACGTTGTTCGAGCCGACGAAGGTCTGCGCCATGCCGACGATCGTGCCGGCGAGCGACGCCTCGCCGTGGTGGTAGGCGCTGTGCTCGGAGACGTAGCCGGCGAGCTGCGCCACCTTGATCTCGTTCTTGGTCATCGACTTGCCGCGCTTGAAGCACGAGAAGAGGATCTTGCGCTGCCCCGGCTTGAGGCCGTCGAGCATCGACGGGATCGAGCGCACGTTGTCGGCGTTGGAGAAGTGGATGAGCTCCTTGTCGATGAACGTCGTGTAGTCGAGCGACGCGCCGCTGTGGTCGACGTGCGCGTCGGGGTCGTAGCCGCGCAGCCACTCCTTGCGCTGGTCGGCCATCGTCTTCGAGAAGGCGAGCACGATCTTGTCGCCGTCGGTCGCGCCCGACCACGTGAACGTCAGCTCGTGCTTGTCGAGGTCGGAGAAGTATTGCTTCGCCTCCTGCGAGGTCGACGTGCCGAGCCCCTTGTAGTACTTGATCTTCCACGAGTTGGCGTTGGCCTGCGCGGTTGCGGGTGAGGGGAGGGCGGGTGTGAGAGGGGACGAGGGAGGGGCGTGGCGTGGCGTGGCGTGGAGGCGTGTCGTGGGTGGCGTGTCGTGAGGGGGGAGAACCACCTGCGCGGCGCTCCAGTCGTGGTACTCCTGCAGCGTGAAGAAGGACTGCGACGACGGCCCCTTGGTCACCTTGACGATCGGCGTCACGAACTCGCGCACGAAGTCGTGCTTGTGCAGCAGCGCCGGCCAGTAGCAGTGCAGAAAGTTGATGATCAGCCCCTTGATGTGCGAGCCGTCGTGGTCCTGCGATGGCATCGGAGGAGGGGCATGAGCGCCCAGAGGGAGCCAGAGGGAGCCGTAGAGGCACCTAGAGGGGAGGGGCAGAAGCACCTGGTCGGTCATGATCATCAGGTGGCCGTACCGCAGCGTCTTGAGCGCCGACGCCTCGGTGTAGTCCTTGCCCTGCTGCAGCCCGAGGATCTGCTTGAGCTCCGAGATCTCCTTGTTCGCCATGACTGCGGCGCGGGCGAGGATGATTGGGGGCGGCGTGAGCGCTCAGAGTGCGGCGGCGCAGCGCTGGGGCTCGGAGCGCAGCGGGGCGGCAGCGGTGTGGGGGGAAG
>Ga0115006_10003269_pt1 | contig 10955 bp, 11 predicted proteins | sample ArcOceMetagenome_3_FD_88943 | JGI IMG/M metagenome (GOLD analysis project Ga0115006, IMG submission 88943) | Marine eukaryotic phytoplankton communities from Arctic Ocean - Arctic Ocean- Svalbard ARC20M Metagenome | ecosystem: Environmental > Aquatic > Marine > Oceanic | place: Arctic Ocean...
CAACCCGGTCCCGGGGCCCCGCCACCGGGTAACCTGTCACGGAAACCAAGACTCCCTTCGCTTAGTCCTTGCACGGGCAGTCGCCTGCCGGGCCTAACGAGACAGGGGGGAAAGCGCACCCTCCAAAGACCAAAAAGACCAAAGCGCTCAGGCTCGCGCAACAACACCCTCCTCCTTCTCCCCCTGCGGCGCCCCCCTCTAAAGCTCTCTCTCTCTCTCTCTCTCTCTCCCCGCAGGCCGCGGCTAGTAGTATCCCTTAGCACATGTCCTTCACTTCCCCCTGCATGCCCATTTTGTCATGTATGCCTTGATGTCAAACCATTGACATTGGAGTCATTCACTTGACTCGGGGGTCATTCACTTGACTCAGGGTCCCGTGGCCCCCAATTGGGTGACTCGTCTTGGCAGCGCCTTGAAGTTTCAAGTTGACTCGGAGGAGCCGCTGAGGAGGACTCGGAGGAGGACTCAGAGGAGGAGGAGGAGGAGGAGGAGGACTCGGAAGACTCGGAGGAGGAGGAGGAGGAGGAGGAGGAGGAGGAGGAGGAAGGAGTTTATTCGTATTCATCCCAGCCTCACCTCGCATAGTCCCTGTTGATGCAGGCGGCCCGCCAAGTACCGGCTTCAACAGATCGGCGCCACGGTTACAACGGTCAGCTCTGCGTTTTTCGACCCGGTGGAGGCAGCCAGCGACAGGTTTTTGACAAATCTTCAAAACGTTATGCCGTCAAATTAAATGCAGCAACGACAGTATGTGTCAAACCCGAAAATATGCGTTTTGTGCATGCAATTCATCAGGGAGGCAATCGGTATTTGGACAGCACGATGAAGCAAATGCCGCATCTTGATCATCTCAATTTGCAAGTTGGACCTGACGATTTCCATGCATGGAACATAACTAGGGATGGTAAAATCGAGGACGCATTTGCAAAAAAGTTGCTACATCTCAAGCTTACGTACAAAGAATGGGTAACGGGAATATAAAAGTCAACATAGTTGGATATCCCCACTCGGAGACCAGGAGTACCGCCCTGCTGGAGGCAGCGATGGCATGACGCCGCCGGGTGGTAGGTATTAGTCTGGAAGAAAAACCCCAGGGCCGTCATGAGATTCTCTCCATGCCAGGGGCCGGTATGGAAAGTCAATGACGGGGGATGCAGTCCCGTCGGGAGAGGGAGGCGGAGGCAACCTCGGATCAGTTGAGAGAAGTCCGTAAGGACATGAACCCAAGATCGGAGGGGTGTGTCCGTCCGTTGTGAGGCTTGGCGAATACAGGCACGGGCCTTGACAAAGCCAAGCTTGTTCCCTTGATTGCGCGCGAAAAAGTCTCAGACGTGCATATGGTTCATCTGTGGGCGTGGTCGTCCTCCAGCCTCCATCCTCCTCCTTCCATTGCCCCTCTTCTGTCTGTTCTCATCCTTCAAGGTAGTTTACTGACCCAGTGTATCAAAGGTGTGTCAGAGTGCACATGGACACCTGTTTTGACAGGGGTGCTTGAGCACTCTAGATGTACATCTCGTGTGCTCAGCAGGCGCCGCCCGTGTGTTTTGGTGTAGGCAGTTGACCTTACAGCACTGTAAGTGTGGTTTCGCTGCATCAGCAGATAAAGTTTGGGATAGGAGCATTGGGTTCCTTATTTGATTGGTCACTTTCCGTATAGGGCAATATTTGAGTGGGACTCGTTTATGGAAAACAACCTGTCACATCAGGACACCTCCTACCCCACCCTTTAAACAATCATATAGCAGGAGAACAGAATACCGACCAGACATTCAAGTGTGGACTACAGCATAGAGATGCGAATTCCTTTCAGTAAAATGAAATTTCGATACAGAGACTATCAGTCAAAAGCAGACTGTTTTGGCGCACAGAGGCATTCCTATTGGCTGAGGAGGTTCCTGGCCTTGACAAAGCTCGCATGGCATTCCTCAATCTTCAACGTGTGGAACGACTCCAGCATCAGCTGCACCTGTACACAAAAAGTACACGTTGGAAGAAAGCACAAATCAATCCCTTCTTTCGCACGATGCCAGACTTTTGAACGATAAATTAAACGTTTTTATACTTCGCAAATGTGTGTGCGGATGCCCTTCTCATGAAAGCGCTCAACTGGGACAAAGTCAACCCCTGCTCCCATGACTTGATCGGACTCCGAGCTGCGGTATACAAACAGGCAAGCAGACAATCAACACATGTATTCATAACACGCATCGGTCAAAGGAACAAGCACGCAGACATTCTTGCAAGCACGCACGCACCATTACACACGCACATGCATACATACTTGATTGTCCATCCGACCTCCAGGTTGAGGAGTATGTCCCGATAGCCGATCGCCTCTTTATCTGAGAATCTGAAATGCACACGAGAGTAAGAGACAGGAACTATGTACCGGCGATTTCTCCTCGCGCTCTTCAGGCTGTGCACATTGCATTATCCGCCATCGCACGACCATTCTGCTGCAGCACAATACCTGTCTTTGATCGTGCACAACCGAAAGTATTTTCCTCCGCCCTCCTCGCTTTCCACCAACGGGCGCGTCTCGTCTGTTGTCTCACCATCCACCAACGGGCGCGTCTCGTCTGTTGTCTCTCGTCTGTTGTCTCGTTTGTCGTCATCGCTCGAGTGGAACCCAATCACAGATTGACGCAAGAATTGTTCGAGAACGTACTTCACATCCGAAATCTGGCATATCAAGAACAGTATGAGAATAGAATAAAGGATGGAGATGCCTTTATATCGAAGATACAACGTGTCTGCGATGTGTGTAAGTTGTGTGAAACTGTTGGTCGTACAGGTCCTGTCCTCTGAGACAGAAATCCATCCACAATATATATTCGGATATATATTTGATATATACATACAAACATACATACGAGCGCTTCTCCTTTCTCAGGGAGACAGACAGAGAGACAGACATGTATGTATGTATATATGCATGTACGTATGTATGCATGCATGCATGTACGTATGGATGTATGTATGCATGTACGTACGTACGTACGCAGCATGCATACATGTACGCATGCATGCATGCATATCGGCATGGTTGTTTGCGTGCGCGTGTGCATGCATGCATGCATATCGGCATGGTTGTTTCCGTGCGCGTGTGCATGCGTGCGCACGCGCGTCTCTGAAATATGTGATTGAAGAGTACCTCCTTATGGATGATAACGCATCGAACCAAGTCGGTGAGGCAGCGAGGGTCCCGAATATATTTTCGGACTACCTTCTGCACATGCTCGTGAACGCATTAACAGGGCTATCAGCAATATTACCGGCAGGAACTGTAAGTTGCAGAGAGGAAATGCACCCACTTTGCACGAAACATGCGACACGCACCTGGATGGCTCGCTCTGTCTGCTTGATTGGACCATCCATCACCAGAAACGCATGTTGAATATCCGAACGTATTTTCTTTTCCAGGAGCTCGTAACGGAAAGACTCATTCACAAATTCAGCCTGTCACAAAGCTCACGTGTCAGCCCAGAAAGAGTTTGGGTAGAGGGGTCGATACTCAAGTAGCAGACCTCTGCGAAAAGATCATCAATATTCTTGGTTGCCTGCCGAATCTTGCCTTTTCTTGAGAGTCTATCAACACCGGCGGCGCCAATCAAATAACAAACTTTTGCCACGAGGCCCGCTGAAGAGATGAATTTCTCGGATCCTTTTTTGATGGTCTTATTTTTCTCTTCGCACACTTTTTGAATGCTCTTGAGGTCCTCATCACAATTCGCTGACTCGGAATGTTTTTTCCACTGCTCCTCATATTTCTTTTACCCCCGAAAACAACAAAGGCAACAAAGTTAGACCGGCAGACAGAGTGGTTTACCCCTGACAACGCATACACACGAATAGTCATTAAAACACCTGTTCATCTTGAATCATGTCCCCTCGCGCTCGTCTTTTGGCGTACAAGCTCAGTATCCAGAAGGTCAAGGTTAAAGCAAAAACCGCACCCACACCAAACCCCCACGTTATGGCTTCAAAGAGGGCCATAAGCGCTGCGAAGGAGCACACAAAACATATCCAGAATCTCTTTGGTCGGATTACTTGCACCAAAATCCAAAAAGCGCAGCAAAGAAGCAACCCAGTATTTAACCGACTGAGCAATCACACACACACACACACACACACACACACACACACACAATGGTTAAGACTCATTATTGCTGCAGAAAGACATTTGAGGCTGAAAGCGCAGCGCGACACCGTTTATATATATTATATGTACATATGTACGAGTATTTGTATCTGGATTTGTGTTGTGTGCGCATGTGTGCGTGCTTAGTGAATGGGCGAATGGAGGAACTGAAAGGACGAGATCACTGCCGGTAATAAGGACCTTGCGGCACGTCGTACATTTGAATATATATTTGCACGCTCGCACACTGATACTCCTGCATTCACTGGGAAAAACAGCCTGACAAACATGAAACGAAAATGAATTAGAGACTGATACTAGCGTGGGACCTGAGCCGATCGAAGGTCCTCGGCACACCAACCGTTGGGCATACTGGGTTTTTGGAATTGTAAGCTGGGACCGCTGGATCTGTGAGGAAAATAATCCTGCGCTCGTGAAACGGAATGGTCAGTAGCGTGGCGCAAGGAAAAATGGGTTGCATACATAGAACTATTGTTTGAAAACACACACAGGGACAGACAGACAGACAGAGAGGGAGGGAGGGAGAGAGAAGGTGAGAGAGATGCATGCATACACGCATGTACACACATGCACATGCGTAATCGAACACACGCGCACATTTTTCTGTTTCCATATGTTCAGATATAGATAAGCTGTCTTTAGTCTCACATTCGGGAGACAATGATCAATGCGACAAAGAATAAAGCACCCCCGAAGCCTGCCAGCACCCCCATCCGAGGGCTCCTCCAACCAAAAATGCCGAGGAAACCCCCAACACCGAAGAATGTGAACGTCCAGTACCAGCTCTCAGAGAAGCACGCTGCGCCATAGAAAATGTTGTCAGGGATTCCTCCTTGCAATTGAATCCCTCGGATGAACTGAACCTTGCCAAAATCGAGAACTACGTGCGTAACATTTTTCAGGGCGACGTCACTGTTCAGACGACCGTCAGTATTCAGATCCTGTAGACCGCCTTGTGTTTTTGTCCAAACGAGTTCGTTATCGTATCCGCAATTGTCAACGCTTTGGTATCGGCTGCAGCAGCCACAGCTACCAAGGACGTTGAGCTCCTCACGAGTGCACAGTCTCCAGCCACGTGACTGGCATAAGGCGTCTGCCTCGTACCATGTCACCTTTGCAGCATCTTTGTCTCCACTCAAGCAATAGTCCCGAGTACAGACTTGGACCCGCGGTGCAGTTAGACAACATTGAACTTCGCCAATTTTGTCCTCCTTTGAAGACCACCGTCCATGTACATTTACCCTCATGTCAGGAGAAACTTCAATCAGAGTTCCGTCCTGCACAAAGAGAGAGAGAGATCGTGACCAGCGGCCCCGGGCGTGGAATCTTTTTCAAGTTCGCTTTGAAAAATCATGCGCTTGCCAACTCACGATTTCTCACAAGCACACGCACGGTCAAACCTGCAGGTGCGAAGCATTGAGGTTACACCCATACTGCAGCCAAGCATCCTGTGGATTACCTGTTTACAGACGTTTTCGACAGTGAGCTTTAGTCACCCTCCTTCACAGAATATTCTGTTTACCAAGACTGGAGCTGCCGTCAGCGAGCTCATCCTACTCTGCAACAACAAAAAAGATAGATCTCACAATTTTCCGGTGCTCACAGTAACCCAAACCGCGGGAGTGTGAGATACAGAGAGGTCTACGTATATGTGTACTTCAAAGGCGCTTCAAAGTGCATGAATCATCTGGGGCCAACCAGATATACAACTTAAAGTGTAACAACTGGATCCTGTGTGGGTCCCTTGCGATGTCTCATTTACAAAATTGACCTCACGAGCGAGATCTTCCGACCGACACCATTGTATTTGTGAGTATTCAGGCCAGTTTTGTTTCACTATACCGCACGTCACAGCAAGGTGGAGTTGAGAATTGCATCTGGAGGCGTGTACCTCTATCCTACATACAACTGCATGTGTATACATACATACATACATACATACATACATATGCATATTCATACATACATACATACATACATACATACATACATACATACATATATACATACATATATACATACATACATACATACATGCATGCATGCATGCATGCATACATGCATACATACATACGTTCACACATACACACACACATACACACACACACACATACATACATACATACATACATATGCTGTGTGTGTGTGTGTGTGTGTGTGTGTGTGTGTGTGTGTGTGTGTGTGCGTGTGTGTGTTTGAACCTTCAGCGAGGACTCTAAAAGGAAGACTCCCTGTATTTGAGCCGCCAATAATCCCCACTCTCATTTCGGCATAAATTTTGCCAGCCCCAGACCTGTCCTCTTCTTCCATCCGTGACCACGTCCATGGTAGGACTTTCACGTAACGTGTTAGCTGAGGCTGATCAAACAGATTCCGCACGATTTCATCAGGCTGTGAAGCCAGCACGCTGCTCTCGAAAACGCAAGCACCACCGGTGCGCTCGATGCAAGGCAAATCGCTCCAATTCCTTCCATCTGTGCTAATTTGAACACCATAAGTCGTCACCGAAAAAGTCTTCGGAGTGTAATTTTGCCGATCTCGATAAGCTAGCGCCCAGTACATGTTGAAAACACTGATGGCCGCAAAAAAAGCAACGAGGGTAAAGTGGTATCGTTTTTTCGCGAATACTAGTTCAAGTTGGTTTGGGGATGTCAAAACGGTAAACCCTTTCACCTCTCGGTCTTTAAAGAAGAAGGCCTTGTCCGTTAATGTTCTCGTGCGCTTGTCGCCCTTGAGAGCTTTGACAGCCGAACCCAAGATGATTCTGTCGCCTAGGTTGGCAATGTCCAACGTTTGTCCTTGCATCATGTCCGCATTCTGTGCCAAGAAAGTCTGGTGCACCTTGAGCACGTCATCTGGCGTCATTTCCGATATTTTGCGAAGAGTGTCCAGTCTGAGCCTGTCAAGCGTAGAGGTGTAATGAGCTAGCTTGTAAGATGCAAGCCATTCAGCCACCTCTTGCCCTGAGGTGTGCTTTCTCTCGAAGGATACCAACGCATTGGCACGTGTCCTTTTTGAGGCCAAACGAGAAGCACAGTCTGCGATCTCCTTGACAGCTGCCTTGAGAACAGTGGCTTCTGCTCCTTGGACAAAATGTCCCTGAAATCCTTTTATCGCATCGAAAACCTTTCCCAACAAAAACAAAAACAAACAGGCAGTGTGGCAGGCGTGTGGTCAGCCAAATAATGATATCCTAGTAATATGATAGACGGGAATTGCAACGCTCCCTCAATAACACTATCTGTGCTCCACCCAGTGGTCCGAACGGGTAGGTTGTTCACTTGTAAATCCAAATTCAAACGTCAAACTAGACAGTGTACAGTTCAAACTGTACAGTTTGAAGTTTGAATTTGGATTTACAAGTGCAAAGGAGTGAATGGCCAGGCATCTCATGAATCTGATCTTTACCTCCTTCACCGTCCGCGACTTCACGGAAGATATGTCAGATACTTCCAACTCTAGGGCGTCCCTGACTTCGTTGAGATACGCCAGCTTTTTCTCCTCGATTTTCTTCACTTTGATTGGTGGGAACTCGGGAGAGCATTTCGACTCGAAGTAATGGGTAAACACAACTTGTCCATTTTTGAGTTCCTCCTGAGAGGCGTTTTGTTTATTGGCGTTGCATACGCATGCACGCATGCACACGCACACACATTCACGTATATAGTATAGGCTTATACAGTCACAAAAATGTATGTATGTGCGTATGTATGTACGTATGCATGCACGCACGCACGCACGCACGCACGCACGCACGCACGCACACATGAATGCATGCATGCATGCATGTACGTATGCATGCGTGCGTGCGTGCGTGCGTGCATGCATGCATGTATGCATGTAAGTATGAATACTCCTTCAGTAACCACGACATCAAGTGCACATTCACTCGGCTGCCGCTGATTTTATTTCATGTCGTCCTTGTTGTTGTTACGTGTAGAGAAATTGGATTAATTATTGGTACTCCACGCCAGTAAAGACGCGAGCAAAGACAGCAGATTGATGCACACAAATACCTTGTCTCCGACAAAAATTGGCATCACAGCCGTGCCTTTCAATCCAGCCTTGAACGGGCGTTACAGCACACGTTATAAGACAACCAGGGATCAAACAACACAGAGAAGTCAGAACTGTGAGTGCAGGTGATTTGAAAAGTCACAGCATGGAGTGGCAAGCGCAAACCCATCGGCGTATCTGGTGCATGCAAGTGAAGGACAAACGTGACGAGTATGGAATGTGCGCCGCGTAGCACGAGCCATACCAGCGCAAGGGCGAGATCAAGTTCAAGGATGACGTTATCGCAAGGCGAATCTTCATTAATCTCATGTACATCGTGGCTGGGGAATGTCTCGCGTGAAATGACTGGAACGACAAGCGAACTGCTGCAGAGGGCATGGCAGAAGCCACTTTCCCATGTTTCTCCAGTCTTGAGACACTCTGTGATCCACACCAGCATTACACAATCTGCATCGTTGTGGCAAGAGCAGGTGCACAGATGCCCAGGTTAGAGTCGCAGAGAAAGGGACGCACTGTACACGCATCACCTTTATCCCAGAATACACGCAACTTTCGAGTGGAGGCACGATCTGTGATTTCAGTGCTTGCAAGCTGCCAGTAGAGCCTTTCAACAAGCTTCGCATCAGATTTGACCCGATATGATATGAAAACGTCCCATTCGGCCTCCTGCGCGGAGCTTGCGGAAGTCTTCTGCGCGGCAGATGCCATCGACAACTCTCTGGCAACCTTGCCCCACATACCCTGCGCGGCGCTTTGCTCTCGCGAGAGGCGCGTGCTTTGCTGTCGCGAGAGCGAGGCGCCTTTTTGCGGCCCGAATGATACTGGCAGGGAAGAGATGGCGGCAGGCGTCCCTGGCGAAGCCCCCATCTCAATGTCACTGCCGCCGGGACCTCCCCATCCCCCAGCGACTGCGCGCTCTTCATCGGGGTTCGCCTGATTAGGAAGTTGAACAAGGGGCGTCCCAGCTGTCCCGGCCGCGTCCACGTCCATCGCCAACAGGGCTGCAAAACAGCAACGCGTGGCCCGTTAGCAAGCAACATCCAGCCTCCCAGCGTCTAGGGCACCTTGGCCGCACCCTGGTTCCTGGCCCGGGCAGTGGCGCAATCGACCGGGTTGCGCGCGCGTTGCACACGCCATCGGACGTCGCAGGCCGCCGGCTGCACGGCGATCGCACCGTACGTACCTGGTGACGCACGGTTGCCTTGAACCGGGCGCGGCTCCCGCCACGTTTCTTCTTCCTTCTGCTGCAACGTTCGTTCCGAGCGGGGTCCGCCACCGTCAACTTCCAGAACCGAACCCCAACAGACAGGTGTAGTAAAGTTATTGTTGAGGTGTTGTTTGCGCACGAATTCCAAAACCAGCCAATGGCGGTCCGCGCGGCATTGTACCGCGGGGGCACGAGCAAAGGGCTTTTCCTGCGGACGGCAGACCTCCCGTCGCACCTCCGTGCGCTCGTACCCGCTGTCTGCAAGGGCGGTGGCCAGCGGGCCGAGGCACGTGCGTCGCCCCTGGACAGGTTCATCGCCGCAGCGATGGGCTCGGACAAGTATGGAATGCAGCTCGATGGCGTGGGAGGGGGCATCTCCAGGTGGTGCGCGCGCTGTGCATTGCTGCGGCTGCGGCGTGGTGCCACACGCGACAGGTGCGTGACGCCACACGCATGCGCACCCCCAGCACGAGCAAGGTAGCGATTGTGGACGAGAGCGTGTATGCCGGGCACGATGTCGACTACACTTTTGGCCAGGTCTCTGTCCATCCCGTGCCACCCCGCGGCCGTGTGTTGCTGTTTCGTTGCGCTATTGTCTGCGCACAGAACCCCGGGCCCAAAAACAACCAGGTTGACATGAAAACGGGCGCGGTCGACTGGTCCGGGTCCTGCGGCAACCTCGCATCTGCTGTGCGCCCCACCCCCCGCTTGCATGCCGGATCCGTTGTGGCAGCACGTGCGCTTGGCGCGCGAGCAGCATGCATGTCAAGCACGGGTCGCACCCCAACTGACTGTGCGCACACACTTCAGGTGGCGTTGTTTGCATTGGATGAGGGGCTCGTGAAGGGTGCGTCCTTGTGCGTGCATGTGCGTGCGCCCTTTTCACGTTTGACCCCCTGTCCGTCGTTGCTACGTGCTCCGTGTGTGCCTGTCTGCGTGCGTGCGTGCGTGCGTGCGTGCGTGCGTGCGTGTGTGCCTGTGTGTATGCGGCAACACAGGAGGTGGCAACGGGGCATCACGTGTGAAAATCTTCCAAACCAACCTCCAATATTCGATAAATGTGCGTGTGAGCGTGGCGCCTCTGTATGCGCGTGTCCATGTCCTCGCCGGTGTCACTATTGAGTACAAATGCTCTCTGCCTCCCTCTTGTCTTTCACTTTCCAGAGAGATCTGTATGCACACACAAACACACACACACACACAAACACACACACACACACACACACACACACACACACACACACACAATAGGTGGGTGTGCCAGCACAAGATACTCCTGCGGATCATCGCATCCCAGGCATTGGCGCCCCTGGCCAGCCCATTACTGGTATGTTTGTGTGTGTGTGTGTGCGCGCGCGCGCGCACGCGTGCTTGCGTGTGCACGTGCGTGCGTGTGCACGTGCGTGCGTGTGCACGTGCGTGCGTGTGCACGTGTGTGTGTACCGGCATTTGGGCCCCTTGCCGGCCCATTACTGGTGTGTGTGTGTGTGTGTGTGTGTGTGTGTGTGTGTGTGTGTGTGTGTGTGTGTGTGTGTGTGTGTGTGTGTGTGTGTGTGTGTATATATATAA
>Ga0115006_10003270_pt1 | contig 10955 bp, 20 predicted proteins | sample ArcOceMetagenome_3_FD_88943 | JGI IMG/M metagenome (GOLD analysis project Ga0115006, IMG submission 88943) | Marine eukaryotic phytoplankton communities from Arctic Ocean - Arctic Ocean- Svalbard ARC20M Metagenome | ecosystem: Environmental > Aquatic > Marine > Oceanic | place: Arctic Ocean...
CACTCATATTGAATTGAATGATTCATTTTCGAATACATCCTGTTGTTTATTGAGTGCTATGTCCCTTTCTTCCCTCATCTGGCGGCGCTACCAGGGCGCTACATCTGTAGAGGTTCTGTCAGTTGACAGAATGGCTTCTCGAATGTCGGGAGCTGCTGGTGACGGGTGTCTTCTGAGGCCACGGCCGAATCCTCCAAAACACCATATCATGCAGATTGTTTTTGAACTGGCTCAGAGACCAAACTGCAAACGCGCGTGCGCAGGCAATGCAAGGGGCAGGGCGTGGTGAAGAAGCAGAAACGCCACCCCGTTGTGTGAATGCACTCACGAGTGCAGTGGTATCTGAATAAGTACCAATGAACAACCATCACCATCAGTCGATGTACATTAACGTTCAATGAATAAAAGCTTGAACACGGGCAACCACCGCGCCCCCCCCCCCTTTTTTTGCGTTGGCGACAGGCGTTTTGGCTTTTGGCGACAGGCGCTGCGCCCGTCGCCACCCTGCCGCTCCTGGCTGCGGGCAGCGCCTGGGCGCGGTGGGTGGGGCCCGCGGGGCCCGCGGGGCCCGCGGCGCGGGGGTCAAACGCGCACGCGCGTTTGCGAATCGCGCGTGCCAGAGCATTTTATGGTGTTGCTGGCGCAGACCGGGATCAAGTCTGGGCGTAAATGTTAGGCCCGTCTGCGTCGCTGCGCATGCGCCTGGGCAGGCAGTTTGACATGCTGCCCAGCGCCTGGTCGGCCAGTCCCTGTAGCGCGAGGCGCACAAGCGTTAGGATGCTGTATGGCGTCCTCTGATTTTGTCTCGGCGCCCTGCACCCTGAGCACAGCTCCCCAGGAAGACAAAGACCCGACTGATTCGCAGAGGTGCACACAGCGCAGGCGCAGCAAGAGTGGCACCGAGCAAGAGTGCCACCGAGTGCCTCACAGAGTCGCAGGCGCACTGAGTCGCTGGCACACAGCGCAGGCCATCACAACCAGCCTTCGCGCATGCAAGCGAGGGAGGGGAGAGGGACGTGGGGGGCGGTAGGGAAGGAGGAAGAAGGGCACACCACTTTCCCAGCGAAGCAGGCGGCGAGCAAGGAGGCAACGAACAAAACGACACAGACTGTGATCGTCACAACAGTGCGCCCGCCTGCAAAGATGTAGAGCGCCAGCACGTCATCAAGGCCGCCAAGCATCAGCACCGCGCACGCCTTCTTGCGTGCGCCACGCAATGCCACTGCCAACACTCCTCCCTCCGTCACCCCGCCAAAAACACATTTGCGCACGCACAGATGAGACGCACCCCGGACACGAGCAAAGGCGGCGCGCGTGGCGCACTTGTACTCGTCTCCAGCCACCTGCACGCGGCAACGACGCGTCAAGGGGGCACTAGACAGAGGGCACAAGAAGGCGTGTGCAGCGTGTGTGAACAAGGCGTGTGGAGGGTGTGCCTAGACACGGGTGGCAGTAGACAGGGGCGGCATGGACGTGAGGAGGCATGAAGACAGGCGACAAGAAGACAGGAGACAGGCGACAGGAGACAAGAAGACAGGAGACAGGAGACAAGAAGACAAGGAGACAAGAAGACAGGCGCTCCAGGGCCAGGCAAGAGCCGCCCAAAGCTCTGCCCTTGCGGCCGTCCTGCTTAGCCGAGCCGCCGAGTACCATCAGGGTGGGGGGGGCAATGGCGACGGAATGAAGAAGGGGGGCAAGGCGCAGTGGAGGCGCAAGGCAAGTGGAGTGGAGGCGCAAGGCAAGTGTGCTGCCCCAGGCACAGTACTGCCACAAAGCCGCCCCAGTCGTGTGAATGGCAGGCTGTTGATGCCTTTGCATTGCCGCCTTTGCATCACGCCTTTGCACGCTTGCACACACCTTGAACTTGTCGCCCTCCTCGATGTTCACCCAGGTGGCCGTGAGTTGGTTGCTGACGTTGGCAAGAGCTAGTTCATGTACGTGGAGGGTCTGGTAGAGGGCATCCAAGTCGACCTTTTTCATGGGGCATTTGCCATAGTTCCAAGAGCACGAGCAGTTGGAGCCACAGTCTCCGCATATCGGACCCCACACGTTGCCTTCCATGCAGGTACCCCCCCCGGCCTGGCCGGCCCCCTCCTCATGAGCGCACCAGCCACAGCCGTTTTGCGTGCATGTGTCGCAGTCACTGGCCCGGGAGCACAGGTAGCCATTCTCAAAGCACTGGAGCGGGAGGGAGATCGGAGCTTGCGCGCTGCCCATCCAGTTGCAGTTGCGCACCTGGAGCAGGGTCCACACACCCGTGCACCGTGCATCGTCAGCCCTGCCGCCGCCCCGCTAGAGCAACACGCCGCGACGACGTGTGGGCGCGCGTCCCTGCACTCGCGCAAGCATGCACGCAGCACCCCGGCAGCAGCGAGCTGCTGGCGAGACGCACTAAAAGCCTACTGCTGCGTCAAACACATCACCTCAATCGACGGACAGCCCGCAAGATAGTTGCCCCCTGTCCGCAGCGTGCTGCCATCACATCCATGCACGGTGCACACGCGGATGCAGACGCAAATCAGCTTGTTCCACCCCAAACTCCGGCTCCCGACCCAGAGCACCGGTCAAACGCGCTCCGCGACGTCGCTACCAGTCGCGCTTGCATCGCCTCGAGGGCGATCACAGGCCCCTGTCGCGCACGCATGCAATCGCGCAGCGCTGTTGCGCGCAGCAAACCGCGCGGCAGCTCGCAGGTCACCTGGCGCCATTACGGTCAAACGTAAAGCAGAGCTGCCACGCGGTGCCGCAGGCAGTGTCGATCGGCGTGCCGCCCAGATCGGCGGCGCTGGTGCAGGCTATCGCGCTCCCGGGCGCCACCTCCTGCTCTACGAGCGCTGCGTCTTGGTTCTTGAAGCGCAGGCCCACGCGCACCGTCTCGCTGCACCCCTCGAGCGTCATGTCTGCGCAAAGGTCGGACACGCCGAAAGACCCCATCCCGACGGGCATGCCCGTCGTGCACTCGGAGCGGCGCAGCCAGCGGAAGTGCTCCTGCGCGCCCGCGGCGGGCGATGCCACCAGCGCCAGCACCAGCAGCGCCAGGGTCCCCCGCGCCATCACCCCGCCCCCCCCGCCCCGCTCGACTCGGACCATCGTCGCGGTACCAGGTCATGGGGCCCATGACCTGGTACCGTGTCTGTCCACGTGACAGGGTGAAAATTTCTGGGGGCCATCGGGACGTATTCCACATGGCGAAGCTGTTGCGGCTGGCGCTCCTCGCGGCCGCGGCGTGGCCGTGCAGCTCCTTCAGCTCCTTCTTCATGCCGGCGGCGCTGGGCGGGGGCGCCGCGCGCAGCGGGGATGCGCGTGGCACAGCCCCGCTGCTCCCACGCGCGTCACCCGCGCCCGCGCATCGCGCGCGGTGCGCCGCGCTGCTCGTGTGCGCGTCGGGGGCGCCGCGCCGGCCGCCGCCGCCACCGCCCAAGAAGGCGGCCGTGGGCGCAGGGGGCGCGCGGCACGACAAGGTCCAGGACCCGCAGCTCCAGGCGGGCGCGTGGCGCGAGGACCTCGGGCTCGGTGCGTGCGCCCTGCGCTGTCTGCTCCGCCCCCGCGCGCCGCTCCCCTGCCCGCGCCCTCGCTGCGCCCTGACGCGGCCTCGCGGCGTGTGCAGGGCTCAACCGCATGTCGTCCTCTGTGACGGGCGCAGCAGGCCCGAGGGCGCGGCGCGGGGACGTGACAGAGAGAGAGTCGCGTGCGTCCACCGTGAGCAAGGACAAGCTCAAGAAGATGCGCCGCGCAAACGCGCCGCCTCCGCCCATGCTGTGCGTGGCGCAATGGGAAGCTGCGGCCGAAATCGGCGGCGCCTGGAACGTCAAGGAGCTGGGGCGGCAGTATGAGCTGGCGGTGGCCGGCGAGTTTGTTGTGCTGGAGCTGGACTGGCGGCGCAAGGGCGCGAGCAACGCTGAGATCCGCAAGCGACTTGCCAATGCCGCCAAGGTGCAGAAGATGGCCGTAGACCAGGAGGAGAAGGCCAAACAGCCAGTGATATGCTGGCCTCGCATCTGCACCTGGATAGGCGCGCGCGCACGCCTTCTCCAAGCGGGTTGAAAGCGCATGCGCAAGCTGATGCATGCGTGAGCGACAGGGTGCCGAAAAGGACAAGGTATGGGCCCTGCAGAAGAAGCTAAGCAAGCCCCCCAAGGGCCTCATGTTTCGGTACCTTGAAAAGGCCAAAAAGGACGGCCGGTACAGCCTCTGCTGCCCTCGGCGCCTGGGTCCTGCCTGGTGGCTGGCTTCTTGTGCTCATCTCACCTCTTGCTTCTTGTGCTCATATCACCCATATCATCCTCTGCCGAGCGAGGCCACGCACAGCGCCCAAGCAGTGATGCGCCTCTCGCTGTTGAGCGCTTTCTGGGGGGGGCAGAGCACGTTGCAGGCTTGTTGCTTGTGCGTCATACAGGGCAAAGAGTGAGACGTGACGCACGCGCTCATCTCTCGCCGTGACGCACGAGCTCGGCTCTTGGCTCTTGCGCAGGGTGCTGCCGATGAGCATGCCCAAGACGGAAGGGCACTCAGCAAACGTGGTGGAATTCAGGGAAGACGCGCTGGAACGCAAACTTTTGAGCATGTCCAGGGGCGGCAGCAACAACCAGCGCTTGCTCGCGCCATCCCAGAAAAAGGGGCTCGCGCCTGCCCGCGGCGCCGCTGCCTCTCTGCCCGCCGGTACGTCTGTGCAAGTTGGATGTTGCTTTGCGCCCAGGGCCGCGCTGCCAGTGAGGGCCGACGCTGTTGCGCCTGGCGCCTGGGCTTTCCCCTGCGCACAGGAGAAAGGCTGTGTGTGTGCCCCTGCGAGCCTAGACGCCCTGCAAGCTAGACGTTCTGAGCTGTTGGGCATGCAGCGCATGCAGCACTGCAAACCTAGACGCCCTTCTCGTCTCGCGCCTTGACTCGCGCGCCCAGTCTTATCAAGCCAAAAGTCATCGGCAGATGAGCCTCCTGCGGGCGCAAGGGCTGCGTGTTGGCAGGTGGAGTGACCGGGCCAGAGTGCGCGACATCTGTACTGAGACACTTGCACATCTGTACTGAGGCAAAGTGGCGGCGCTGTTTGGTGTGTCTGTCTGCACAGCTTTGCGCAAAGGTTCAGGGGCCAACGTGCACCAGAGGCTGCTCTCAGGCGCCAAGAGCAGCGACAAGGGCGCGTCCAAGTGGCAGCAGGGCAAGGGCAAGGGCAGGGCCGGAGGTACGCGTGGCGAGGCTGCCCGTTCCAAGCCTGGGCGCACGCCGCCGGAGGAGACGTCCTTCTTGGACTCTTTGAACAGCTATTGAGGGCGCAACGCTTTGTGCCGGGGGTTTGAATCTTTTAAAGTCGCATCAATCGCCCACCAGGACAGCCGCAACGGTCTGGGGCCCTCCCTCGCTCCTGCACTGAGCAAACGCAACCCTGCGGACTGTGAGCAAGAGTTTTTCCCTCGCCTCTTTGCGCAAAAATACCCCAATGCCAATCCAGCTCCGCATCCTCTTCATCGTTCAAAGTTACAATCGTCCTGGTCGAGACCGCAAGCGCGCTTGCGCGTTTGACACCCGCGCCGCTGGCCCCACCACGCCCAGGCGCTGCCCGCAGCCAGAAGCTGCGGGCTTCTTGTTTTAGGGTGGCGACAGGCGTGGCTGCGGGCAGCGCCTGGGCGCGGCGGTGGGGCCCGCGGCGCGGGGGTCAAACGCTCACGCGCCTTTGCGATATTGCGTGCACGCGAGGCCGGCCAGGGCATAGCAGCAAGAATGTGATGGGCCCGTCCTGATTGAGTGATGATGGGTCTGTTCATTGAAAGGGCTCGCCGAGGGCACCTGGAAAGCCAAACACGCGGAAGCAGCTAGACTCTATACTACCATACTGTCTGAGCCCAGCCAAGCTCAGGCCTGGCAACTAGATAGCGATGAATGCGTCTTTGTCAAATGTGCGCAGAATATTAAGGGTCAACCGCCGTTGACCTATGGAGAAGATTCTCGAATCTGGTGCCTTTATGACAATGGAACATTTCCTGAATCGCAGCGCGTATACAACTTCTGAGTCGTGTATCTACCCCGTTGCATGCTTGATCATAGTTATGTATGTCGATAACAACTTGAATGGTGTTCGACACAACTGTGAAGAGCTGCTCGCGCAATTTGAAGCGGATGTTGCTGCTGACGGTCGCATTGATCTTCATAGAGAGGGGGATATGAGCTCCCGCCGGGCCCGGGCCTTTCTGTCTGACAGTGTGCCGCGGCGTTACCTTAATAATCCAGAGCCTGAGACCGGCGAGATCACTGCTGATCAAGAAGCATACATCGATACGTTGCTCGCTCAGTATGAGATGACCGTGACCAACTGCAACCCGAAGGGTGCCGATCAAAACCTCGGCGGTGAATTTAGATGAAATGACATGACTATACATCACAGACTCATACCGTGACTAGAGAGATCCCTAGACCAGTCCATCGCCTAGACCAGTCCACAGTCTGGAATGGTTCAAGTTTTTTGGACAAAACCCAGAAACTGGGCTAACCTCAGCGTCAGGGGCATCACAATATCGACCCAAAACTGCGCCCAGGCGGGAAGTTGTCCGCACCGTGGACTTGGACATCAATAAACACAACTCGGAGAGCTCTACAGTGCGGACAACATCCCGAGTCCTTATTCGGAAATTGGTTATATATTCGTTAGTACATCACCCTTTTTCTCCTTGAACTTGAAAATCTGACAAAAAAATTCGAAAAATATGGAAAAAAATAAAAAAAATATCCTGCGGGGCTGCGCCCCGCACCCCCCCAACGTGACCCTTGAAATCTCTGTCTGCACAGAGTAAGTTGATGCCCCTGACGCTGAGGTTAGCCGCGGCCACTGCCGAATTTCTGCGGGTGACGATGCCGGGGCAGTGGCAGGACCGCGCAACGCAGGCGGCCCGGGCGACCAAGAACCCCGCGGGACCCGACCGGAGATGGCAGCATCGTGCGACAATTTACTAGTAGCGCGGCCATCATGAGTCAGCGCATCCGATCTAGAAAAGCTAAAACCCCGTCTAAAAATTCAAACACTCGTCAAAACTCCCCTATTGCCCGGGGGCCCCGGGACCCGGGGGTTAAAGCGTTCAGGCAGGCATCAAGACAGTCATGGTAGTGAGGTGATGTAGGGGTTCGCGAATGGGCACAAGCAACGAGACTGAGAATGCGCGCGGGGCGCCTCTCCCGGGCCCGGCCCGGGCCTTTGTCTTTTGGGCCGGGCCAGCCGGTTTTCAACTTTCAAAAGTTTCAAGTTTGAAGAGCCTGTTTCGCTGACATTACAACTAGGCCTATTGAAGTGTCGGACATGCGCCGCTCAGTACTTGCTAAGCCGAAAAGCTTCCGAAAAGAAGCTTTTCGGAAAATAGAAGGGTCGACGTGTTCACAGCACACGTTGCTGCGGTGTTGCCAACACGCTTATATAGCCGCAGCGAGGAATTCAGGATGGTGGACGTCTGAGCCCCCTGGAGGGTCTTCTGCTGTCCTCGCGACGCGCCATGGTCGATAATGCGGCCGGTCCAGAGGATGCCGCATGCGCACCGGCAACGGTTTGTGGCGCTCCGCCCTGCTAAGAGAAAAGTGTGCGCCCGTGGATGATGTGTTCGGCGCGCGTACCGTGTTCTGTCACACGCGCCGCTCTTTGACGTGCTCCCGCCTGCGGCCCTTCCTCTCCGCAGCGCCCCGCGCCGAAGCCGAACCAGCGGCACCCTCTGTCCATGGACCGCCATCTCGATGTCACTTTCATGGTAAAACTGATGCCCGCTTACCCCCGTGAACCCCCGTGCGTCTCTGTGATCTGCGCGCCCGCGCGGCTGCGTAGCGGCCGAGCACGGCGGACCTGGGATCTGCACCATCGCACGAACCGGTGTCGGGTGTCGCTCTTGGTCGCAACACGTCGGCTGATTTGCTTGCTGCTCGTGTCCACTAGCGCCAAGGGCCGGGGCTTGAGAATGAATCCACGAAGCCACAACGCGAATCGGCGCATGCTCCCGCGGCGAAACGCCCTCACGGTGGTGCCCTTGCCGTTCTTGGCCGTGTGCGCACTCTCCAGGCCCTGCTTTGCTCATGTGCTGTGTACATCCGTGTGGGGTTGGGGTCATGCGCAATCAGAGCGGTGTAATGGCAAGGACGAATACACAGTGCTGATGCGTGTCTGTGGCAGGGCCCGAGGACGGGATGCAGTCACCCTTGACAGGGCTTGAAGGGGAGGACAAGCTGGTCAGGTGGAACATCAGGGCCCAAGCCGTGCCGGTGGGCAAGGAGGACGCTGAGACCAGTAGACGGCAGTATCTCATGCAGCGCGAGGTACCACGCACTCGCGGGCTCACACTGGCTCACACGCACGCAGCTACGCACACGTGGCCTCTCTTGCTCTTGCTCTCGCACTGCTCTCGCTCTTCCCTGCAAAAGGCTGCACGCACGCACGCGAGCACCGGATGCGAGCAGCCAAAGGGATGCCTCTCACTAGTACCAGCAAATCAGACGCGTTCTGTCTGTTGGGGAACACACGGAGCAAGCGGCGCACGCTCAAGAGCTTGCGCCGGACGCAGCTCTGACCTGGAGGGCAAGCGCTTTGCGAGCGCTGACATGGAGGGCATGCTGGGCAGGCGTCGCTGTTGCAACAAGTGTCAGAGGTATGCCAGTATTCATGTGCAGCCATGCATGCCAGTTGGCAGCATACAAAAGTTTAGATGTGCACACACGTGGAGACAAGATGTAGACACACGTGCAGACATGGATGCCTGCCTGCCAGGCTGCCTCCCGGCTAGGCAGCAGGCAGACAGGCATCCATGTCTGCAGCACCAAGAGTCGGAGGCAGGCCAGCCGCGCGAGCATGCGCTCATATGCCTGCGGTACCTGCCTGCCCTGGGGCAGCAAAAGGGCAGCAAAGTGCGGGCGGAGGCACTGCGGATGGGGCATGGTGCTTCATCGTGCTCCCCAGGCACCCCCGCGCCCACTATGGGGGCAAAATAGTGCTCCCGGGCGCTGGCCGGAGCAATATGAGGGCAGAAAGGTGCTCCCGGCAGCGCTTTCGGGGCAGCTCAGTGCTTCCCCGCGCTCCCGCCAGCACTATGGGGGCAACAAAGTGCTCCCGGGCGCTCCAGGGAGCACTTTTGGGGGCAGCATTCTGCCTGCTGCCTGCTGCCTGCTGCTGCCTGCGCGCAAGAGGAGAGGCGGAACATTGTTGGCGGGCAAGGAAGACGAGGAGCTGTGACGCGCGGAGCAATGGCGTGACGCAAACGGCGTCTGACAGATGCAGACCACGCTGAGCGAGATAGTGGACGGGCTGCAACAGACTATGCGGCATATGCCCACGCTGCTGCAAGGTGAGCAACCTGCCACACCCGCCAACCTGCCATGTGCGCCGTCTTGCGCGCAGGCAGCATGAGCCGCTCGACGCCGCCTGCGCTTGCCTCCACAGCGCGTGTGTGCGTGAGAAGAGGGCGCACACGTGTGGGTGCAGAGGGGTCGGGGTGGCTAGGGGCGCAAGACCAGGGGCGCTCTGCATCACAGGGTCAGTAGGCGCGGGGCACAGGGTCAGTAGGCGAGAGTGTAGGCCAGGGCGGATGGCAACCTAGCCAGAACGCTGCGGGGAGCAGAGACCTGCAGACGGCCGCCGCTGCTCCATGCCTCACCTGCCGCGCAGCCTGCTGTCATGCCTGCTTTCATGGCGCCCTTTCTCACTCGGTGCCCCTCACTCGTCGTTCGGGCTGCCGTATGCATGCCCGCGCTCTCTGCACGCGCCGCCTCGACGTGGAGGCAGGCAACGGAAAGGGCGTCATCAAGGCCATACTCGACGAAACCATCCGGGTGCTGACGGCCCTGGGCACGCTGTTGATGTCGTTCACCTTCATGGCGGTATGGCTTGGCGCTTGATGCCGTGTGGTCTGTGTGGCGCTTGTGTGGTCTGCTGGTCTGTGTGCCGCTTGTGTGGTCTGTGTGCCGCTTGCCCTAGCTGCCACCAGCATGCCACCGCATCCAGCTTGCTTGCAGCATGCGCCGGGCCGCCAATGCTGGCATGCGCTAGTGCAGCCGCACGTAGAGGGTCCAGCGCAGGCGCGCTTGATGGTCTGCAACAGACGAACAGATAAACGGTCTGCAACTTGCATCATGCATGCGCTCGTGTGCGAGGAGGGCGAGAAGGGCGAGGAGGGCAAAGAGGGCGAGGATGAGCGGCGGCAGACGGGCTGGGGTGGCGTGGTAAGGGACTGAGTGGTGGGCGGTGGTGGGCGGTGCGGGCCTCAGGGGTGGTGTTGAGGTGTGCGCTTGAGCCCTTGCCTGCCCGCTCCGTGACCTGACAGCAGAAGCTAGGGCGACAGCGTGGAGCGCTTAGGCTTGCGCTTAGCCTTGCGCTCATCCGCTTGCACTCAAGCTCTTGCACTGAGGCGCTGCCTCTCTCACCGCAAGCTCCTGCGCACAGCGCGCTGCCTCAAGCCCGTCGCCTCCAGCCCTTTCCTCCTTTTGTTCCCTTGCTCCCTTGCTCCCTCCCTCGCTTGCTCCTCTTCCCTTGCACCCCTGCTCTCCCCTGCACGTGGCGTTGGCTAATGCAGCGCAGGCCTGGCCGCAACCTGGTAGTGCACCTGCCTGCGATGGCCGCATATTGCGTGTGCTAAGCCCTAAACCAAGGCCTAAAGGGCGCTAAACCAAGGCCGAAAGCGCGTTGTGCTAAGCCCTCAACCTCGTTGTGCCCTCAACCTCGTTGCCCTCCTCGCTGCTCTTTGCGCAGGGTACTTTTACGTATTATGGCAAAGTCAAAAAGGTGGCCAAGGAGGTGGAGGGGGAGATTGGTGCTGGATATAGGCCCTGTGCGCCAGAGCTGGCCGCGGGGCACAGGGTCGGTAGGCCGCGGGGCACAGGGTCAGTAGGGGATAGTGTAGGCGAGGGGGAGGCGGATGGAGGCGAGGCTGGGCAGGCTTGTGTGGAGGTGGAGCAAGCGGCTGTAGAAGACGGCGTGTCCAAGATAGCGCGTCTCGAGGAGCAGC
>Ga0115006_10003271_pt1 | contig 10954 bp, 10 predicted proteins | sample ArcOceMetagenome_3_FD_88943 | JGI IMG/M metagenome (GOLD analysis project Ga0115006, IMG submission 88943) | Marine eukaryotic phytoplankton communities from Arctic Ocean - Arctic Ocean- Svalbard ARC20M Metagenome | ecosystem: Environmental > Aquatic > Marine > Oceanic | place: Arctic Ocean...
ACCAATGACATACTCGCTTGGCCACCGAGCGATGGTACTTGGAAAAGGACGATGGTGGTGGTGCCTTCTTGGTAGGCCCGACAGCGTCTATGGCAGCATCTTTTGACGACAGATCATCAGCCGGCGTAGGAGCCACCTTCTTTCCACTCCTCCTGGATGCTGCTCGTTCGAGTGCGTCCAAACAAGACAGTGTTACCATGGTCACGTTGCAACGTCACCGGCTCATGATTTGCTTCATAGCCGGGGTACGACCGTACAAGGACTCAACCACCATGGCGTATCCTGTTTTCTCGGGCCGGTCGCTGTCAGGATTCACATCCACGACATCCACCGGCCGTCAGCTCATCATTCAAAATATTAAAAAACATCCAAACTCAGATCATGGTTCTATCGCCCAGGCATTCGACACAAAGTCTTCCCGTATAACGCAAGACACTTCCTTGCATTCCAAAGTATAGGTTCGCCACATGCTGCCATCGTCGAGTCGGCCGGCATCCAATATCTCGAAGGTCGGCAACCGGTCTAAAAATCTGAACAATTGACCAATGCCAACCTTACCAGAATGGACGAGGCGGATACAATCTACTGAACGGACAGTAACGACTGAACGGGCCGTGCAGAACCTTTGTGAGTGTACCGATAAGTGCACCTCACGATCCCAGACCGCATCGATATCGCCCGATGCAGAGGCCGCGGTCGAAGCCCCCAACATGGATTCACCATTCTTGTGTTTGCTACCATTCTTGTCAGAATGAGTGAGCAAGTCATAGCGGCGATAACTTGATCCACTACCATCACCGTCATCACCTCCTTCTCTTTTGTCGGAACTTCTCATCTCGCAACGATCGACAAGAACATGGACCGGGGCGTCATAATAGCTGCTGAAGATGCGTTGTAAGTTACCGTTGCTTGTGAGGGCGATCCTCTCCAGTGGAGTCAAGTCGGGTATCTTTTCACCAAATCGAACCTGCAATGTCCCACCAGCGACAGTTACCAATCCTTCATCGTGGGTTTGAGTACTAGTATCCTCTCTTGCAGTAGGCCCTGTAGGCACAACACCTGTTGTCGCCTCATCAACATCGGCACCGCTACCGGTAGTCGCATAATCGCCAGAAGGTTGCTCTAGTAGTTGATCAGCAGAGAAATAGAATCCCTCGTCCGAAGACATAATATCACCCAACGTCCCAGCTCCTACGTAGTCAATCCGCTTCTCTTCGATGGGGTGGCCAAATTCGTCGACGTATGCTTCATCATTACCGAGGTCCTCATCATTAGCTTGGGTTGTTTCAGGAAGACTATCGAGTGAAGCACTACTATTTGGATGATGAGCGTCATTTGTCTCGCTCAAATCACTCGAGGCACATAATAATGCAAACACCCCAGAAGAGATACTAGCACATGTACACCGACGACACCTCTGTGGCCTTTGCAAGGCATTATTGAAATGCAGAACGGACGAGAAGCCATGCGCCGACTGCACCGAGAAACAACAGGCGAGAATCAGCAGTGGTTGAAGTTGAGCACTACGGTCGGCACCAAGAGTTGCGGAAAAGCTCGCCATTGTCCAGGCAAATGTCCGTCGCAGCCAGTAGAGTATGGTTTGCGCTTGCTTCGCTTATGGCGCCTTGTTACATTGTATGTTCGGCATTGGCATTGGCGCGGGTTGGCAGTGGCTGGCGATGGCGGATGGCGGCCGCGCCGCCGCGCGCGCGGGTTGGCATATCGATACGTACTGAGTACATTACATGTAGGCCTACCTAGGTACGTACCCTATCGACTGACGCAGACGAGATTGGTCACGGCACGGACAGAAGCGCATACCCAATTGAAAGGCGAGCCCTCTATTGGTCAATTGCGAAAGATGAGGTTCGTAGCAGCGGCAGCAGCTCCGGCTGTCGTGTGCTCCATTCTGCTGTTCGGATGCACGCCCTGCAGCAATGCATTCGCACCATCTTCGGATCCATCTCGAATGCCTGCGGCGACATCTTCGGCATCAGCCTCATCAGCCCTCTGCGCCACCAACAGCGGACGGAGGGCGTCCAGCGCAAGCACCGCCATTGCCAAGGCTAGGGCAAGGAGGGAGGCGAAGGCAGCAACTTCGGGCTCAGCAGGCAAGAGCGACACGTCAGGCGCTGCTGCTCCCTTGGCCGGCGTCTCTGCTACTCGTACTCCTGCTGCAAGTATTCTGGACGAGGCGATGCAAACAAGCCGAGACATCATCCTGAATCGAGACGGAGAGCACTTTGCCTTCGATAGGATCGGGGGCAAGGTGGAGTTTGGCAGCACGGCAGATCTCGTCACGCCTCTTCAAACGGATGGTGTGGAGCCCAATGCCGCGTCGGTAGGGCTCTGGCTGTCCGATGCTCGAAGAGTCGCTGGTGGCCTGTGGGATGAAGATTTGCTTACCGATCTCGGACAGTGCACCTATCGACTTGGTCTGATGCCATTGAAATTTGTTACCATCGAGCTAGCCCCCACTGTGGACGTCAAGATGTGGACAAATGGGGCTGCTGCAACGGGTGCTGCTACTGATTCAAGGCCTACATTTCGATTGCACTCTATTGGATTCGAACCCAATGTAACTCTGCTGCCCGGTGTTGGGCTCGATGCGAAATCACTTGGCATTGAAATTGAAGTTTGCGGTGAGCTGCGACCGACGGCAGACGGCGCGGGTTGCGAAGGGAAAATTGGATTCGTGAGCAGAGGCGAGTTGCCACCGCCCATGAGAATATTGCCGGACTCGGTGATCTCTGCTGCCGGCGCCACGATATCGAGAACTGTGCGAGACTTTGCGGTGGCCAACTTTCAAGCTGGGGCTGTGAAGCAATACCGTGCCTTTTGGCTCGAGCAGAATACAGAAACGGTTGCCGCCGGGGATGTTGTTGCAAAGTAAGAGCAGACTCTACCGTATACAATTTAAATTGCAATTCGGCATAATCTACATACATGTACCGGCACTAGCTAGAGAGTCTACTAGGCCTACCGTAGATAGAGTCTAGCTACAGTAGCTAGCTAGTAGACTCAGCCAAAGTACATGTTAGGGTAACGGTAGATTTACACGCACCATTAGCATTAGCCCATGGAAGCCCCCAGGTTTTGCAAGGTTGATTCTTCCAACCAGCGAATTTTGCGAAATTCGGGGTTGTGTCGAACCTTCAAATAAGCGCGCCAAATCTACGTAAAATCAACGCACCACAATAGTGCACACCACCCATATTTTCTCTGAACATGATGTCGTCGTGCCTCACCAGGCTGAGTGCTTTGTCGACCACTGCCTCCCTGCTACCAGCACGCAGAGTTTTGTCATCATCATATTCCTCCGAGTACCAAAGTTTGCCGCATGGCGACATCGTGAATTTACTCATCATGGGCCCGCCTGGCGGGGGTAAGGGAACGTACGGCAACCTACTAGCCAAGCGCTTGAATGCAGATCTGATTACAGCGGGAGACATCTTGAGAGACGAAGTCGCGAAAGGCACTGAAACTGGTCTTGCCATCAAGGAGTGTACACGACTCGGAAGGTTTGCGAACGATTCTTTGGTAGCGAATGCTGTAAAGTCGTATCTCATTGACAAGTATGGAAGTGAAAGCTCAACGCCCATTAGCAAAGTGAAGGGAGAGCACCCAACGAGACGAAAGGTTCGTTTCATTCTGGACGGATTTCCACGGACGGTCGCCCAAGCGGAGATGATGGAATCGGCGGATTATTGGCCGGATCACTTGGCTGCTGATGTTGCGATCAGTATCGATGTACCTGATCAGATTTGTATTGATAAGGTTCTGGGGAGAAGAATATGCAGAGAATGTCGGGGCAATTTTAATACCGCAGACGTAAATTATGACGGTTACGTGATGCCACCAAAAATGCCGAATCCACCCTGTCCATGCGATCGGGAAAAGAACTGGATGAAGAGGGAAGATGACAAGGAAGAGATTATATCGGCCAGAATATCAGATTTCCATAAAGAGACGAAACCCATTATTCAACATTATGAAAGTATTGGAGAGATGTTGCACTTTCGGCCCTACCGCGGCATCGAGGATATGGAGGAGCTCGAGCTACTGGTGCTCAATTACTTTGATTTGATGGATAACGTTTGAGGAGATGAACTAAATTGTTATTTACAGGTAGGCAATTCTGCAAGTGGCGCTTTAGCTCTTAGAACTCGGCGTGACCAGGGTATCGGGGGAAGGCAATCGCTTCCCTGATGTTCTCGATACCGCATACGTAGCAGACAAGGCGCTCAAATCCAAGGCCGTATCCAGCGTGAGGGACGGATCCGTAGCGACGTAAATCAAGGTACCACCAGTAGTCCTCGGGGTCGAGATCACAATCCTTCATCTTGTCAACCAAAACATCAAGTCTTTCTTCTCTCTGACTGCCTCCGACCAATTCACCAACTCCAGGAACAAGCAAGTCCATGGCGTTGACGGTCTCGCCGCCATCTTCTTCGTTATCGCGCATGTAGAATGCCTTTATGCTCTTGGGATAGTTGTAAACAAAAACACAGCTGTTGAACTTGGACTCCGCTAGCCAACGTTCATGCTCGGTGGACAAATCGGTACCAAACTCGACATCGGGGAACTGCCATTTAGAGGGGTCCTTAGCAATTTCCTCCTGCAAATACTTGATGGCATCGCGATACGAAACACGAGCAAAGGGCTTGTTGACAACATTGTCCAGCTTCTCCTTCAGCCCCTTGTCATAAAAGTTGCCAAAGAAGGTCAAATCCTCGCCACATTTCTCCAAAGCCTTACCAACAGTATATTTCAACATAGACTCGGCATTGTCCATGGCAGATGTCAGGTCGGCGAATGCCATTTCGGGCTCGACCATGTTGAACTCGGCAAGATGTCTCGTGGTTTGAGAGTTCTCAGCGCGGAAGGTAGGGCCGAAGGTATAGATATCCCCAAGGGCACAGGCATGTGTCTCACCGCCAAGCTGACCCGATACGGTAAGATAGGCAGGCTTGGCAAAGAAATCCTCGGCATAATCGACTCCATCGGTAGCCTTGCCGTCTTCATCCTTGGCCATCGGCAACTTGCTGACGTTGTCAAGATCCAAAGTGGTGACACGGAACATCTCACCGGCACCCTCACAGTCAGAAGCAGTGATGAGCGGAGTCTGGACGTAAACAAAGCCCTGATCCTGGAAGAAGGAGTGGATTGACCCAGCTAGAACAGAACGGACACGAGCCACGGCGGCAATGGTGTTGGTCCTGGGCCGCAGGTGAGCAAGGGTACGGAGATATTCGAGCGAATGTCTCTTCTTGGCAAGGGGGTAGCTATCGCCCGAGCACTCTCCAACGATGCGAAGAGCCGTGCCCGATAATTCAACGGCCTGCTTTCCCTGCGACTCAACAATCTTGCCGGTGACGTCCACAGAGCAACCAGTGGTGAGCTTATCAATCTCAGCTCGGGTATCGTCATCAATCGAGTCAAAGGACATGACGCACTGAATACCAGAGAGTGAGGAACCATCGTTGACCTCCACGAAGGCAAGTGTCTTTTGTTTGCGAACAGTACGGACCCATCCCTTGACGGAAACAACCTCATCTGAGGGGGTGGCACCGGCAGTTTTGACGCGCTTGAGGACGCCGGTGACAACATCGCTATCGGTGGCGGCAGCTGCGCTCATGACCATTTGACTTCCAACACGAGAAAAAACGTTGGCAGCAGCTGCAGTCGAGGATGAAGTAACAGGCGGCCTGGCAAGAACAGATGCAGGGGCGATGGTCGAGCTGGACCGCACGGCAGTCGATTGAAATGCGGACGCAAAACCAACCCTCATGCTGCTTCCACCGCCAACGACGTGAGCCGAGCGACGAGCTGTAGCACAAGCTGCCGCAATCAGGCACATAGTGCGGAACATTTCAAAAGTGACAAGAAAGAGCTAGTGCACACAAATCAGAGGCACCGAGGATCCTCTGACCGGGACCGGTTGACAAAGGATGGGTGGGAACTTGTGGTTGTGGCGGGGAGCGGGGAGCTTGGTTCTGCTGCGTTATTCTGCGTCGATGCCGCTGACGCACTTACGTGTCCCTCGTAGGAGGAAAAAGCTCTCTGTGGCGATGAATCCGCCCCCATCCACCGGTTCGGTTGCGGCACCGGTACAGTAGGGCGACCTTGCGTCTGATGCCATAAAACAGCCAAACGAACTAAACAGAAGCAAAAGAGAACTACTTATCTACTACAGCGCAGCAAGTCGCCATGAAGTCAACTCTTCGGGTGCTCACCGCCACCAGCAACCTACCGCAGAATCATCGGGTTATTCTACTTACAATAGATCTACGAAAAATCTCTATCTCTATATAAGAGGTGAGTAGATCGTACTGGTGGGAGGAAGAGACAATCATGTAATTACTCATCAATATTCTTCTCTTTTGCCTTCTTGCAATAGAGAGGAGATATGGCTTCGGTTACCAGTGTGTTCCTCGAGGTGAGAGGTAATCCGGAGTTTGCATCCGTAGATGTCACTCAAGCAGTGCGTGTGCCTACAGCCATTGACCCTGTGAAAGCAGCGGCTTGCAGCGACGCGGCCATTGCACTGGCCATGATCAACAATGTCGTCATAGGAGATCGTGTTCTCATAGTCGGTGGAGGTGATACGACCTGTGGGGCTGCTGCGACTCAACTCGCTCGACTTGCTGGAGCAGCCTACATCGCAATAACTACTGGTTCTCTCATTCACCCAATCAAACTAGCAACCCAAGTCGATGATGTAATTGGTGAAGGAAGATACTGGGTGTTAGAGCCCAAGTATCTCGAGAATATGTTTGACAAGATCATCTATTGCTCGAGAGAAGATAGCGATCCGTCAAAGATAAACAAAGTCCTCAAGAGCAACAGAGATGGAGGAAAGCTTATCCACCTCCGATCGTATAACCATAGTAATCATCGAAGGAGCGAAGGCCTGTCTCGAGTGCTGCAACTTCTCAAGGACAAAAAGCTGGAAATCATCCTCGACCCATCTTCTCCCCACTCTTTTACAGAAGACGGCGTTGAATCGGCGTATAAGTTGTATACAAGTGGCGGTGACCGGGGTGGCATCGTCGTGGAAGTGACATTGTGATTTCGCAAATTTTTAGTCCTGATGCACCTGGAACGTTGAAAACTGATACGATTGCATTGAATGTGTTGTGATTGCGGACGATATTCGGATAACCAATATTCTGTCTACGGAGCCGTCATATTACTATATTTTCTTGAATGTTATAATGTACTAGCTAGTACATGTAATTCCTAACTCTAGATACATGTCTGGTAGCTATGCTATCCATCGTCGTCCTCCTGCTTCCTACCGCAGAATCATCGGGTTATTCTACTTACAATAGATCTACGAAAAATCTCTATAACGTTATAATAAAGAGGTGGGTAGATCTAGATGATCTACCCAACTATTTGCCGGATGGTGCCAATCCTGGTCGTTCACACATGCTTATTTCCCGTCAATGTTGAGAAGCAACCCCGGCGAATCACTCTTGCCGCCACCAGATCCACCGCCACCTCCACCGGGAAGGTATACAATGTTCCTCGATCCGGAGAGCTTCTGGGCAATCTCCTTGGCGGCATCGATCCTCCTTACCTCAATGATGGCGTTGCCGGTCTTCTCCATGGCGTTGGTGATGATCTGAGCAGCCTCGGCCTCACCCTGCGCCCTAGTAACGACGGCCTGTCGCTCCTGCTCGGCCCGCTTCACGACCCACTGTTGTCTCTCGGCCTCCTGGGAGGCAACCTGCTTCGATTCGATCGCCTTCATGAACTCCCGCCCGAACGTCAAGTGCGTAATGGCCACATCGTCCAGGGTCAGGTAGAAGTGCTCCCCGCGCTTGATCATTTCTTTCTTGATCTGCGCCGAGACTTCGGCACGCTTACTCAGGAGCTCCTCGGCGTTGTACTGGGCAACGACAGACTTGAGCACCTCGTTGCCGATGGAGGGGAGAACACGCTCGTCGAAGTCGGTTCCGAGCTCCCGGTACAGGCGGGGGAGCTTCTCAATTACGGGGCGCCAGAGCACACGAAGCTTGATGTTGACCATCTGCAGATCCTTGGTACCGGTGACCGAGGGGATCTCCCGAGGTCGGGTCCGCACGTCCATAATGATCGGGCGCTGGATGACGGGGATAATGAAGTGCGTTCCTTGGTTGATCACATCTGGGAGAATACCGCCACGGAGTGTGTCGAACATGACGGCGCGCTCACCTCCGTCAACGTTGAACAGACACGAATTGACGGTGAAGGCACCGACGGCGAGAGCGCCGGCGCCAGTAGAAAGGCGTCCCAATACTTTATCCATGGTTTTTCTATCTATGCAGCAGCACTTGGTTTCTGTGCAGGACTGGAGTGGGCGGTGGTCTCAGAAGATTTATGCCGCTGCACTGCTGCTGCGCTGGTGTGTGGTGGCGAATGGAGCGGCGAATGGCGTAAATGGCTCATAACCTGTCGCGGGTCGGCGATTTGCTTATCATTTTTGCTCTCGATCGAAACCATGCTCGCCGCCACTCGGTTTGGCTCCCAGGCGTTCCGGCATGTGTCTCCTGCATTTCCGAAGGCGGCAGAATCTGGCGTTGGCAGCCCCGCCAACATTATGTTCAATGGACGGCGGCAATACTCCGTCCTAAGCAAGGAGGAAGAAGAGAAGGAGAAGGCGAGGGTTGTGTCCCTCTCGGATTATGAGAAGGAGGTCGAGCTTCGGGAGTTGGATGCCAAAATATCCAAGCTGAATACGCTCCGAGGGATCAATACTGGGGAACTGTACACTCTCCGAGGCAAGTTCAAATTTCTTGCGAAGGAATATGGAATGGGATTCATGGTCTGGTACTGGACCGTTTGGTGCTCAACGGCAGTGTTGACGTATGGAGCCATTGAGGTTTTGGATGTGGATGCTATCGCATTGCTTTCCCGGGTTGATAACTTCACTGGATTTGATATCGCCAACAAAGTCGATCCAACTCTTGGCACGATTGGTCTGACTGTAGCAGTGAATGAACTCATTGAGCCTCTTCGACTTCCCATTGTTGTGTTTACGACAAAGCCCGTCGTTGATACTCTAACAAGACGATATTGAAGCAACAGCACAGAGTAACAATATGTCTTGAAATAGAAATCTTTACTTTGAATCTACACGTAGATATACTGCACCGGTAAAATGCAAATATACATACTAGTATGACGCCGTTTCGGCGTATATATAGATCTAGAATCTAGAAATAAAGAAGCTGCAAAACAAGAAGAAATATTTTCGCGCGCAGTTGCCTACCAAAAGTGTTGCCAGGCCAGAGAACAACCAAGATCCATCGCAGAAGCGCCGATCTGCCAAGAGTTATCACGCTACTGCTTGGACCTTGATCGATCTATGTTTATGATATCGACCTCGATCTGCAGTACCGGTAGATCTAAAAGAGAGTCAAAAGGAAACAGGGACGTATTTGTGGGAAATTAGCTAAATCCCAGAACTGACGGATACCCCGATCCGAATGACAGTAACGCAACGGCATCGCTCGGCAGGTCGGCAGGGAGGCAAGAACATAACAAAGACTGCGTTGTATCGTTGGCGTATCCAAGGGAACCGGAAGAAGGAAAACATCGCAACAACTTCAACAGCCATGGGGCAAATATTCGGCAAGGAGAAGCCTCTCAAGGAGGTGCTGCGGGAAAACAAGCGCATGATCAACAGGGCGGTCAGAGAGCTCGATCGGGAGAAGGCAGCGCTCGAGAGGGAGGAGAAGCGCCTGCAGATCGAGATCAAGAAGGCCGCCAAGGAGAATCAGATGGGAGCCGTCAAGATTATGGCCAAGGTGTGTTAATTTTAAGCAGATTATTTCGTTGGTGGATTGGCAGTGGAGATGGTGGGTTCCGGGGGTCATGTGGTGGTCTTGGTTCAAAAGAGTTCCACCGGCGGCGGCGGAGAAGATGAGAAAATAAATGGAAACGGAATGGGCCCGAGTCTGGATCGTATCCCGAGCATTGGGCTCTGGTGCTCTGGCTTGCTGATTGATTTGCCAGTAGACCTACTTGGTTGGTGGCGGAGGCAATGGTTCCTTTGGGGGCGGGACCGACGTGCAACGTGCACATGACAATTTTGGACGACTCGACTCGGACTCTCATATCATCATTTCGTTCGTGCCGACATGATACTTACTCTATCTACTCTTTATTTCCCCTTTTCCCATCTTCTCCAAAGGACCTGGTACGGACACGAGCTCACGTTACAAAGATGGTCGAAATGCGGAGTCATTTGCAGGGTTGCGCCCTGAAACTGCAGACGGTCAGCAGTCACGAAGCGATGGCGTCGGCGATGAAGACCACCACGGCGGCAATGGTGAAGATGAACAATGCGGTCGATGCTCCGGCAATCAACAAAATGATGCGGGAATTCGAGAAGGAGAACATGAAGAGCGAAATGATGCAGGAGATCATGGGCGATATGATGGATGACGTTCTCGAGGCCGATGGGGATGCCGAAGAGGAAGACAAAATTGTAAACCAGGTGTTGGATGAGATCGGAATATCATTTGCCGAGGAGGTTCCCGACGCCCCCATGCTGGGAACAGGGACGCAGTTGCCAACGTCGAGTGGGCCGGAGAAGGTTGCCGAGGCTGCTGGAGGTGGTCCTGGACCGGCACCGAGTGCCAATGATCCGGCATTGAGTGAATTGGAGGAGAGACTCAATAACCTGAAGCGTTAGAGAAATGTTTGTGTTTTCGATTCGATTCAACGCTTTCTTATCTTCCGCACTTGGGAACCTATTCGTAAGATTGCAGGCATGATTCGGTTCGATAATCTGCACATACTATTCATTATCTCTAGCGGACTAGTAGAGCTCGGCTCGATCCACTCAGCTCAGCTCTCCTCTCATTTCGACCGATCCGGCCCGATCTCATTCCAACAATCGGCCCCGATAACGACATTCTGGGCCATTTGCTCGGACAAAACAGTAAAAGGAAAGAATAAT
>Ga0115006_10003272_pt1 | contig 10951 bp, 7 predicted proteins | sample ArcOceMetagenome_3_FD_88943 | JGI IMG/M metagenome (GOLD analysis project Ga0115006, IMG submission 88943) | Marine eukaryotic phytoplankton communities from Arctic Ocean - Arctic Ocean- Svalbard ARC20M Metagenome | ecosystem: Environmental > Aquatic > Marine > Oceanic | place: Arctic Ocean...
AGGCTTGGGTTGAGTTCTCTGGGTCAGTGGCTGCTGCGAGTGTGCCGGGCGCCTCTCGTGGCGGCCTCCGTGGCCCCGCCCTTGGCCTCCGTAAACAGCGATTTATGCGCCTACTAGGGTTAAGGAATCCTACAGTGGAATGGATCTTCCGTACCTAATATCCATACGTAACATCCATTCCACTTGCCGAGATCTTCCAGCACACCACCCAAGCATGGGGAGATCTTCCTCGCACCGTTCGTACTCACCCCCGCACTCCTTTCGCTCCCAACGTTCATTTAGCCATTGAGACGAGGTTGTAGTAACTCGCCCGTGCGTTGGTGTGCACAGCACTGGTATGAGCTGCTACCAGAGCTCCAAATGAAATCGTCAGTGTGCAGCGTACCTCCCGACACGTTCCATCAACGCGACAACCAAGGATTTCTACAGGCAGCCACGCATTCTGCACATGCGTGCGCTCGTGAACCACGAAGGCACCATGCCATCACCCCGCAAAGTAGTCTCCAAGCCTCCATTTTGCAATCTTTGACCCCGTCTTATCTGCAGCAGACCGTTTCTACACCCGTCGACCGTCCGCTTACGTTTACGTTTCCCCCCACCCACCCGCTCGGGGGTCGCGGCTCGCGCTCGGTCGCAGCTCGCGCTCGCACGCGGGAACACGGGAAGGTGAGGCCAGGCACGGCCGCGGAGCGAAAACAAATCTTCGATATGAACAGCCATGCAAACAAACCCGCGCCCCCCATGGCATGCACATGAAACCACTCTATCAGGCATCATCATTCGGTCTCGGACAGCGACGTCGGGATGCGGCTGGGCACTTGGCTGGGCAGGCGGCTGCTCGGCTTGGACGACGAGAGCGCGTCGAGGACGGCGCCCGTCGGCGTCCGCCGGAAGGCCTCCGAGTGGATGGAGGCGTGCGACGCGTGCGACGCGTGCGAGCCGCGCAGCATCGGCTCGTCGGCGCCGCCCGGGCCGTACGGGTCGGGGCACGCCTGCCCGATCACGCCGCCCTCGTCGACCGTCGGCGCCGTGAAGCGCGCGAGCAGGACGACGCCGCCGAGCGTCAGCCCGACGCCGCCCCAGAAGCCGGCCTGCTGGCCGAGCGTCGTCAGCTGCGAGAACTCGTCGTAGAAGAGCCCGCCCGCCACGATCGTGAAGAGCACGAGCATCGACTGGTACACGGGGATGCCGTAGGCGGGCGGCGCCGCCGAGACGCACGCGTTCATCAGCGCGACGTTGGTCAGCGCGACGACGATCGTCACGAGCAGGAAGGCCCACGTCCTGGTCCGATGTGACGGCGAGGGGGGCATAGGCGTGAGCTGCAGAGGGTCGCAGGTGGGCGAGCTGATCTGCTGCTGGTCGTGGAGTGTGTGCGGCTCTCTGGGCGCACGTGAGCTCATAAAACTGCATGTCGCCCTCAATCGAGACGCGGATGGCGAGCGAGACGCACTTCAGGCCGAGGTTGGAGAGCGAGCCGCAGAGCGTCGCGCCCACGCCGTACCACAGCGCCTTGACGATCACGTGCCTCGGCTTGCGCAGCAGCAGGCGCGGCAGCAGGCAGCTGGCGATGAGCACCAGCGCGGCCACGGCGTAGTAGAGGAACTGGGGTCGGAAGATGTACCCGCGCATCTGGTTGATCGTCGGCGTGCTGTTGCACATGGGACCGAAGATCGTGCTCAAAAACATGCCGACGATGATCACGCCCGTCGCGAACAGCGAGCCGTTGCTGATGGGCTGCTTGGCGACGATGCAACCCGAGCTCACCATCATCAGGTTGAATACCAGGACGAGGAGCGTGAGCGGCGCCGAGAGCGCGAGCGGGGCGAGCGCGTAGCACAGCGTGTCGAGACCCGCGGCGTTGGCCATGATCAGCCCGATGCCGAGGGTCTTGTAGAAGCACCATCTAGGCTCGTCGTCCCGTCCGGAGCGGTTGATGAAGAGGAGGCCGGACGCGACGAAGAACTGGCCGATGCACGCGGCGAGCAGGCCACCGAAGGTCAGGAACGAGTCGTGCGAGCCCGACTCGTCGTTGCACTCTGTCGCGTTGGACATGATGGAGCTGGTGCCGAGGGCAGCAAATCGGTGGCGCCGGCGAGTTCTCGTGGCGTGAGGCCGGCAGCGCGCGTCGTCGTCGGCCTCGTCGTCGGCCTCGCTGCGGTCGAGCAGCTAGAGTGCACAGCAGCATGTCGAGCAGCTTCCTCGCCGCCGCGAGCTCGCGTGCCACCGACACGCCGATAGCTACAGCCGCGCCTCCACTACCTGTGATATCCGAGGCCGCCGGCAGCTCCGTAAGCCATGCTGCTGCCAGCCAGTCTGCCGCCGGCAGCTCCGCAAGCCATGCTGCCGCCGGCAGCTCCGCGAGCCATGCTGCCGCCGGCAGCTCCGCAAGCCACGCTGCCGCCAGCCAGTCTGCCGCCGGCAGCTCCGCCAGCCACGCGAAGGCCGGCTCCTCTTCGGGCGGAGCGGGTGGTCCGGACGGACCGGGCGGGCCGGACGACGACCCCAACGACCTCTCTGCCGCGCTCTGGGACCTGAGCACGACGACCACGTCGATTCTGGACATCTACGGCAACACGTGGACCCTCTACGCCGGCGCCCTCATCGTGACCGTCATGCCGGCGGGTGCGAACCCTCTTTCTCTTGGTGCGGACGGCCCGAAGTCCGCGCCGACGCCCGAGCCGCCCGTCGCGATCGCGTGCGACTTTGGCGGCTACACGTGGGCGCTGTGCGCGTCGCCGGGCAAGCCGGGCCGTCGGCTCTACCGGCTCGACCCGCGCGGGCCGGGCTACTCGGACGACGGCATGGCGCGGCGCGAGGCTCCGGGCGACGCGCCGCTCGGCTGCGTCGGCACCTACCAGGGCGACGCCAAGTCGCACCTGACCTGGCAGCTGGTCGAGCTGCCGGAGGAGCCGCTCCGGCTCGAGCAGCCGCGGCAGGGCGACCACGTCATCGTGGCGCTCGAGAGGAAGGAGTACCCCTTCTCGCTCGAGCGCGAGGTCGCCGTCGGCGCCGACGGCACCGTGCGGCTGACGATGCCTCGCTCGGAGCCGGTGAAGGACCCGTACCTGCGGTGCGGGTGGGTGCGGCTGCCGGGCGTGCTGCCGTGCGCCAACCACGACATCGCGGCGGCCGTGGTCGGCGATCACATCTACGTGGTCGGCGGCGCGCTGTGGTGGCGCGGCTTCCCCGCCAAGGCGCACATGTTCGACGAGCTGTGGCGCATCGACGCCAGGGCGGACAGGGACAGCGTCGACGCGTGGCAGGTCGTCGCGAAGACGCCGGCGCCGATCGCGTTCGCCGGCATCGCCGCGGGGCCCGACGGCAAGGTCTACGTCTTCGGCGGCTGCCGGGCGCACAACGGCGTGCCCAACGACCGCTCCGACGAGAGCCAGCTGTGGGTCTACGACCCGCGCGGCACGTCGCGCGCCTTTGTCGCCGGGCCGCGCCTGGGCACGGCGCGGCAGGAGTGCGCCGGCGCCACGCTCGGCGGCCGCGTCTACGCCTTTGGCTGGTCGAGGACCGTCGAGTCGATCGCGCCGGGCGAGGCCGCGTGGCGCACCGAGGAGGCCGAGTGCCCTGTCGTCATGGGCGGCGGCGGCGGCATGGCGGGCCAGTTCAACGGCTGCGTGCTCGACGGCGTCGCCTACTTCGCGGGGCCGTTCGGGCTGCTCGGCTTCTCGCCCGAGACGGGCTGGGACGCCACGCTGCCGCCGTCGCCGAGCAAGGGGGCGTGCCCGCTCGTCGCGGCGCACGACGGCGAGGTGTGGGTCATCTCGGGCTTCTTCCACGACCCTGCGCCCGGCAAGATGTGCGAGCTGGTCACGAAGGCGTACTCGTTCGACCCGGCGAGCAAGCTGTGGACGAAGCGGCCCGACCTGCCGAGCTGCGAGGCGTGGGGCGCCGGCGCGTCGGTCGGCGGCACGCTCTTCGCCATCGGCGGCTCCAAGTTCTCGCGCGACGCGAGGACCTTCTGCTTCGACAACCGCGTCTTCGCGCTCACCACGCGGCACGTCGAGGAGAAGAAGGAGCCGTGGTGGAGTGTGGTGCTGCAGCCGTCGAAGTGGAAGCTGCCCAGGCTGGAGTGCGTGCAGAAGAGGAAGCAGCGAGGCTGCTGACCTCTCGGCGAGGCTCCGCACGCGGTCGACGTCTATTTACACCTTGGCAGGTTGCCCTTTATTCGGAAGGGTGGGGAGGGGAGGGGGGGGGGGTCCCGTGTGTATAATTGTGAGCAGAATAATTCATATTTTTTCGCATTTCGGCGGCTAAAAAGCACGCTACTACTTCCATTAGAAGCTAGAGACGTGCACCAAGCATACTTTAAGTCATTCCTACCGCATCGTCGCAATGAACCCCTCTGCCTCCATCTGCCACCTTGACCGTTGGCCAGGTTCGCGTGAAGCTTCGATCCTTCTCTCCCGACGGATGTGCGTGTCCCAGTGTTGTAGCGAGGCGAGGAAGCAGGGGTGGCCGCCACGTCGGTCCGGCAAAGTCATCTCCAAATTGATCTGTCGGGCCGAGTTCCCCTGCGAGTTCCATGCCACGATGAGCGGGGCCTCCATGTGGTGGAGTGCCTTGCTCGAGCTGCGGGAGTGGAGTGTGTTCGCGTGCTGGTCAACAGGCAGCCCTTCAATGTCTTGAATGCATCTCAGGACATCGCCGAGGGTGGCCTCCAACAGGACTCCAGGCGCCTCCTCGCCGCGAGACGCAAGGTGGAGGAGTCGCATCGGCTTGCCGCTGAGGGTCTTGACGAACACCTCCACCTCTCTGACGGCGAGGCCACGCTCGAGTGAAGCGGCCGCCTTGCCGCAGACCTCCCGGGATGCACCTTCGGCCAGCTGGCGAACGATCGATGCGCACGTGCAGTGCTCGCCCCGAACGAGCCGGCCCAGCAGCCTCGTGTTCTGCTCGTGGTGCCACTGGCGGAGGGGTCGGGCGGTCCGCGTCACGTCTCGCCAGCCGGCGCTCACCTGGCTCAGCCGGCCATATGCAGCCGGACCCACAAACGACAGCAGGCAGTCGATGGGAAGAGCCGACATGTAGACACTCCGTCTGAGGGAGTGTAGCCTGAACCTCCACGCGCCATCCTGGCTTTCCTCGAAAATGGTGCCGAAGAGGGCTCGCTCCGGGTCTGCGGCGGTCGTGGGCTGTCGCACGACAGCGGGCGGTGCGGATGGCGAGTGGGCGGTGAAGCATGCGTCAAAGTGCCTCGCGATCCGCTCCTCGTAGAACAGCCCGACGCATAGAACGCGTCGTCGCGCAAACAGCTCGGCGCCCGGCTCTGTGGCGCTCGTGATCCTCACGCGCCCGTCTGCGAGGGTCTCCCTGGTCTCGCCAGGCAGCGGCTGATCAGGCAGCCGTCCATCGGCGTCGTCTGAGGACATTTGGCTCCAGGTGAATCAGACGCTCCGCCAGCAAAGAATGCAGAGACTTGTTCCCGCCCTCGCTGCGCAGCAACTGTATTTTCGGCGACATGGCTCGCGAAGGCTTCCGCCAGATGTACGAGTACGGCACTACCACACCACCCCATTGCCGCGACCGAGAGGAGACCGGAGTCATTAGGCCTGGCGCACACGTGCGCATCGTTGGCCTTGCGACTCGCCAGGACCTCAACGGAGCTGCTGGTGTCGTCAAGGACTACTCCTATGCAAAGGGACGCTGGGCTGTGCAGACGGAGGCCACGGCCGTTCAGGTCAAGCCGGATAACCTGCGCGTCAACAGCCAGCAGCCGGCAGGCGTGCAGTCCGCGCACGCCTACCTGCAGGAGATCACACCGCCCGGCATGCAGTTCTCTCCGAAGATGCCGCCGCCCATCTTCGGCGCCGGTCTGAAGATGCCGCCGTCCTGGCCTCGAGCGCCTGATCGTGACGAAAAGGCAGATGCGCATGCCGCGCGCATGCAGACGCTCAAGTGCGGCCTCCACGTCGCGGGCGCGTCGCCGGGCGGCTCGTTGGACGATTTGCCCGAGGACCTTCGCACCGCTCTCGTGGAGGCGCTGACGGAGCCGGAGGAGAGGTCCGCTGCCTCGCCCCAGTCAGTGACCGCGACGTTTCACGAGACGGAGGAGACGGACGAGGAGGGGGAGGAAGAGGACGACGATGCCGGCAGCCACGGCGAGGGCCCGGACTTGGAGGAGGACGAGGTGACGGCGCGCGAAATGTACCAGATGGCCCTGCAGGGCAACCTAGCTTGCATCAAGATGCTCCTGGAGTGCGGCTGTCCCGTTGACGCCGCCCTCAGCGACCCTCCGCGTGGGATGCCGTTCATGGGCGGCTCGACGGCACTGCACGGTGCGTGCATCGACGGCCACCTCGATGTGGTCAACGAGCTGCTCCGTGCGGGCGCCAACCTCGACGCACGCCGGCATGACGACCGGCGCACCCCGCTGCACGAGGCGTGCAAGGAAGGGCACGAGCCGTGCGCCCTGCGCCTCGTGGCGGCCGGCGCGAAGACGGACATCAAGGACATGTGGGGTTTGACGCCGGGTGCGCTCGCCGAGCAGAAAGGCCACAGGGCCCTCGCCAAGAAGGTCATGCTCGCCCCTCGCGGCAAACCAACGCAAGCAGCGGTGGTTGGCGCATACTCTTATTGAGGTGCGGGCCAGTCCGGCAGGATGCAGTCGGTGTGCCTTCTGGATCTAAAATCAGTTCAGCCGAGAGGATGAACCACCCGAATGTGTAGGTATTCTGGATTAAGATTGATCTCAAGCCAAGAAGGCAAGCCGATGTTTTGCCTTAGGTGAGTTTTATAAGCTCAACGGAGACTAGGCTAAGCTAGTACTCGAGCCGCTAGCAGCGGCTGGGGGGAGAGGAGAAGGGAGGGGGAGGGTGGAGGAGATGGTAGTAAGGGGAGAGATGAGGGGCGTGGTCGTGGGTAGGAACCCGGGTCAGTCACCCGGGTCCCACACACGCGATTCGTCCCAGAGGGACACGGCTCGGTACACGTGCTTCACGGTGACGTGCGCCTTGATTGACATCCTTACTTTAAGGAGTGCGGCTCTCTCCGCTTCACAAGCTATTGAGGCGACGCGTTTGCCAGCTAGAAACCCCAGCACCCAGTTACTTTAGGGCGTCCGCGAGTCGGCGCTCGCTCAGTAGCGGTGGTGAGGTCAATTGATCTCACAGAAGTTTCGCGCACGGTTTACGGTTTAACGCTGTTAGCTTACCTCAACTACACACCTCGGCTCCAAGCCAGAATTGGACACCAGATTCCCCATAAGGGCTCAAGCTGTTTGATTGCATGCGGTATGCAGCGCTTCGGATTGCGGTTGAGGCGGCGATCAGGCGGAAGCTGACGCTTCGGCGATCAGGCTCCCAGATGTCCGACCCGCCGGGCACGCATGTACACTTCGACACAGACGGCACAGGTACACAGTTCGACGTCGTCGACTCCAACGCCGTCTCCGAGAAACCCCAAGAGCCGGAAGCCTCGTCGCGGCCCACAAGAACTCAGGCCGGGAGCAGCACGACCACGTCAATCCCAGGGAGATCTGCCAAGGTCGTGCCGGAGCGACCGCGGTCGCCAGACGGATCTGCCAAGATCATGCCCGAGCTGCGGTCGGCCGTGCTGGCGCTCTCTCGGTCAAACCCGATCTCGCATTTGCGGCGTTCGAAGCTGTATGGCTCGCCAGCGTCGTCCAAGCCGTCCTCCCAACGTGGCGGTGGGCCCCAACGTAGCGGTGGGTCCCAACGTGGCAGTGGGTCCCAACGTGGCAGTGAGTCCTGTGAATGTCGCGACAGCCGTCCTCCCAAACTCCCCACCGCTGGCGGCAGCGGTGGCGGCGGCGGCGGCGGCGGCGGCCATTTGTTCCACTCCCGAGCGTCGCAATCGTACGGGTCGGCGGCAGAGGCGGCGGCGATTAAGATGCAGGCCTTCTATCGTGGCGGGGCGGCGCGCCGCCGCACCGACATCACGTGCTCGGTCGACGACCTATACGCCGTGGTCGAAAGGCTCCAGCGCGAGCGCTACGGCTTCAGCCGTCTGCTGCTGTGGCTCGCGGCCGTCGTGGTCTTCTCGGCGGCGCAGCTGCTCCACCACGACGTGCGCGGCGCGCACCACGTGGAGCGCGCGTTCCGCGGCGCGCTGACGACCAAGCCGAAGCTCGAGAGCAACCCGCCCGGCTCGCTCGAGACGATCGGCGACCCCGACGAGGCGTACGCGTGGATGCTCGACACGTACGAGGCGCTGTACCACTACGACCCCGGCGTGCCGATGCCCGAGCAGCAGAGCCTGCTGATGGGGCGGTACGGCGCGAGCGCCGACTACAGCCCGAGCCTCGGCGTCTGCGCGCCGATGCCGCAGGAGTGCGAGGCGGAGGCCGTGGTGCTTGCGGAGCCCGAGGCCGAGACGGCGAGTGCGGCGAGTGCGGAGCCCGAAGTGAGCGCCGTTGCGGAGCCCGAGGCGGCGCCCGAGACCAGTACCGTCGCAGAGGCAGAGCCGGAGCCGGAGGCGGAGAACAGCACGGTGGCAGAGCCGGAGGCGGAGGCGGAGGCAGAGGCGGAGGCAGAGAATAGCACGGTGGGTGAGCCGGAGGCAGAGGCGGAGAGCAGTACCGCCGCAGAGCCGGAGGCGGAGGCGGAGGCAGAGGCGGAGGCCAGTACAGCCGCCGAGGCGGAGTCAGAGGCCGAGGCCGAGGCGGAGGCGCAGCTGGCCCCGGAGCCGCCCACGAGCTTCGAGGCCTACGGGAGCAACCTGCTGGTGCCCGACGCGTGCAAGCGGCACGCGCTGTACGAGGAACACCGCAGGGCGAGCGGCCCCAACGCGTCGTCGACGTGCGCGGCGGCGCTCGCGGCGCGCGCGCGGCGGTGGGGCTACCTGCGCAGCAGCTACAACCGCTTCCTGGGTGCGATGGTGCTGCGGCAGCGCCGCTTCCGCGAGGTGGCGTGTGACGGCGGCAGCAGCGGTGACGGCGGCGGCGGCGGTGACGGCGGCGGCGGCGGCGGCGGCGGCGGCGGTGGCGGCTCGTCGGGAGGCGCGCTGCCGAACGTCTGCCTGGCCGACAAGGAGGAGACGCGGCTGCTGCACGCGGCGCGCGACTTCTGGCACGTCCACGACAGCGCGGCGGGCGGCTACGTGCTGCCGGTCGACCTGGGTGTGTGGGGCATCCCCAAGGACAACGGCCGCTGCTCGCTGCAGCTCGCGCACTCGACGGGCTGGATCGGCCGCGCCACCAGGGAGCTGCGGCTCTCGGTGGGCACGTACAACGCGCCGCTGCGCCGCTGGGCGTCGGTCGACGCGACCTTCGCCTTCAGCCTCGGCGGCGACGTCACGACGTCGCTGCACATCACGACGGCGCGGCGCGGCGCCGACGTCTACGCGCACGGCTCCGCGCTGCTCACGGCGCTCCATCTCGCGCTAGAGGCGCTCTGCGTCGCCGTCGTCCTCGCCGACTGGCTCGGCGTCGGCGGCGGCGCCGCGGCCGGCACGGCCCTTGGCGGCGGCGGCGGCGGCGGCGGCGGGTTCGGCTGCTGGTCCGCGTCGCACTGGGCGTACGTGGCGCGCCGCGCGTGCCGGCGCCGCCTGCTCCACGCGCAGGTCCTGCTCGGCGACCTGACGGCGCTCTGCGTGCTGGGGACGCTCGCGGGGCGCGCCGCGGGCGTGCTGCTCTCGTGGGAGCTGCCGCTCTCTATGACGCGCACGATGCGCGACATCCGCGAGCACCCCGAGGACTTCGACGACGTCGTGGGCGTGCTGGCGTGGGTGCAGGCCATGTCGCGGCGCGAGCTCGGCTTCTCGACGCTCGCCGCCTTTGCGATGCTGGGGTACACGCTGCGGCTGCTCGAGCTCATCCGCTTCCATCCGCGGATGGCGCCGCTCACCAAGACGGTGCTCTCGTGCCTCGGCGACCTCGCGCACTTCTTCGCGCTGCTCGCGGCGTGGGTGGCGCTCTTCAGCGTCGTGGGCCACGCGCTCTACGGCCACGCCGTGCACGGGTTCGCGACGCTCGGACGGTCGCTCTCGACGGTGGCGATGATGTCGCTCGGCGAGTTCGACCCGCCGCTCGCCGCCATGTACGCCACCCACCCCGCCGTCACGCCGCTCTACTTCTTCGCGCTCGTCGTGCTGCTGATGCTCCTCCTCCTCAACATGCTGCTCGCCATCGTCCTCGACGCCTTCTCGCGGCTCATGGAGCGCGACTGTGGTGGCGGCGCATGCGGCGGCGGCGGCGGCGGTGGCAGCGGCGGCGGCGCGTCGTCTCCCACCTTCTACGAGAGCTTCCGGCAGTACCTGCTCACTTCGACGACGCAGCTGCGCCGCACGCGCGCCACCCTCGACCGGATGGCGGCCACCGCCGTGCACGTGCCCGCTGCGGGCGGCGGCGGCGGCGGCGGCGGCCTGGCGATCTCGCGCCTCAAGCTCTCCGCCGCGCTGGTCAAGGCGGGCGTGCGCGCGGCCACCGCCACCATTGTGATGCACAACTCGCGCCGCCGCACCCGCGCGCGCGTGGCGCGCGCGAGGCGGCCAAAGCTCAACCGGATGCCGAGCTCGGTCACCGAGCGGCTCAACCGGCTCAACCGGATCACCGAGCGGCTGAAACGGATCACCGAGAGGCTGCCGCGTCGCGATAGCGGCGAGTCCAGTGACGGGCTCTCGCCGGGGCCTCGCAGCGGCCGCCTCTCGCGTTCACGCGGGAGCTCGCGAGTCTCCGGCGCGTGGAGCTGCTCTGTCACCAAAACTTAGGGATGTTAGTACTTTAGGGAGTGTTTCGACGTTCTGATACGAGGAGTTGAAGCACATGTGCATGTACATACTTTGTGCATGTGATGTGAACCCACATGTAAGTCGTTGCGGTGTAGGGGTGGTAGGGGTGTGCGGGTGTGGGTTGGGTTGGGCGGGCGGGGAGACAGAGCTGGTCCTCGTGACCCATAGACGGTAGCGCCGTCGATGCACCCACAGTTGGTGTGTCCAAAATTCTGTAGTCTGTCTGTCTGTAGTTTATCCCCTCCAGCACTAC
>Ga0115006_10003273_pt1 | contig 10951 bp, 9 predicted proteins | sample ArcOceMetagenome_3_FD_88943 | JGI IMG/M metagenome (GOLD analysis project Ga0115006, IMG submission 88943) | Marine eukaryotic phytoplankton communities from Arctic Ocean - Arctic Ocean- Svalbard ARC20M Metagenome | ecosystem: Environmental > Aquatic > Marine > Oceanic | place: Arctic Ocean...
CCCCCCCCCCCCCCCCCCCCCCCCCCCCCCCCCCCCCCCCGCCCCCCCCCCCCCCCCCCCCCCCCCCCCCCCCCCCGCGGGGAGGAGGGGGGGGGGGGGGGGGGGGGGGGGGGGGGGGGGCAGGGAATCACGGACGGAGCGGCAGCGGCAGGGGGTGTGTGTGGGGATGCCTGGAAGGTGCAAGGCGAAGCAGAGCACGCGCTCAAGACGCACAGCAACGTGATACCCGAAACCGCCTCTTATCAGCCCAAGAATGCCGCAGCAGCCTCGTATCCTGCCGCGGCGCCGCGGCCCGTGTCCCAGGAGGACAGACGCCGGCTGCATGAATACAGGTGGTGGTGGTGGAGGAGGAGGTGGCTTGTGCTGTGCTTCAGATGGGCGGAGAGGGCTAAGCCCCCAACCCCCCCCCCCTGGGGGGGGGGGGGGCATGCGAAAATGTGTGCTCGCAAGTGTGTGTGAGAGAGTGTGTGTGTCGAGAGAACGCGCGCGAGCGCGCTAGTGGGTGAGTGAGAGGGGCAGAGCGAGACGCAAGAACGTGCTGCGCAAGATGACCTAGATGGTGCTGGCGACCAACACGCGTGGCGCCGCGCATATGTATAAATAGTTTAGTATATAGCATAGAAAATATTAGTATACAGTGTAGTAAATATGCATATGCAGTATGGTGGAGCGACACGCAAGCTGTGCTGGCGACTGACGCGCGTGGCAATCATTGGTGCAGGCGGCTGGTGAGTTCTCCTGGCGTCGGAGGCGCGGCCACAGACGCGAATTCGGATGATGAGGAGGATTGCGGCCGACACCGCGTGGGCGCTGACATCAACAGCACTGAGTTTTCGAGGCGGCGCAGCGATAGCAGTGTGGCCAGCGCAGCGCGCCAAGATGGTGGCGCCGTCAGCGCGAATGCAGAGGTGCAGGCGGCGGGGAGGGCCACAGGGAACTCGGACGCTGGCGGGGCAGTAGGCAGCGCTCAAGTCGAGCTGGCGCTGCGCACGCATGAGCACCGCCTGCAACGTGCCGAGCTCAAAGCGAGCAAGGGGTCTCCCGAGTCAAGCCCCCCGCCCGAACCCGTGTGGTACGTATGAGAGAGGACGGGGCGCGCAGCAAGAGCCGAGCTGTGTCTGGGTGAGCTTCCAGAGTAATAACTCTCCTGAGCAGACAACGCCTCTCTCTCAGCGTGGCAATGCGGAGCCCGCTCACCGCCTTCAATGTAGGTTCATCAAGCGGGGTGAGCATCACCAGGTGCACACATTGGCGCTGGAGACAGCAGTCAGCCGGTAGGCAGTGCATATCCGGGTTGTCGCGTGCATTTAACTGAAAACGGATTTCCCAACGTTGTCGCCATGTATTTCATTATTATGAGGGTTTTGGCGGTGTGCAGTAAGTGCGAGCAGTGAGGTGGTAAAGGACACCGTGATGATTGATTAAAATATAACACATGTAAAGCCTTGCGCAATTCTAGCTTTCCTTTCGCCCCTAGCTTACCCGCGGACCCACACGCCCAAGCGGGATTGTGCGTGTCGTCTGTTGACCCCACACAACACATATCGAGGTGGGGGTGCGCAAGGGTGCCAGGACGAAAGACCGCGCGCCGTTTCGAATGCCCCCCGCCTACGCGCCATCTTCACCCGCTTGCAACTTCTCAAGCTGTGCTCGCACCTCCTGCAGGACACAGCCCCGTGCTTCAGCAGGACGCAGTACGGAGCGGCAAGCAGCAGCGACGGACCAAGGCCGTGCGCCAGCGTCAGGGGACGCTGCTGCAGCCGCATGTGCACGGCACGGCTGGCGAGATAATGCTGAACCACATGCCCGCACGCGGTGGCAGCGCTGCCGCGGGCGCGAGCAGCGCTAGCAGGGCGAGCGCGACAGCGCCTCGTCAGACAGCGGCGCGTCCGCATCGGCGGCGCGTGCGCACCGCTGGCGCACGACAGCGGGGCGCACTGTACCTCTAGATTCTTTGTCAGCTCTTCGTTCTTCTTTACAAGCTCATCCTTCTCTGCTTTCATGGTCTCGACGTCGCCGCTAGTCGGTGCGCCGAGGTACTGCTTGATGAAGTCCAGCGCGTTGGCGGGCTTCTCGGGCTCCTCGTACAGCGCCACCAGCACCTTGGTGAGCGCGTCAATCACCCCACTTCGCTCCAGGTACTTGCGGAACTCCTCCTTCTTCGACTCGCCAGACATCCTGCGCTCGTGGCTGCTGTCCCTCCTTCTCTCGCTCCTCCTCCCTGATGCGCGCGATACCAACGGAAACCGGTTGGGTTGAAAAAGGGGAATGAATCCCCTCCCCTTTCCTCAGTTCGCGCAGCCACGAACAGCTGAGAGGGGTGGGCGGCCGTGGGGGTGGGGCTGCTCGCTACGGCGCCGTGCGAGAATGCGGCGTGCACCGTGCTGCTCCGCCGGCCTCGCGCTCCTCGTCATCCTCCTCTCGCATGCGTGGCCCCGCGTCTGCAGCAAGGGGGGCAAGCGGCGGGAGCGGCGGGACAGCGCCAGCGGCGACCGCTGCGCAGTCCTCGGAGAGACAGCAGCCGCCGCCGGCGGGTAGGACGCCCCCCCCGCCCGCCCGACGCCCGCTCGCGCGCGATGCGGCGTTGCTGAGTCTCCCGCTGTATCGCTGCGGCCTGCGCCAGGTCGCCAGAGGCGCGGCACGCCCGCATTGTCGCGCATGCCGAGTGCCTCAAGGCAAGGAACGACATGGCCGGCGTCGCCGCCGCGCTGGGACGGATGGCAAGCGACGGCGGCCTCAAGGCCGCCCACCCTATGGCTGTCGTGAACGCCGCCAACCAGGTGGCCGAGCTGGCGATGGCCGGGCATGTGGGCTGGCACGAGGCCAGCCGCGTCTTCAGCGAGCTGCACACGGGCTGGGAGGGCAACGCCTTCTCGCTCCGCAGCCACGCGCTCATTCTCACCCAGCTCGAGCAGATGACGCAAGCCATGGACTACTTTGAAGCGTCTGTGCGCCTGCAGCCAGATGATTACACGCACAGCCAAGCTGTCGTGACGTGTCAGCACCTCAAGCGCTACGACGACGCCCTGCGCCACGCGCAGGCCGCCCTCCGCCTCAACCCCCTCCCGGAATACCACCTGGACGTGGGCTCGGCGCTTGTCAAGCTGGGGCGGTACCAGGAGGCGCATCCGCACCTCAAGATTGCCACTGCCAAACTGCCGGAGTCGTCGGCGGCGTGTCTCGAGATGGGCCTGTGCCTGATGGGGCTTGGCAACAGTAAGGACGCGCCTACGTGGCTGGAGCGCGGTGTGGCGTTGGGTGGGGGCGACTTTCGAATTTGGCTCCTGGCCGCCGGACAGCACGTCAAGGGCAACAATCACACTGAGGCTCGACGGTGCTACGACGCTGGCGTCAAGGCGTGCAAGGCTGCGCGCGCCTCCCGCCCGCCGCCGTCCGCTCAACGCGCTGTTGAGGACAAGGACAGCATGCGCCGCGGCTCCACCAGGAAACCTGAAGAGACGGACGACGAGTGCGTGCTGGCGGAGGGACGAGCGCTCGAGCACCGCCAGCGGTTTTGTGATTGGAACAGATGGTCACAGTATGCCTCCCTGGAGCAGGCGATGCTCGCTCGCTCCTCGGAGGAGCGCGTGCTCACTCCTTTCCAGGTTCATCTGTCGCCCCGCTACCTGACTCTGTGAACCTGGGCCCAGCGCTGTCGTGCGCCAAGCGTGCATCCGCGTGCCCCCCTGCACGTAACGCTTGTGCCTTGCCAGCGCTGGCAAATGCCTGCAGCGGCCGTGTGCATACATACAGACACACACGTAGAGACACACGCACAGACACACGCGAAAGCACACGCACACACGCACCTCCTTCCTCCGTCCCGTCCCCGCACTATACCCCCCATTGTCCTCCCTTGTGCTGGCAGGTGAATAAGGGCCCGTTTTCCCTCTCAGCGCTGAAAATTCTCACCATGCGAGAAGCTCAAAAGAAACCCCCGCCGTCTCAGCTCCGGCTGCCACCGCTCGAACTGCCACCGCCCCCGGCGCACCCGTGCGATGCAGGCGCCTTGCGCGTAGGCTTCCTTTGGACTAGCACTTACGACTCTGAGTTCGCCAACAACTTGATTACAATGTTTGAGACCATGGTGCCGATGTGCGTGGAGACGGAGAAGGGATGCGGACGTCCGCGCAGCGCCGGGGCTCAGCGTGAGCGGCAGCTGGAGGCGGATGCGAGCATCCAGATGTGGTGGTTCTCGGTGAACGATGACGGCGATGATGAAGCTGGAGAATACAAGGCGCGAAAGCGTGCGAGGCAGGTGTTCGGCGAGCGGTTTGTGGTGCTGCAGAGCGGAGAGCAGCGGCCGGATCACACCGGGTACCATGAAGGTGTGGATACGGCCATGCAAATCCGCAGACACAACCTGCACATGCTCTTCAATCTTCCCGGGTGGTTGAATGAGATGACCATGTCTATCTCCGGCGCCCAACCTGCCGTGATGCAGGTGGCATTTAAGGGGTATCCTGGAACTCTTGGCGCCCAGTTCGTGCAGCATCTCATTTCTGACGCCATCTCCTCCCCCCCGGAGTATGCTGCGGCTGGATACACGGAACGGATGGTGTACATGCCGCACACATACTACCCAGTCGGCAATTACGCAACATGGAAGAGGGAAGGGGGTAACGGAAGCCGTGGGCGGGATGCCCGGTCTCGAGGTCCGGGGCTGCAGCGCAAGCACTATGCGTTGCCGCCCTCTGGCACGGTGTACGGAGCCTTCAACGACCACTACAAAATTGACCCCAGCATTTTCAGAACATGGATGCGCATACTAAAGGACGATGTCTCTGCGCACGCCAACAGCTCCATCAGCAGCGGAGAGGGTGGCAACCCCAGTGTGCTCTGGGCGCTCAAACACGGCGCGGAGGATATGCTGCCGAAAGTTGCTAAGAAATACAAGGTGCAGAGTGCAAGGTTGATTTTTTCATCTTTTTTCCCGAAGACGCAGCACCTGAGCATCAAGGCACTCAGCGATATATTTTTGGACACGCCCCTCTACAACGCACATAGCACAGCATCAGACATGCTCTGGGCGCAGGTGCCCGTGCTCACGCTGCCTCGAGAGAAGATGGCAGGGAGGGCTGCTGCAAGCATCGTCGCTGCCGGCGGAATGGGGATAGGGATCGCAAGGAATGAGGATGATTACAGGCAACTGGCGCCGCGCTTAGCTCGCTCCACCCGCCGCTTGCGACAACCGGGGCGCGCCCTCAGTCGCGAGGAGCTGGCGCGCTCTTATTTGTTTGACGAAAAGGTGTTTGCTGCTGCAATGCTCCGATGTTTACGTCTGCTGGCTGAAGCACACCGCCTTGCGGTGGACGTGTACCGAGGACGTCAATTTCACATCCTTGTTGCGGCTTGACGCCGGGCGCCCTTGGCACGTTGTCGATAGTCGAATGTGCTCTCTTGCACTACAGTAAAGTCGGACTTGCTCCCGAGTCTTGAAATAGTTGAGTACACTGTGGTGTGTCTTACGAGTCTTCAAATAGTTGGTCGGAAGTGTACCGCGGTACATAGTTTGCAGGAAAACGGGTGGACATCGTGTAGAGCTATGTGCTTTATCGATAACGATACGTCACGACTGACAACAAAGGTGGTATCTCTCTCGTTGATGTTGCCGCGCATACCGCTGCGGTGTGTACCCTGTGACCAAACTCAACTGCACGTGCCCACGCTAGCTGATCTTGACACAGAAAGTGCTAATGCGAGATTGCCACCACGTTCTTTCCCACCCCTTGGCGTCCCTGCCACTCTTCCCTCACCCCCTTTCCCAACAACGGTTTGACCCATCTCCTAGAATTTGAGAGTCTTCTTCAGACAGTGACAGCTGCCTTCTTGGATGATGAAGAATTCAGTGCCTGCCTCACCCTCGGCGATGATGGTTTCGCCGTCTTCATAGGTCCGCACCTGGCATCAGCCCACATTCAGTGACCGCTAGCAAAGTGGTTCATGCGCTTGTCTTGGGGTCATTGCTCGCGCAAGCAGCAGGGATTCGGAACAGCTAGAAGAAACGCATATGCAAACAGAGCTAGTGCCAATAAACCGCATTCACACACGATTGAAACGGGGTGTTGTTGAATCTGAGCGTCCTCGTTCATGCGCAGGAGGTAGATCGAGATAGAGTTGGCCTACCTCCAAGGCCTCCGCGATCTTGAAACGCTCGAAGGGCGCCAACTCTTCGAGGATTTGCACTTTGCCTGCGGGGAAACACGGTGAAATCAGATGTTTCGCAGGGTGGCAAGCTTTGCAATCGGATGCTGGAGTCGCGAACGATGATTAAGAAACAAAGACGAGTGCGACTGCTGAAGCACAGAGAGGAGATAGATATGTGAAAAACAAACCTAGCAGTGCAACGCGCTGCTGCATATCAGCCTTGCCCTGCTTCATCATGATCTTGCGGAAAGTGTCACGATCGAGCGCATAGGTGACACAATCAGAGGTCGCCCGCACAGTTGCCGCGCGTGGTTCGCCATGAATCAGGGCCAACTCGCCGAAAGCACCTCCGCTGCCATACTCATTCACCTTGATTTCCGGCGAGCCTGGAGGATTTGAGAGCATAGCATCTGCGGATCCCGAATCCAGGATATAGTAATAGTCACCCTCGTCGCCTTGCGTGATGATGTTGTCACCGTTGGTGAAGTTTCGCTTTTGGAACGCATCAATCACGGTGGCCTTGGATTTCGGGTCCAAGTACGCCAGCAGCGCTGTCTTCGTGAGATACTCTGACAGCTTTGCCTTCTCTGTCTCGTCCTTTTCAAATGTCGGCGCAACCCAGTCATCCTCCAATGCAACCGCCTGTTCGTGCGAATTCATGCGTATAAATGCTTCTGCACGCGCATTTCGGTAGTGGTCAAATACATTGCGACCTCGCATGCACACACACCACATGAAGCACCTGCACAAACACATTTTGACGTCTGCGCTGCTGCCTGCCTGCCCAAGCAGCCGGCGGCGGTGTCTCCTCCTCCACTTCCTCGTGTTCTTGCTGCAAGCAAACGCAAATTTAACGAAAGGGCAGTGTGCGCGTATCGGAACACAACGAGCTTGCTTGCGTGTGGGCTACACACCTCCGCAGGGTCCTCTTCCGCTGGCTCTACTTCGTCGGCTGGAAGCTCCATATCTGAATACTTAGACATGTTGCGCTTGAGGATTTCTGCCCACGCCACACCAATACACCCGCCAAAACAAACGTCAGGTCATCGCGATTCGGCACAGAAGCCATAAGAATGAGAATTTGCGATGTGCCAGGGGGGGGGATGTAATTACCGAAGAGGTTGCCGCAAAGGCGCGTGAAAGCATCGCGGCTCATGACCAGCAGAGTGACCTGGCCGACAGCCTTCACACTGGCTTGACGCGGTTTGCCACTAAGCAGGGCTATCTCTCCAAAGTAATCGCCAGAACTCAGCTTGAGCACCAGCGCCTGGAGAGAGACGAGCAGCACCCGCTCAGAGGATGATGGATGCAGCAGGCGCGGTGGGCATTGATGCTCGCAGCACGCAGAGGCACCAGCCTCGAACCTCATGCCATTCGGCCTTTGACGGTTTCGTCGGGTGATTCTCGACCAGCCACTGCACAACACCGGGCGCGCAGCAGCGGCACGTGAGAAGGACAGGCACGCCGTCGTGGCGAATACAGCGGCTGCGCGGGCGGCAGCACGCAGAAAGGACTCTGCCCTGGGCTCACCTGCGCAAGCCAGTAGATGGGGTCCTCGGGCTCTTGGATGCACATCTGGGTGAGCGCTTGCGTGAGGGTGGGCACGACCGTGTTCTCCAGGTACCTGTATACTGTCATGTGAGCGAGCGCAAGGCGGGGCGACACGGCCGCGCGACGTGGCCGCGCGACGTGGCCGCGCGACGCTCGCAGGCGGCAGCGGTGCCACACGCGGGACTCACTGCTTGACTTGCTCGCTCTTGGCACCCGCCGTGACGGTCGCACCGAGCGACTCCGCCATCCTGCGCGAACGAGGCGGGCAGCGCCGGCTCGGTCATTCGCAGGCAGACGCGCGTCCCTCACACGGCATCAGCGGTGCGAGCCTGGCCGCCGCCAGGTCGGCGCCGCTCGGCGCCGACCTGCCCTGAACGCGCGTGCTGCACGCGCTGCGCCCCGCCGCGGCGCTGTGTGTGCGGGGCGGGACAGGGGCATGGGCAGCGGGCGCTCGCGCTGCAGGCGACACGCGGGCGCCGCCGCAGCCGCCGCAGCCGCCGCCGCAGCCGCCGCCCAGCCGCCGCCGCCGCCGCCGCCGCCGCCGCCGCCGCCGCCGCCGCCGCACGGCACCTGTGGAAGAGACGCGCGCGCTGCACGCCCGGTCTCGAGCACTCGCCGGGGGCTCCCGGACCAACGCCGAGGACCGGGGCACTGGTCAGACGGTCGCCGTCGCAGCCTTCAACCGGCAGCCCGGGCAGCGCACACCACGAACGCGCGAGAGTGTAGTAGAGAAGGCCTTCTCTGTGAGCCGTTTGGTTTGTAAACTAACGCACACCGTCACGGCGGGAGCTCGGGGTTGCGCGGGCCGGGGCAGTGGGGCGGGACACGGCCCGGGCGCGCGGGCGCAGGCCGCTGCAGTAGCCGCGCGCCGAGCAGGGCACGATGGGCGACCGCACGGGCTGGCTCAAGGACAAGGTGACGCGCTCCCTGGGCGTCTCCGAGTCCAACTTCGACGAGCTCCTCGAGCGGCAGGGCCCCGACGGCAAGACGTACTGGGAGAGCCTGAACGCGTTCCTCGACTATGAGGACACCGTCGAGAGCGTCATCATGTTTTACACCACCGAGGAGGTCATCGGCGGCGCCGACGGTACGTGCCGCCGCGCACGCCCCCTTGCGCACCGCGTGCGCGCGCGCTGTCGCCGCGGGCCCGTTCCCGCGCTGGGCACGCGCGCCACGCGCTGCCGGCTGACTGCCCGGGGTGCTGTGTGTGCAGACGTCGCGACACCGGCCGAGTCGCCGATCAAGACAGAGGCGCCGGAGCCCGAGGAGCCGCCCCCGGCCGAGGAGGCGGCCCCACCGGCCGAGGGCGCGCCGCCAGCGGAAGAGAGCAAGGAGAATGCCGAGGCGAATGCTGAGGCGCAGCCGGAGGCTGAGGGAGAGAAGCCGCCGGAGGAGGCAACGCCGGAGGGCGAGGGCGAGCAGCCAGCGCAGGGCGGGGAGGGTGCTGCGCCGCCCGCGGACGGCGAGGCCCCGGCCGAGGAGGCTAAGCCAGAGGAGGGAGAGGACGCGCAAGCTGAGGCCCCCGCAGAGGAGGCCGCCCCGCCGCCCGTGGAGGCGCCCGTGGCCAAGGAGGCGGTCCAAAAGGTCATCCAGACGCTCAACTGCCGGGTCCGCGACTTCGTGGACTTCGCTCCCGAGTCTCGCGTGTGCTACTTTGTCAAGCGCCCGTTGCCCGTCAAGACCGTGGCCGAGATGGATGCGAAGCTTGAGTATGGCGTGCTCTGTGGGGCGAGTCTCGTGATGCTTGAGCAAGTGCTCAACCACGTGTATGCTCCCCTGTTGGCGGAGAACCGCGCAGACGACCACGGAGGTTTCGAAAAGGCAGTTGACAGTGATCTCATCAACAGTCTTCAGAAATTCACTTCGCAGGTGAAGCACGCAGTGCAGCAGATCGCTGGGGAAATCCGATTGCACATGCCAACGATAAATATCGATGACGAGAGCGCTGCTTCCAACGACCCCTCATTTGCCGGGGATCTTGAGATGGCAGTGTCGGGCTGGACGCAGCAGATCCATCGTATCGTGGAGCAGGAGATGGGCAAAGCCCCCGCCGGCAAGGGACCCCTGGCGGAGATTGATTTCTGGAGATCAAAGAGTGCATCCCTGTCGACGTTATTTGAGCAGCTCAACTTGCCGCACGTGAAGCGCATAATTTCACTGTTGGAAAAGGTCTCAAACACTGATGAATCTGTGTGCTTCCGCGAGTTTGACGCTCAGCTGAAGGAGCTAACCAAGTTGCACATCGAGGCGAAGGACAATGTCAAATTTCTATCCACCTTGGAGAGACACTTCAAAAGTATTTCACTGGGAACGTTGAGCGAGGTCAGGGACACGATTCCACCAATGATGAATGCCATCCGTATGGTGTGGGTAATTTCTCGGCACTACAACACAGACGAGAGGATGGTGCCGCTCATGGAGCGCATTGCCTTTGAGCTGGCCGAGCACGTTGGCGCGCAGCTTGACGTGAAACGTGTTTTCCGAATGGAGCCTGCCGATGCCAAGAAGCGCATTGAGAGTGCTCGTGAGGTGCTCCAGAACTGGAAGGACACATATTTCAAGGTGCGTGAGAAGATAGAGCAGTCGGGGCGGGATCAGCGCTGGGAATTTGACCGCAAGAGGCTGTTTGAGCGCACTGATTACATGGTGGGCCGCTGCCGCGACATCCATCAAGTTGCGCAAGTGCTTGAGGACTTCCACAACATCCTGGGACCAGAGCTCAAGGCTGTCACGGGAGACTCGCAGGCGATCGACAAGGTGCTCGAGCAGGTGAACGATCTGGTGAGGCCTCTGGAGACAATTCCGTTCGATGTCTTTGACCGCCGCTTTGAAACGAGCTGGATGGCTGTAATGAACCAGTTCGATGAAGACGTGGCTAAAATTGAGGAGGCTACAAAGACCTTCATCAACGATTCTTTCAAGAATCTGCGCTCAGCGGAGGGCGCATTTGATTTGTTGCAAAAATTCAAGCACATCAAGACGCGCGAAACCATCAACAAGCAAATGATGGACAAGTTTTCAGACATTCTGGTGCGGTACGAAGATGAAGTGAAGCAGGTAAAGCATCTGTTCGAACAGCATCGCAACAACCCTCCCGTCTTCAAGAATCAGCCACCCGTGGCTGGCGCAATTGCATGGTCCAAGGCGCTTTTCCACCGGATAAAGAAGTCCATTATCCGCTTTCAGTCGTATGAGAACATGATGAACGAGGGCAATGGACCGATGGTGACAAAGTATTATGTCACAGTCGGTC
>Ga0115006_10003275_pt1 | contig 10947 bp, 5 predicted proteins | sample ArcOceMetagenome_3_FD_88943 | JGI IMG/M metagenome (GOLD analysis project Ga0115006, IMG submission 88943) | Marine eukaryotic phytoplankton communities from Arctic Ocean - Arctic Ocean- Svalbard ARC20M Metagenome | ecosystem: Environmental > Aquatic > Marine > Oceanic | place: Arctic Ocean...
CGAGATCTCGCCGATCATCGCGTAGTCGGGCACCATCATCGCGCACGCGCGGAAGAGCGCCTTGAGGTTGTCGGGCAGCTCGGAGCGGCCGGCGTAGCCCGGGTTCATCGTGATGAAGATCGCGTTGGTCGGGTCGATGGGCAGGTCCGTCCCTTCGAACATGAAGTGCTCGACGCCCGTCGCGACGGCGCGCTGGATGGTGAGGATCTGCTGCGCCACCACCGAGAGCACCTCGAGGTCGATCCGGTTGAACTCGTCGAAGCACGCCCACGCGCCCGCCGCGGCGAGCCCCTTGAAGAACTTGCCCATGGCGATGTAGTCGAGGCCATCGGAGCAGTTGAAGACGACGCACTGCTTGGCGAGCGCCTTGGCGAGGTCCTTGGTCGTCTCGGTCTTGCCCGTGCCGGCGGGGCCCTCGGGCGCGCCGCCGAGCACGAGCTGGATGGCGCCCATGAGCGTGCGGTAGCAGCGGTCGGTGAGCGACGTGACGACGAGCCGGAAGGAGTTGCCGAGGTACTCGTAGCCGTACTTGGCGGTGGCGGTGATCATCTTGATGAAGACGTCGCGCGTCTCCTTGCCGTCGCCCAGCTTGGTGTAGGACTCGTCGCCGGTGCCCTCGGCGTTGTAGTAGATGCGCAGCTGCGCGATCCAGTTGAAGTCGACCGTCGACTCGACGCCCTCCTTGACCATCATGGTGAGCACGTCGCGCCCGTGCACGTCGAGGGTCACCATCGCGCCGAGCGTCGAGCGGTTGAGCTTCGTCAGGTCGCGCCGGCGCACAAGCTGCACCACGTCGTTGAGCTGCTGCGTGCACTTGGCCTCGTACTCCTTGAGGCCCGCCAGCCCGCCGTCGAGCGCCGCCTCCGTCTCGCGCGTCCAGAAGACCTGGTCGACGACGAGCACCACCATGCCAGGCCAGTCGATGGCCCACTGCGAGCGGTCCTTGCGAGTGTAGTCGGCGTGCGACTCGTGCATCTGGTCGGAGATGGCCTTCTTCATGGCGAACTCGACCTGCAGCATCCACTTCTCGACCATGCCGTTGGCGAGCGCGGGGTCGATGGGCTCCTGGAAGGGCACCGTCTCCTTCTCGACGGAGACCATGCCCTGGATGACCTTCTGCTCGTCGAAGTTGAGCGTGTTGATGCCCTCGAAGCACTTCTTCAAGTGCGGCTGCACGCGCAGCGGGTCCTTGGTCTCGGAGAGGATCTGGAGCAGCTCGTCGTTGGAGAGGAAGAAGAGCCGCGCGAACGAGAGCCGCTTCTTCTCGAGGTAGTCGTTGAGCCCCTGTTGGATGAGCTCGAGCAGCCGGTTGGCCTCCTGGAAGGACTCGAGCAGCCCCTCGGGCGCAGTGGCTGACAGCACGTTGGGCCGCTCGGCGGTGGCTGCCATGACCTTGCGCCACAGCCGGTCGACCTGCGTGAAGCGCTTGGCCTCCGTCGGCATCTGGCGCATGATGTCCTCCGACGAGAAGATGGGCTCGAGGTAGAGCCACACGCTCTGGTTAGGGGTAGGGGTAGGGGTAGGGGTAGGGCTAGGGTGAGGGCTAGGGTTAGGGTTGCGGTTAGTTGCTAGGGTTAGGGTTAGGGTAGGGGTAGGGGTAGGGTCACCTGGCACTTGAGCCACTCGTCGATGATCTCCTGCATCGAGACGAGCTTCGTCTCCCACTCCTTCATGCGCATCTCGAAGGGCTTGACGAAGGGCGAGCTGCGCATCGCCTGCGTCTTGACGATGTGGTCGTCGAAGAGCGACTGGATCTCGTCGAGCCCGCGCAGGATGTAGGTGCCGCTGTCGCGGTACTCCATGCAGTCGAAGTCGATCGGCTTCCACTCGCCCAGCATCTTGTCGAGCGCCTTCTCGAGCGACATCTCCTTGGAGGCGATGTCCGACTGCTCGTTGATCGCCTCGAGCTGCTCGCCCACCTTCTGCTCGAGGAGCGAGAAGAGCGTCGTCACGGGGGTGGGCTGCGCCGTCGTGGTCCCCGTCTTCTCGGCGAGCTTCTTCCAGTGCCGCTCGCGCATGCCCGGGTTGAGGATGGCCTGCAGCAGCGGGATGTGCTCGCCGAACTCGTCGAGCTTGAGCTTGACGTGCGCAACCACCTTGAGCGGCCCCTCGAGCCCGACGAGCGACTTGGCCATCTTGTACAGCTGGCGCGACCACGAGGCCACGTCGCTCTCCACCTGCTCGGGCGAGAGGTTGAGCAGCGGCCCCTCCATCCACACGGGGTAGGCGCGCTGGAAGTTGACCGCGGTGGTCCACAGGGCGAGGTACGGCTCGAGGTTGCCCGTGAGCTCGTTGAGCTGCGGGTACTCGGTGAGCGGCCAGCCGAAGAGCTCCTCACGCGAGTTGTTCTCCGCCGCGCGCAGCCGCCCCTGCTCGAGCTTCGCCTGCAGCTGGTCCACGAGGTCGGCGTTCTTCTCCGTCTCCGCCAGCTCGCCCAGGGTTGAGAGCGCCTTGACCTCGAGCTCCCAGGCCTCTAGCTCCTCGGCGAACCGGTCGCGCTCCTGCCGCAGCTCCTCCATGAAGTTGTCGCGGTCCTCCTGCGCCTGCTTGTCGGCCTCGGCGACGACGTTGTCGAGCTTGGCGGGCCAGCCCATCGTGCGCTGCACCGCGTCGAAGGTCTCGTCGGGCAGCGAGTGGTGGAAGGATGAGAGCAGCGCGACGCGGGTGCTGCGTTCGGTAAGGCAGGCCGTGCGTCAGTTGGCGCTCGGCTCCAGGGCCTCCTACTTGCGGCGTACTTACTGCGCACGTGCGCACGTGCGCACGTGCACACGTGCACACGTACTTACCCCCTTACGCGCGTACTCACCTGAGCTCGGAGTCGATCGCCTCCTGGTGCTGCAGCAGCTCGACGGAGCACGAGGCCAGGTACTCCTTCATGGCCGTCACCTCCTCCGCGTTGGTCGAGCTCACAGCGAGCTTCGAGTGGATCGTCTCGTACTTGCTGCTGATATCCTCCGAGATTGCGAGCAGCTCCTTCGCCACGAGCCCGCCCACCCCCACGGCCAGCGCGCGCGCCTTCTCGGCGAGCGCCTCCTTGAGCTCGGAGCACTGGACGAGCAGCAGGCGGCAGTGCACGTCGGCGGGGCACGCCGCGCCCGCGCGCTGCGCCGTGTTGCGCCATTTGGTGATGGCCGTGCTGTAGCCATCGAGCTCGAGCTTCTGCTGCTGCAGCTCGTCGAGGTACGTCGCCTCGTCCAGAGAGGCGAGCTCGGCAAACTCTGTGAGGAGCATCTGGTGCAGCTGCATCGGCCGCTGCAGCGAGGCGTCTAGCAAGACGTGCAGCTGCGCCTGCGCGTGCAAGAAGCGCTCGTCCTCCGTGCGAAGCGTGCTGAGCCACGCCTCCGGCAGGCTGTACCGCACGAAGGAGCCGGGCTGCAGCTGCGGCACGCCCGCCGTCTCGCTGAGCAAGGAGCGCATCGTGCGCGCAAGCTCGTGCCGAAGCTCGTCGAGGCTCGGCTGGAAGACGAGCTCGCCGTCGACCAGACGCAGCGCCACCTGCAGCAGCGCCGGCGTCGAGGGCGGCAGCGCGTGCACCCACTTCTCCACCTCGGTGCCGGTCTCGAGCTCGGCCGGAGGCGTGGCGCACCCTCCGAGCAGCGTGAGCATCGCCTGCACCGAGGCGAGCACCATGCGCTGCAGCTCGTCCTGCATGAGCTGCGTCACCTGCCGCAGCAGCCGCTGCACGAGCGAGCCGTCGTACTCGTCCGCACCGAGGCCCGCCGTCAGGTTGGCGTCGCCGACACACCGCTCCAGCACGGCCTCCTCCGCCAGCACCCACTGCGTCTTGAGACGCTCCGTCATCGTGCGGAGGCGCGCTTCCTGCGAGCCCGCGAAGAGAGGGAGCGGCGCGGGCCGCTCGATGGCCGTGGGCGCCGCGTCGAAGAGGAGGTTGGCTGGCTCGCGCATCCACGCGCACTCTTGGAAGGCCTCACGCCAGCAGCCGAGCAGCGGCAGCTTGGCGACAAAGAGATTCGCATCGATGGCGCCGCGGGTCGCCGCGAAGGAGGCCTTCTCTTCGGCCACCTGGATGACGCCACTCTCGGGCACGACCGGCACCGCCGGCGCCGCCAGCGCGAGCGGGCCGATCTGCCGGTAGAAGTCTGCCGAGCGCATTTTGTAGTCGAGCTGCGCGCGGCGCATCGCGGCGTCGTACTCGGCGCGCGCCTCGGCGCGCAGCTCGTCGAGCAGCCGCGCCTGCTGCAGCGGCCCCAGCCGGCTGTAGCGCTTCGGAGGCGGCGAGCCGGGAGGCGAGGAGGAGCCGTCCGCGGCCGCCTTGGCTGGCTCGCCCATGACTCGCTTGCCGGTGCTGGCCTCGAGGTCCTCGGTCATGGAGGAGGCGGCCGCGCCGAGGTGCCCCTTCTCGTTGGCGAAGAGTCGGTAGCGCCCCGCCGCCTCCACCTCTGCGCGCAGCCGCCTCGCCGCCTCGCGCCGCTCGAGCAGCTTGGCCTCGTCCTCGCCCTCGAAGAGCACGTTGAAGCGCGTCGCCCACTTCTGCTTGCCATCGAGCCACCGGATCAGGAACTGCGCTGAGGCGTTGTTGCTGCCTGCGTGCGCGTCGGCGCGCGAGTAGGAGAGCACCTCGCACGGCTGCCACGTCTCGCAGCCCGAGGTCGAAGTCTCGTGGTAGCGCGAGCGCGCGCACACGGGCGTGCCCGCCTCGGCCTTGGCATCGATCAGCTCCCACTCGGCCACGAGCAGGGGCTCGAAGTCGGGCGAGTCGAAGATCTCGAGAGGCATGAAGGAGGTGGGCGGCAGGGCGCCCTCGACTGCCTCGGTGTCCTCGGCCTCGAACTCCGCGGCGCCACCCGTCGCACCCATCGGTGCGGAGGCGGGGCGGGGCGGCAGCGGCAACGTCAACTGCCCAATGTTCGTGGTGTTGAGGCCCGCCGCTCGGGGCGAGTAGAAGGCGCCGATGGTCTCGGACATGGAGGGCGGCCCGGTGCGCAGCGGGCCGGCCGGCTCGACCGGGGGCAGGCGCGAGGCAGAGCTGCCCATCGCGCCCGACGCGAAGCGCGCGCTCGGCCCGCACGAGCGCGGCGACATGGAAGCGCCCATGTCTCGGTAGATGGGGCCAGGCGGGTGGCCGCTCTCGGCCGTCTGCAGCCACTCGCCCTTTGGCAGGTTCCACCGGCGTAGCTTCTGGTACTCGCGCGAGTTGGGCGAGAGCGGCGGATCCGTCGCTGACGCGTCCAGCGAGCTCTGCAGACATATATGGGGAGGGTCGTGGCGAGATGAGCGTGGTGGCGAGCTGCGGTGGGTGGGTGCGGGTGCGGGATGGACATTCCGGCGGAGCTGCGCGGACTGGCTTGGGGCTAGAGCTAGGGCTCGGGGAGGGATAGAGAGGGGCGGCGTGAGCCCCGGCGCCACCTGGGCGACGTCGAGCTGCGCGCTCTCATTATAATGAGGGTCGTAGTGCCGGAGCATCTTCGGCACGCGCAGCCTGGCAGCGGCGGATGGAGAGCCGTTTTGTGGCATGCCAGCCTTAACCGGCGGCTTCGGGTTGTACGAGTGCGCTTGTGGGTCCACTGGCTTGTAGAAAGCCTCCACAGGATCCTCTCGAGGAAGCAACGTCTTCGCCAGCTCCCTCTCGTAGTCCTCGAGGCGGACCGCTGCACGCTGGGCCGAGATCGAGTGCTTCGGCGGAACCGCCGAAGGCGTCGAGCCTCTCACCATGGGCCAGAAGTCGTCCTCCACAGCCTATGGTGAGGACGCGAAAGAAGCCCCGGCGCAACAGCAGAATGTTGGGGGGTGGATATTGATGGGTACAATTGCAGGCTAAAGGTTCGCGCCGGGATTGCGCCAGAAACAGGGTAAAAGGCCCAAAGCTTTCAAAAATACCTACCACTGAGCTACTCTGGGCAGACGGGGCGTCATTGACACCAATACCTACTTTGGCGGCCACGATGCAACTCTGGGCAATGTTCGCGCACCCGGGGCGTCATTGATGCCTCTCCGGCGAGGTCTGACCCGAGAGAGAGATCACATTCTCCTCCACGAGCTGCTGGACGGAGCGGAGCTGCCTGATGGGCCCGTCCGCGAGGAGCACTGCCTGCGCCTCCTTGATGAGTGCGCCTGCGCTGAACGAGCGCGCCACGTTCGCGTGGGACATGCCACGCATCAGGAGCCGCCTCGCGCCACCATGGGACGGCGTCGGCGGCTTCGAAACGGACGGCGGCCTAAGAGCGGCGGCGGCAGCGGCGAAGGCCGGGGCCTTGGCCATGGCCGCGGCGGGCAAAGCCGCCACGCCCTGCGCAAGCCTCTGCTCGGGCGAGAGCGGCCCGGCCTCGGGCCTATCGGCCGCCGTCGCGGCGGCCGCGGCGGCCGCGTCGGCCGCCAGCATCTCCGTCGTCGCCTCCGCCTCGAAGCGTGCGCTCAGTGGCTGGCGCGCGCCGCCGCTCGCCGCGGCCGTCGGCGTCGGCAGCGGCACGGCGCCAGGCGAGCGGCCTAGGCCTACATCGCCACCGAGCGGAGCGGCGGCGGCGGCGGCGGCGGTGGCGGCGGTGGTGCGGCGTGGCGTGGCGGGCGCGCTGCACCACCGAGGTGGCACCGTCGAGGCGGATGTCCCCCAGGCGCACAGCCGCTGCGGCGCAGGGTAGAGCCTCGGCGGCAAGGGCGCGGCGGCGGCGGCGGCCTGTGCAGCGGCTGGAAGCGGCGCGCGCACCGCGGCGCCGGGCTCCGCCCAAGCGGGCTCCGCCCAGGCGGGCTCCGCCCAGGCGGGCGCGGGCTCCGCCCAGGCGGGCTCTGACCAGGAGGGCTGCATCCCAGCGAGCTCTGCCCTCGCGGCCTCCGCCCCAGCAGCCTCCGCCCTCGCGAGCTGCCCAGCGAGCTCCTGCGCCGCGTGGCGCGCCTCCGCGATCTCGTCTGCCGAGGGCGGGCCGAGACCACCGCGCGGCTCTCGCGCCGAGCGCGTGCGCGAGAGGGCCTCGAGCACCTTGACCTGCATCCCATGGGTGAGCGTGGGTGGGTGGGTGGGTGGGTGGAGTGGCGTGGCCGGGTGGGGGTGCGCAGGGGGGCGGGGGTGGAGGGGGGAGCGGGGGTGGCGGGGCGGAGCGGGGCGGCGTGGCGGCGCCTGTCGGCGCGAGTCGTCGAGTTGCCCCTCGAGCAGCCTCACCATATCGCGCCACTGCCCGTCAGAGCGCGCGAGCTCGTCGTACAGCCGGCGCAGCTGCGCCTCGCGTACGTCGCGCGTGCGCCCCGCGCGTTCCGCCGCCGCTGCGCCCCGCACCTCCACCGGCGCCGTCTGCACTTCCACGCTCGCCACCTGCGCCTGGTCATGCGCTGGCCGGACCGCTTCCGCGAGCGTCGCCTCGTGCGACGGGCCGCCCTCGTGCGACGGGCCACCTCCGCCAGGCTCGACCACCGCCGGCTGCGTGGACCCGGGGACGCGACCACAACTGTGCCTCGTGCTGGCACGTTTGGGCGGCACATGCACATGCACATGCTTGTGGTGGCACGCCCACGCCGCATGCTCCACCCGCTTCCGTGCAGCCGCCGCTGTGCGCAAGGCAAGCGCGGCGGCGACCTCAGCCTCGGCTTTCTCGGCGGCGGTCTGCCTGTTCGTGGCCGCCGACCCTCTGAGGTCCTCCATCGGGGTGCGGCTGCGCACTTTGGCCGCCTGCGCGGTTCGGTGCAGCTCCTCGTCTGCCCAGGCGACAGTTTTCGCTCTGCCTGATCTACTGCCAGCGCTCTCCCTTCCGTGGCGCCGTGGGCAGACCGAATCCTCTGGCGTGGAGGTGTTCACGCCATCGAGCCGGGGATGGCCACCGGTGAGGGTCCGACCCTGCCGCTCCTGCCGCAGGTTCAGGAGCTCGCAGTACGTCGTCGGCCGGCGGAAGGGGTGGTCGTTCCACGCTTGCGCCGGCGGAAAATTTAGTGCATTCTCCTCAGGCGTCCACTTCATGCCTAATTGCACGAGGCGCCAGCAACGACGCCAGCTGCGGCCGCTGCCGGTGCGCCTTGTGCTGTGCGCCACTTGAAAGGGGGCGAATAAGCAGCAACTGGACGAAACAAAAAGATCATCTACTCCCAGCAACTGCAGCTGCCCCATCAACACTAATCAAGCACGCGAAGCATCTGATCCCACTCGCTCTCTGACGGTGCCTGGCCGCCCGCCTCCGCCGAGAGCGAGACCTCGAGCGGCACCTCGTGGCGCAGCGCCGCGAGCAGCGCGCCCGCCGCGACGATGCGCGAGACGTCGTCGGCGCGCGCTGCGGTGCGGACACACACGACTCAACGGATGGTGGCGTGGCGTCGTCGGTGGCCGTGGCGTGGGTTCGAGGCCGTGCGCGCGCACCCTCTGCGGAGGTGCGCGTCGACGAGCGCTGCGCGGCGTTGCGCGCCTCGATGGAGTCACCGGCACGCACCGACACGCCGAGCGTCTGCCGATCGTACAGCTTGGCGCACTGCTGCGAGGGCGTGGGGTAGCCACCGGCGCACAGCGAGGCGTAGAAGGCGGCCTCGTCTAGCCCCGTCGCCTGCTCTCCAGCGGCAGCCCCGCCCTTGAGCACACCCACTCGCACGGTGGAGACCTCCACGCCCGCCGCCGCTGCCCGTACCTGGTTGGAGTTGGGGCGAGGGCACCGGTTAGGATGAGGGCGAGGGCGAGGGCGAGGGTGAGGGTGAGGGTGAGGGTTAAGGTGAGGGCGAGGGTGGGGTGTTAGGGTTCTCTTCTGCTGTGGCGGCCGCCTCCTCCTCGCAGCGCAGGATCAGCTCGCCCTCGCCCAGGCCGCCGGTGTTGCCAGTGGAGCCGCCAATCGCCGAGAGTAGCACGATCCGACGCACCCGCGGCATGTAGGGCATCATCGTGCGGATGCCTGACGTCGAGGGCGGAGCCTTGCCGCCCGCCACGCAGAGGACCATGCCCTCTGCGGCGCCAAGTGCACTTGCGATCTGCGAGTTTTGGCACGAAAAGAGCGGCGGAGACTCAGGCAGCTCGGCGGAGCCGTACATGAGCCGATTGGAGTTCCGGACATCAGCAGTGCGAGTCACAACCTGGACCCGGTGGCCGGCGGCAGCGGCGAGCTTGGCGGTCAGCAGCTGGGTACTCTGGCAGCCCGGGCCAACGATGATGAGCGGCGCCGGCGGTAGCACGATGGTGGAGCACGCAGTGAGCAGCTGCAGGATCATGGAGAAAGAGAACAGCTCTCTTGGCACAGAGCACACCCCACGAGCGCGCACCGCCACGAGCGCGCGAGCTGCTAAATAAGGCGTCATCAGCAGACTCCTCGGCAAGTAACCCAGACCCAGACTCCTCCTCTCCTACAACGGCTGACAGCGATCTAGATCAGATATACAGTTGTACTCGGGCCCTCCGCGGCGCGTTTTAGATCTTGATAAGATGTGCGTTATTTGTGCCTTGGTGTGAGGGGTCCAGCATTGCGGTATTGCCATGATTATCGATGTGTGCGCGTCGCGAGTCGTGTATGTCTATGTGTACAGTATATAGCGCGTGGCCGTGGGCCCCGTGTGTGAAAAACAGCTATATAACACCATCTTTTATCTGTGTGTGATCTTATCGCTGACAAGAGACGATAAGATCACATGAGCGGGCTAGGAGCAAACTCACGCTTTCCATGGCAACCAAAATGTACAGGAGCTCGCTCAAAGAGAGAAGCGCAGTGCGGTGCCGAGTGCGGTATAAGGCAACATGCCGTCGGCGTCGCGTGAGAGAGTGTCCATGAAGCGACCGCGATAGTAGCCCCCGCGTCAGTCCGAGTCGGAGTCGCTGCCCTTGCTCTTCTTGCTCTTCTTGCTCTTCTTGCTCTTCTTCTCCTTCTTCTCTGACTTGAGCTTCTTCTCCCTCTTGTGCTCTGTGCGCGGGCACAGCGGGCGTGAGTATGTGCGCGTGCAGCCTGCGCGCGGTCGATGCGTGTGCAGGCGTGGGCGCTCGGCGCACTCTTCTCCTTCTTCTCCTTCTTCTCCTTCTTCGCCTTCTTCTTCTCTATCCCGCGCGACGGCGCGCTGCTCGCCCGCGCCTGTACCCTCGCGGCCGCCACGCCGTCGTCGCTCTCGCTCTCGCTCTCGCTGTCCGTCGAGTCGGGCATGGCGTTAGGATCGACCGGCTCTTCGACCATCCCCAGGTCCCTCCCGCCTGCCCACCCTCCCTTGAGCCGGCCCGCTCCCTTCCAGCCGCCCCTTCCGTCGTCCTCGCCTTCTACCGCTCCCTGCTTCATTCGAGCAAGAGCCAGCAAGCTCTTCATGTTTTCGTACGTGTTGTCAGCATCGCCGGCGGTTGCCGTGGGAGCCGAAGAGCCCTCGGCGGCGTACGGGTCGTACCTGCGCGCGCATGGGTTGTCACGCTCAGGCGGCTGCACGGCTGGTGGGTGGGCTGTTAGGCCGGCTCGCACCCGATGGCATTCTGCCAGATGCCGTGCGTGTTGAGGGAAGCCGAGGTCTGCATGCGGTTGTTCGCGGGCATCCGCACGCGACCCGCGGTCGCCGGCATGGTGAGAGGGTGGGCGCGTTCTACAGGGTTGGGTGTAGGCGCCTCTGCGCTGCGAGGGGGGGCACTACCAGCGGACGACGCGCTGAGGAAATGCGAATTTAGCCGGAGCATGGTCGGCTCAGCCGGTACCCGCCAGCCCGTCGAGAGCCGCGGTCACAGGCCTGCCGCCGCGCGTGCCCCGCGCACGACGCCGGGGTGCACCTGCGGCCACGCCTGCGCCCCGCCAACAGCCTCTCGGCCGTGGGAGGGGTTGATATAGGCTTGAACTTTAGCGTGCGAGGCCTCCGCTGCGTGTCCCCCCGGAGACTCCACAATCGTGGAGCGCTCGCGCGATGACGAGCGTCGCCCAGAACGCCCAGACTGGCGGCGAGTACGCAGCGGCTGCCGCTGCCGCCGGCATGTCTCCCGAGGAGTACGAGAAGCTGATGAACGAGCCTCAGATGCGGCAGCTCATGCACCACATCCAGCACGGCTCAGAGAGCTTCAAGATCGAGCGCGGCGGC
>Ga0115006_10003276_pt1 | contig 10944 bp, 5 predicted proteins | sample ArcOceMetagenome_3_FD_88943 | JGI IMG/M metagenome (GOLD analysis project Ga0115006, IMG submission 88943) | Marine eukaryotic phytoplankton communities from Arctic Ocean - Arctic Ocean- Svalbard ARC20M Metagenome | ecosystem: Environmental > Aquatic > Marine > Oceanic | place: Arctic Ocean...
CTAGCTAGCTAGAGTCCGGACGCCCAGAGGGCGTCTCGGAGATAGAGACGCAACCACTAGCCCTCGCCGGTCCTCCACGCCAGACTCACGCTCCCCTCACACCCCGCCAGCCGCACCTTATCGTCTCCCCCCGATCCAGCGACACCCAACAACGAAACATCCTCCCCATAACGCAAGCCTGCGCTGTCAAGCCTGTCAAGACTGTCAGACTGTCAGTTGACAGACTGTCAGACTGTCAGGCCAAGGCTCAAGGGCCGTCGTGCCCCAGCTCCTCCTGCTGCTGCTGCTCCTGCACGCCCACTGAGAGAGACGAGAGAAGAGATGAGAGAGAAGGAGAGTGACGTGCGAAATGTGTTCGAGTTGTCAGTCTTGCCCAGAGTGTCCCGGCCTGATCCCCCGAGAAGCGAGTGCCGAGTGCCATCCCGACGTATCGCGGCGTCGTAAACCACGTGTGCTGCCTTCGCGAAACCGGGTTTGCGACGTCGCGCGCCCAATGCGGCGAAACCCCAGGTAGGCCATAGACCGATTCTTCTTCTTATAAGAATGCATAATTCTCTCTGTTCACCTGTCGCGGAAGCAAATCCGCGCACGATATAGATAGATAGATAGCGAGATACATACGCGCACGAGGCGCCGTGGCGCGTGGGGCCATAGACTAGATAGATAGGTCTCCGGCAGATGACAGCCGCCAGAAAAACTACTGTTGTGCACCTCCTGCTTGAGGTGGAGCGCGTAAAACGGTCTGTAGATAAGACGGAGCGCGTTCTGCCACTCATTCATCGCGCAAACGCAGTTGCATTGCGTGCATACTTTTGTTCTGGACGCGGGTTAAACAACATCACCCGACGTCGGCTAGCGCGCCTCGCCTAGCGCGTGCAGGCTTCGGTGTGGTCCATGAGTTTCGACGGCAGCGGCCCTGCCGATGCTGATGTGCCGAGCACAGCCACCGCCTCGTTCGACGCCGGCGACCTCGTGACGCTCTCCGGGCTGACGTCACGGCCGGAGCTCAACACCGCCGTCGGGACCGTGCTCTTCTTTCATGACGAGAGCGGGCGGTACGCTGTCAAGGTCGCGGCGGGCGGGTCCGTCCGCCTCAAGCCGGCCAACCTGCAGCTCGTCGAGAAGGAGGCGGCGGACCTCGAGGCTGACGAGGCCGTCTCGGGCTTGACGTCGCAGCTTTCCGCGCTCGCCCTCGACACCGTGCGTGGCAACGTGCTGTCGGACGTCGACCTCGTCGAGAACATCCTCGAGCTGTGCATGCCCGACTCGCGAAAGACGTGGGGACGGCATCTCTTTTTGAGCTCCTTTTCCGAGCTCATGGACACGCCGTTGAAGCTGTACAGTGGAGAAGACGGCCCAATCGTCTTCCAACAGGACCGCACATTGAGAAATTCCACGAGACGGCCGGACCTTCGAGGCAAGGCTTGCACGTTTCTGGATGATGCTGGGGTCCAGCTGAAGGGGGGCGGCCTTCATGTTGATGACGGATTCCCCCTGATTAGCATCAGGGTCACGCACACTGCCGAGGTCGCGATTGTTCGCGTCAGGCATGTTCAGGTGGACGCGAGGCCCGAGCAACCGCTTACAGCAGCGGTTCAGGAAGTCAAGGATGCGCTCCCCACCCTGCTCGCCTCTCGTGGCGTCTGCCGGCTCTGGCGCACAGCAGTTTGCCGGCCACTGCTCGCCGCAGTGCTCACGCGCGACGTCATAATCTTGGTCTCGATGTACTTTGGCATGCAAGATGAAGCGCTCGCTCGTGGGCAGTCACCGAACGACCCCAGGGCTGAGCAGCCTCTCGCCGGCAGGCGATAAGGCCTTTCAGTGGCTGGCAACAGGATTCGAAAACGGGACGAACTCGCTCCTCACCGTCGACCACGGCATCGATCACATCCGCATCGCAGTTGTGCTGATGCAGTTCTTCGGCAACATGCACCTCACGGGGAAGGCCCTCGTCATCGCGCCGGAGGCAGCACGCACCGCTTGGGCGCAGGCGCTAGCTGCGGCGAATGTGGAGTGCTTCCAGGCAACCACTGAGAGCGAGATGGATGAGATGCTGGACGTGGAAGCGGAAGGTCGCATCTTTCAGGGCTTAGGCGTCGTGCTCCTGTCACACGAGAGTGATCTGAGCCTCATCGCGCAGGAGACTACATGGACGCACGCAATCTTCGATGTTGTCGGCCAGCCAGCCTCCGTGGCCCTCGACCGCATCAAGTTTGCCTCCACACTGGAGCTGAAGGAAGCACATGGCACCCAGACCGCCATGGTGACGTTCACGAACGAACCGCTGCCGACGAATTTTGAGGATCTGTGGCTCTTCCTGGAGGCTTCGGGTATCGACGCTCACTTTTCGCAGGCGCAGCATGTCTGGCAGCTGAAGGCAAGGGCTGCCGACGCGATCTCGAAGTATGGCCGCCTGGGCGATGATGCTATCGAGCGGTGGGCCGTTCAAAGCTTTCTAGTGCCGAAGCTGCATTCCGCCATGGACACGGCCTTCCACATGCAGCACTCGGAAGGCGTATGACGCGGCTGAACCCTAGTCTCCTATATGATCTTACTTAGCTTACTGATGATACTTTGCGTGATTGGCCATACTTTACGTGGGAGCTCTCCTGACTCCTGGGCAGAGCGCTGGCCGAGCTGGAAGGGAAGTTTGCTATGCCTTGGGCCAACTGGTCTCAGGCGCTTCAGACCCCCTCTCGGCCACGGTCAGCGCGACGCTCGGGAGTAGTATGCTCCTTTAGTCCCTACGGCATTAAATGTCGGTCGAGAGCTTCCTGGTGCCGCGGCTGCACTCTGCCTTGCACAAGTCGTTCCACATGCACCGGAAGGCGTCGGACGATGCAGAGCCGTAGTGTCCTCTCTTCCCTTTTGTAAGCTACTTACTTACTTACTCTTCCCTTTTGTCTTTTTAAGTCCTGACGTCTCGTTCATGAAGAAATTTTCGTGTGTGCGCCGGTTCACCCCCTACCCGCGACATGTTTGATCATCAGCTGTCTCAGCTTCAGCTTGGGTCGGCTGGCGCTTGGAGCGACAATGGGCAACATCACCTCGGCCGTCGGCCGCAAGCTCAACGCCTTCTCGCAGAAGCTCGCCGAGAACAGCCTCGTCAAGAAGATCGGCGCTCCGTCGGGCGCCGTCTCAGCGATGCTCTACTTTGACCAGCTGCCGTCGGCCGCCGAGCTGACGGCGCTGCTGCAGGACAGGCTGCTCGGCCTCGACGTCTACTCGAGCGTGTACAGCAACGGCCGCTGGGTGCCGGTGGACATCGACGTGAGCAAGCACGTGATCGAGGCGACGGTGGGCTCGGACGCCGAGATGCTCGCCTACTGCGAGGCCGAGATGCTCAAGCCGTTGCGCAACGGGACGGGCGCGCCGCTCTGGGAGGTGCACATGATCTCCAACATGCAGGTCGCGCTGGAGGGCAGCATCGACGGCCCCAGGTGGGGCGGCCGCAGCATGCTCTTCTTCCGCGTCGAGCACGCGCTCGGCGACGGCATCGCGCTCAACCAGGCGCTCACCCGCCTCGCCACCGACCAGGCGGGCAAGCCGCTGCCCGCGGCGACGTACAGCCGCCCGCCCAAGACCGGGCGCCGGTCGCTCTTCGAGCTGTTCTGCGCCATCCTCTCCGCCGCCTTCAAGTACGCGACGGCGCCCATCGGACTTTTCGACTCGGACTCGCCGCTCGTGCCGCGCCGCACCCTCCGCTCGGCGCTGACCTTCTCGCCGCGGCGCAAGATCGTGCTGGTGCCCGAGCACGGCCTCAACCTGATCAAGCGGATCAAGGTGGCCGCGACCGACGCGGCGGGCGGCGTCGCGCACACCGTCAACGACGTCGTCTTCGCCGCGACAGTCGGCGCGCTGCGCCGCTACTGCCTCGCGATGGCGCCGACCGAGCCGCTCGAGTGGGCGCGGATGCGCGCGCTGACGCCCGTCGCCTTCCCGCGCACGGCGGACGCGCCGCTCTCCAACGAGTGGTGCTTCCTCGACGTGCCGATGCCGGTCGGGCAGCCGACGCCGGCGCTGCGGCTGCGGGCGGCCAACGCGACCTTCGCGGCGATGAAGAGCGGCCCCGAGGCGGCGGTGGCCAAGTTCTTCACAAACCGCAACTGCGAGCTGCCCGGCGTCCTCTTCGGCCACATCGCGCAGCAGGTGATGCAGCGCTACTCGATCGTCTTCTCCAACGTGCCCGGCCCGGCGTCGGCCGTGTACGTGTGCGGCAAGAAGATGCTCGCGGTGCAGCCGCTCTACCCCAACCTCATCATGCAGCACCTGTGCGTCTCGTACGACGGCAAGATGTACATGAACTTCGTGTGCGACCCGGACGTCGTCACGGCGCCCGAGACGCTCGCGACGCTGTACATGGACGAGCTGCGCGCCCTCGCCACCCTCCACGGCGTCGACCCCGACGACCACAACTCGCCGGCGCCCGACCCCAGGCCGGTTGCCGCCGACGCCAAGAAGGGCGGCGGCGGGGTCGCCGAGATGGTCTGATGAGAGAGGGAGGGGCGTGTGTCAGTTCCCTCGAATCGTTTAGCATGCGAATAGTATGTGAATATTAGAGCTAGTGGCTGAGCCTTCCATGGGTCTCCTATGGGTCTCCTCGTCTGCGGCCCACCTCTACCGCTGCACGGATCGGGTCGAGGGCAGACCCTGGGCCGATCGATCCAGGCGTGACGCGTGAGGGGCAGAACCACTCCCCAAAAGGCGAGATTGGGCTGCGAAGTCAACCTCGACGGCCGCTGTGGCTGCGTCGCCAGCCATGACCATCGCCTACAATGCGGGCGACATGAACGAGCTCAACGTGCTCTTCAAATGGCGCGGCACGATCATGCCGATGGTGCTGGGCCGGCCGGTGATCTGGCTGCTCATGACGCTGCACTGCGGTTTGCTGTACGTCCACCTGAAGCGGCCGGACATGGCGCTGCCCGAGCTGCCGTGGGACTGCGTGGCGGTGCCGCAGGCTCTCCTCACCTTCTTCGTCGTCTTCTACTCGGGGAACTGCTACTCGCGCTACTACACACTCTACAGCAAGTGCACAGGCGTCGCCGGCACGGTCATGTGCTGGGTCGGGCTGCTGCGCGTCTACTGCATCGGCGCGTCGCAGGAGACGCTGTGGAACCTGTCGCGCCACGTGATCGCGTCCGTCTATGTCCACTACTTTGGGCTCGGGGGCGATGCGAGCGCGGGCGGCAAGCGGGTCACCGACGGCGAGTGGTCGATTGTGATGGCGCGCAAGATGCTCTCGGAGGAGGAGCGGCGGGTGGTTGCGAGCTACCAGGGCTTCAAGCCGTTCCTGCTGCAGGAGTGGGCGATACAGACGATCAACGAGTACCTCGCCTCTCCCGACACGAAGAAGGCCGCCGGCGCCAAGATCGACCTCTTCCACAAGGAGGCGCTCGCGCTGCGCGGCCACTGCTCAGAGATGGTCAACATGCTCGCGCAGCCGGTGCCTTTCCCGTACTTCCACGCGATCACGTTCATGCTCTCGATCAACCTCGTGATCGTCGCGTACGCCCTCATCTTCTACGAGTCGATCATGACCGTGCCGGTCTTCTTCATCGTCTGCCTCATCCTACAGGGCCTCAAGGAGTGCGCCGTCGCGCTCTCCGACCCGTTTGGCGGCGACGCCGTCGACTTCGAGGTCGACATCTTCCTCGCCAACATCCTCGCCAACTCGAAGGCGCTCATCTCGGACGACGCCACCTTCGTGCCCGGCACGCGCATGCCGCCACCGCCCGACATGTCAGGAGCGTATTGAGAGGGTGCATGTGGATTCAATTTAGTAGCTATCGAGCTCTTTAGAAAATCAATTCAAAACAAGCTGTTTAAGCTAATCGCGCGCAAAAAGTTGTGCATAAAAACAAAATGGTTCGGTGTTTTATATCTGATCCAGTGACCACGCCGCGCACCTGACGGCCGCCAGCGGCACCGTGAAGCTGGCATGATCCGCGATCTCACTGATCGAACCATGCGCCGGTTATCGTACTCCGTCTCGGAGATCATGCCGTTGCGGCCCGGCGTCCAGCCGAAGATGGTCGAGAAGACCGTGTCGTACGCCGGGGAGTACCGCTCGCAGTTCTCATTCTTCACCCAGTTCGATAACATCATTCTACGGTGGCATGGCAGCGTCATCCCGTTCATCCTGTCGGAGCTGATGATCACGATAGTCTGCTCCATCATCGCGACCATCTTTTGTGGCGAGGAGGACATCGACGCCAGCGGCCACATGGTCGTCGGCACGCTGCTCGCCTTCCTCGTGGTCTTTCGCTCGCAGATGGCGTGGGACCAGTATACCGAAGGGCGCGCGCACGTCGGTGCGATGATCAGCCGCTCGAGGGCGCTCGCGGTCGAGGTGCTCGGAGGGCTCTCGACGGCGTGCGCAGCCGAGGGCGCCACTGCGCTGCCGGAGGAGGCCTCCGAGTGCTGCCGCCTGCTCAAGATGTTCTACTACGTGTGCGTCGAGCACCTGCGCTCGACCGACGGGCAGGTCGCGTGGGACTACGCGCAGCGCGTCGCCCACTCGTTTGGCACGCCGCGCGAGGCGCGCCGGCTCCTCGCCGAGTACGGGCGCGCGCAACCAGCCTTCGAGCGGCTGCAGGTGGTGCCCGTCGACGCGGAGGCGGAGCGCGTGGGCAGCGCGGCGGAGCCGCACCGGGGCGTCGGCGTCAGCGATCGGGACGGCGCGGCGCTGCACCGGCTGCAGAACCGATGGCAGCAGAGCGAGGTCTTCAGCAACGAGAGCGAGGCGTACGCAAGGGAGGCGCCGCTGGCGGCGCACGACGCGACGCGCGGCAAGCCGCTGCTGGTGCTGCTGTGGCTGCGCCAGTGCTGCGGCCGCGTGCACGCGCGCTCGGGCGGCCGCGTCGACCTGCAGTACATGTCCAACCAGCTCGAGAGCCTCTCCGCCGCCTTCTGCGGCATCGACAAGGTGGACACGCTCGTGCTGCCGCTGCCGTACTGCCAGCTGCTCAAGGTCTTTTTGCTGTGCTGGGTCTTCTCGCTGCCGTTTGTGCTCGCGGCCGAGTGTGGGCCGTGGCTGACGCCGACGATGACGCTGATCGCCGCCGCCTTCTTCGGCCTCGACCACGTCGGCGCCGAGCTCGAGGGGCCGTTTGGCGTCGACGCCAACGACTTCCCTCTGCTGCGGATGGGCGTCGGCCTCGTCGACGACCTCGACGCCATGCTGCGCACCGCCGTGGGCGACGTGCAGGCCGCGGCCGAGCGGCGCGCGCGCGAGGCCGCCGCCGCCGCCGCCGCCACCGCGACCATCGGCGACGGCCGCGACGTCGACGACAGCGACCATAGCCCCGTCAGCGCGGCGCAGCGCGGGCTGGTGTACAAGAACGTCACGCCCGAACAGGCGCAGGGCCGTAGCGAAGCAGCGGAGAGACCGCCCGGGCCGGGGGAGGTGTGGAGGTTTTGAATGCTATTTGAATGACTGTGTTCATGTCAGCTTGATCGTATAGTGGTTCTGCCCCCGCCATCGAGCAGGGTCAAGTTTGAAAAATAGGATTTGCGCGAAGCTGCCCCGGGCATCCAACGGCGCCGCGCCGAATCGCGATGCCTCTCGTCTCCGGAGGTGTGAGCACCCAGCCTCGCTCGCCCCGCTCCTTGGTGCTGCGCGACGAGGCATCACTGAACGTGCTCATCCCAATGGGCGGTGGCGGCGGCGCGTTTGCGGAGGCGGGCTACTCGGTTCCCAAGCCGCTGATCAAGATCGTCGGCCGCGCGATGCTGCTCCATCTTCTGGACAGCCTGAAGCTCCGGCTGGGCGACGTGGTGTGGCTCGTCGTGCCCAACGCGCTGTACGCGCAGTACGAGTCGTCGCTCGACCTGGCGCACGAGTTCCCGGGCACCGACATCCGCGTGATCACCTTCGACATGAAGACGCGCGGCGCCGTCGAGACCTGCTTCGTCGGGCTGCAGCACATGAGCGAGACCGAGCTCAACCGGCGCGTCGTCTGCCTCGACTGCGACACGCTCTACTTCTCGGACGTGCTCGGCCTCTTCCGCGCGCTGCCCAAGGAGCAGGGCGCGTGCTTCTACTTTGTCGACCGCGGCAGTCGCGCCATGTACTCGTACCTGCGGGTGGGCGCCAACGAGCTCGTCAAGGAGGTGCGCGAGAAGAACGCCATCTCGCGCATGGCCAACGTCGGCGCGTACGGCTTCCCGACGGCGCGCGCGCTGCGCTCGTACATCCAGTCGGTGCTCGACGCGCCCGACCGCACGATGGAGACGTACTACCTCTCCAACATCATCAACAAGATGATCAAGGACGCCTTCGACTTCAAGGCGCTCAGCGCCGAGCAGTGCCGGCAGTGCGGCACGCCCGAGCAGCTCGAGGAGTTCATGGGCGAGGTCGCCTCGGGCCACGCGCTGCAGGACGTCAAGCGGCGCTTCTGCTTCGCGCTCGACAACGTGCTGGTGACGCCGCCGTCCAAGCCGGGCGACTTCTCGACGGTGCAGCCGATCGACAAGAACGTGCAGCTCGTGCGCGAGCTCAAGGAGGCGGGCCACTTCATCATCATCTCGACGTCGCGGCTGATGCGGGAGTGCGGCGGCAACGTCGGCGCCGTCATCGCGCGGTGCGGCCACCAGACGCTCACGACGCTCGCGTCGCTCAACATCCCGTACGACGAGATCCACTTCGGCCAACCTGCCGCCGACCTATACGTCGACTCGTCGGTGGCGTGCGCGGCGGTCGACACCGAGAAGGACGTGGGGTGGCGGCTGCGCAACTTCAACCGCTCGGCCGAGACGGGCATGATCGCGGCGCGCCACTTCAACCAGGTCGTGCTCGAGGGCAACTACGTGATCAAGACGTCGTCGCGCACCGTGCTGCGCGGCGAGATGTTCTTCTACGCGCACGTGCCCGCCGACATCGCCGACGTCTTCCCGACGCTCATCTCGTCGTCCGAGACCTCCGAGACCTCCGAGGGGCCCACGTCGGGCGCGATGACGCCACCGCTGGTCGACGCCGACTTCAAGGAGGTGGCACCGTCGCCCGACGCGAGCGTCCATCAGGCGGGTGACGCCGCGCCGTCGGAGGAGGGCGCGCCCGCGGCGGTGGCCGGCGACGAGGACAGGCCGGCGGCGCCGCCGCGGCACTCTCGGTCGGTGTCGGCGAGCCTCGTCAAGGACGAGATCGCCTCGATGACGCTGCAGCGCATCAACGGCGTCACCTTCTCTCACCTGATGACCAACCGCTGCCTCACGACGGGGCGGCTCACGCTCTTCCTGCAGACGATGCTGCGGCTGCACCGCAGCGGCGGCGACCCCGCCACCAAGCTGCCGCTGGCGAAGCTCGACCTGAACGCCAACTACCTGCCCAAGATCGAGAAGCGCTTCGCCGCGCACCGCAAGACCTACCTGGCCCTGCTGCCCGACGCCGAGGCGCTCTTCGGGCGGATCCAGGAGGCGCTCGCCGGCTACCAGGCGGAGGAGCGCTGGCACTACTCGGACGTCATCCACGGCGACCCGGTCTTCTCCAATGTGCTGATGACCGACGAGGGGCGCATCTACCTGCTCGACATGCGCGGCGAGGTGGGCCGCGCGCTCACGCTGCAGGGCGACATGCTGTACGACCTCTCGAAGATCTACCAGTCGCTCCTCGGCTACGACTTCATCCTGCTCGGCATCCCGCTGCAGGAGCGCGACGCCGAGATCCTCGAGGAGCTGCGCCAGACCTTCCGCGCCTTTGTCGCCGAGCACTACCGCGGCGTCTCCTTCCTCGACGTCATCAAGCTCACCGCCTCGCACTACTTTGGTATCGTGCCGCTCCACGTCAACCAGGACCACCGCCTCGCCTACCTGCAGACGGCCACGGCGCTGATGTCCTCGATCCCGCGAGGAGACTGAGGAAGGCAGCGGGGTGCAACGGGGTGGGCTAGGGCAGGCGGGTGAACACAATTCGTCCTTTGTGTTTGCGAGTGTGATTGGGATATTTAGACACGTTCATATATATTGTTGAATCACACAAATAGGTGCGAAACAGTCGTCGCCTCTCTCTCTACCACAAGCGGAACTGCTGCTTGCGCTCGCGCTGCTGCCACATCTTGAGGCCGAGGAAGCGCTCCTTGCCCATCCCGAAGAGCAGCTCGAACTCGTCGTCGTGCAGGTAGAGCTCCTTGCACACCGGGTTGACGTTCTTGCCGCGCCAGTCGCGACGGACCTCGTCGTAAGTGAAGCGCTCCTTATCAGGGTCGGCGTACCGCGTGCCGTCGGGCCCCTCGAGCCGCGCCGCCGCCGCCGCCGCCGCCACCGCCCGGCGTCGCGACGAGTCGAGCGCGTCGTGCGCCTCCACCGTCGAGCTCCGCTTCGGCAGCGCCGCAAGGTTGAGCGTCGGCGTCGGCGGCGTGCCGGGCGGGCCGCCGCCGCCGCCGCCGACACCGCCACCGCCGCCGCCGCCCGGCGACGCGCTGGTGGCCGCGCGCTCCTGCGCCGCGAGCATGGCGCGGCGCCGCGCCGAGTCGGCCGACTCGGTCTTGGCGACGACCGTGTCCTGCCGCGCGAGGCTGCGCAGCCCGAGGGTCGGCACGTCGTGCTGCGCCGCCAGCGCGCGCCGCCGTGCCGAGTCGTCGTCGCCCCGCTCGGCCTTGGCGACCATCGTGTTCTGCCGCTCGAGGCCGCGCAGCCCGAGCGACGGAATCTTCATCGGCGAGCCGCCCGCGCCGCCCGCGCCGCCAGCGCCGCCCGCGCCGCCCGCGCCGCCCGCGCCGCCCGCGCCGCCCGTGCCGCCCGCACCGCCGCCCGCCGCCGCCGCACGCGCCGCCTGCTCCTCGGCGTCACGCTCCGCCGCCTGCGCCGCCGCCTCCGCGCGCAGGCTGGCCTCCCACTCGCTGAGACCGCCGGCCGAGCCGCCCGGCTGCGGCGACCCCGGCGGCATCGACTTGGCGCGAACCTTCTCGGCGACGAGGCCCTCGCCCGCGCCGCGCCCGAGCGGCC
>Ga0115006_10003278_pt1 | contig 10938 bp, 9 predicted proteins | sample ArcOceMetagenome_3_FD_88943 | JGI IMG/M metagenome (GOLD analysis project Ga0115006, IMG submission 88943) | Marine eukaryotic phytoplankton communities from Arctic Ocean - Arctic Ocean- Svalbard ARC20M Metagenome | ecosystem: Environmental > Aquatic > Marine > Oceanic | place: Arctic Ocean...
CTTGCCCGGGGAGAGAGAGACGCGCGGCGGCTGGCGGGGCATGTCTGAGGAGTGTTCTTGTGTAAGAAACAACGCGAAAACTCTCAATCCCAAACTACGCTCTAAATCGCATGCTCGCCGCAAATTACAAAAATCAGCACCGCACCCGGTGCTCAGCAGAGAGGCAGAGACCAGACCATCAGGCCCAGCCAAGAGGCAGCATCGGAACAGCGAACCATTGATCAGCGCCGACGACCCGAGGCGCAACAGCCCCCCGCTCGCCTCGTTGCGCAGCGCCTGCTGGTGTCTCTCCTGCTGTAGGCGAGAGCGGGCTTCGACATCGGCAGCAGTGGCTTCTCTGGCCAAGCCGCCCCGAGCGTAGCGTAGAAGTTTTGACAAGAGGCGCACGGCGGCCGGACGCTGCGCGCTGCCACCACGGCCAACACACACATGCAAATGCTGTCCAGCGCAAAGAACAGTCTCGGTGCGTTGCGCCCTCATGCCTGCCGCGCTGCCGCGCTCTGCTCTCTGCCTGCCCGTCTGGTCCGGTGCCGCGCCCCCGTGGCTGACGCCAGCCCGACCCGTCGTGTGTGCGCGCGCAGCAGACCGCCTGACCACCCCGAGGAACAAGGGCTACGCCTCCGTCTCCATCGAGGACAATGTGCGTGGCCCGCTCAGCCCGAGGCGCTGCTCAGCTGCTGCCCTGAGGCTCCCACCGTCTCCACCAGGCGACCCACCCTCTGCCTTCTCCTGCGCCAGGAACAGGAGCTCGGCATAATAGATCAGCGCCTGAAAGCTGATGGCTGGTGCGTGAAACTGCCCCAAGCTCGCACGTAGCTCCTGCCGCCACCCGCCGCCGCCCGCCGCCGCCGCCGCTAGCCACCCGCCGCCACCCGCCGCCACTGCCGCGGCCGCGTTCACCACCCAGAGCCTCGCCGACTCACACCAGCCCGCGCGTGTCGCCTTTCAGGCACCTGGACGAGGTGGAGGACGACGAGCTCGACTTTGCGCTGCCCACGAGCACGAGAAGAAAATCGTGGTTGGGGAGCGTTTGCTGTTGCTTCTCGGGCGGCGGAGACGATCGTCGATTGAGTCTATAGCCGATTACTGTACGTTTTGTTTTGGTGTCAGCCGCGTCGTTATACAAAATATTTCTCTAGTCGCCGAAGAGAGCACACCAGTACAGAGCTCTACACAGCGGAGCGCATGGGCCATGGCTATGTCGGCATGCTCACACACAGAGGCACAGCCTGGCGATGCGCACGCCAACCAGCAGCTCGCGTTCAGGCGCAGCAGCCCGAACCTGGCTGCGAGGCGGCTCTCCCGCGTGCTCGGAGGCCTCAGAAGTTCTCGACGGCCTCGAGCATGCACGTGCTGAAGAAGCCGTGGCGCTCGACCTTCTGCTTCTTCACGCCAAAGTACCGCGCCATCTGGTCGCGTTGCTGCTGCTGGCCGGCGTCGTCGTCCTCGTCGGCCCAGCGCACCTCCTTGACGCCGTAGCTCTTGGGGTTCTTGTCGAGCACCTCCGACGCAGGACCCCAGCTGAAGCGGACGTTCTCCGGCCAACCGAAGACCTGGTCGAGGTTCTCTCTCAGCCAGCGCTTCGTGTTCACGTCCGACGGGTAGCCGCACCCCCAGTCGTAGTCGGAGCCAAGGCGGGCGTCGGCGTATTTCCACTCGTTGAGCAGCGTGTCGCGCGGAACCTGCACCGGCGAGGGCAGAGGTCATGACTGCGGCTCTCGCGACCGCCGTCGTCAGAGTGCCGACCGAGAGTATACGCGCGCGGGTTGTGTGGTGGGTGCGGGCGCGACCTTGGCGCAGATGCTCGCGGCCGAGACGATCGGGTAGATCGAGTCGGCCTTCTTGGCCACAATTATGTTGAGCATCGGGAACAGGCCCTCGAGCTTGGTCTGGTACCGCTCGGGATCGCCCACCGTGTCGACGTACAGGTAGCGAAGGTTGACGCCGCGGTCGAGGACCTTCTGCACCAGCCCGATGGCGGCGTCGTGCGACTGCTGGTTCAGATTATATCTGCCAGGGCGCGGAGGGCAAAGCAGGGGGTCACGTGCGACTGCGTGCGCCTTGGAGGCGGCTGTCATGCGCAGAGTGGGTAGCTCGGGCGCACTTGTTGGCCTTCCGCAGCATGCCACCCGCGATGAACTTGGCATCGAGCACGCGAATGCTCCAGCCAATGAAGCCGCACGTCTTCAAGTCGGCCCACAGCTGGTCGCGCTTCGCCTCCGTCAGCTGCTTCGAGTCCATGAATCCCATCGCCTTCATCTTTGCCTCGTCCTCGACGGCGCAGAAGGCGCTCCCGTAGACCATCGGCCCGAGGACCGGGCCACGGCCCGCCTCGTCGATGCCCATCATGTACTCCTTATCCTTGCTGAGCAGCGCATCGGCGCAGCCCTCGAGCGTGATCGCTGACATGAGCTTGGTCAGTGGAAACCAAGTGGTGCGCGCGAGTTGCTCGCGCGCGCGCGCGCGCGCCAGGGGTGCAACCACTGCGCGTTGACGGGGGGTCGGCAGGCGGCGCGAGCTAGGTGGCTCATCTAGTGTGTCAACACACCACCTTGGCAGTGGGTGAACCACCGCAGCTATGATGAAACTGCAACCCCCTCCTCGGCAATGCGCCGAGCACCTCGAGCTACCAAGTTATCTAGAGAGTGGTATTGTGTGTTCTTAGTAACAAACTCTACATTTGTCAAACTTCTGGGCGACTTGGGCCGCGTCCGATCGTCCTATCAATCAGAGCACCGCCACCATGGAGGGCACCCTCTTCCAGAAGGGCTGGATGTCGTACGACAAGCGCCACTTCTGCGTCGAGGAGGACGAGCACGGCGAGCTCTGCCTCGTGGGCCGCGTGAAGACCCGCGAGGGCAAGGTCGACAAGAAGATCCCGCTGGCGGCGCTCGAGGCGGTCGACGTGGTGGACGAGCGCTCTTACGAGTTCCTGGTCACCGCCGGCGAGACGACGCTCAGTCTGCGCGTCGAGTCCAAGTCCCAGTATGCCAACTGGGTCAACGGCCTTCGGGCCATCCTGGGGATGCCGGACATCGAGTTCGAGGGAGCGGCGCAAGGGGCCATCGACGAGGCCAGCGCTTTTGCTGGCGGCCTCTCGGACGCCAACCGTGCCAGCACGGCTGCGAACGGCGCACCTGCGCGCTCGGCGTCCATGTCGCCGCCGCCGGGGTACGCTGCTGCACCACCGCGGGCGGCGGCCCGTGCGCAGCCGCAGCAGCCGCCGCCTCCGGCATTCGCTGCCGCCGCGCCGCCGCCCGCCTACTCGTCCGGCCGGTCGGTGGGGTCGGCGCCGCCACCGAGTGACGAAGACGACCCTGACTTGCAAGCCGCCCTGAGGGCAAGCATGAACGACGTGCCAGCCGCGCCGCCACCGCGCTCGGGCGCCTCACGCGCCGCCGCGCCGCCGCCCGGGTACCAGCCCAACGCCTCGGCCGGCGCGGTGGCCTCCCGCTACGGCTTTGGCGGCGGAGGTGCGTCCGCCTGCCGCTACCCGGCCATCGGCGGCGGCGGCGGTGGCAGCAGCGCGGCGGCGGCGGTGGCTGCCGCGGTCGCCGCGGCGCAGCAGCAGGAGGAGCTGCAAGCGTCGGGGGCCCCTCCGCCCGCGTACCATGCGGGGATGGGCTACGCCGCCGCTGCGACCGGGGCGCCCGATCAGCGGCCACGGCAGCAGGCGGGTGGCGGCGGTGGCCCTTGCGGGTGGCAGCCACCGGGGGGCGGCGCATCATGCGCGTCGTCAGCCGACGGGGCCGGCGCGGCGCGTGCGGCGCAGCAGCAGCAGCAGCAGGCGACAGGAGGACGGCCCGTGCCGCGGGCGCAGGGCGGCGACGTGGAGTGGCGGGCCGAGGCGCGCGCCGACGGCGCCGAGGACGAGCTGGGCGAGGAGGAGTGGCTCGAGGAGACGTGGCTGTCCGAGGTCGAGCCCGAGGTGCTCGACGCCGCCGAGGAGCTCGGCATCCGCACCGACGTGCGCGCCGAGCGGCGCCACCTTTGGATCGCGCAGCTCTACGCGCTCGAGCCGCTGCCGTCGGGCTGGAGCAAGCAGGCCGACGGCAAGGGGCGCGCGTACTTCTACCACAGCGAGACGCGGCAGAGCCGCTGGCGCCCGCCGGCGTACGAGGCGCATCGCGCGCTGCTCGAGGCGCAGCACGCGGCGGCGGCGCACGAGGCGCAGCACGCGGCGTTGTACGGCGGCGGCGCCGAGGCGCAGCGCGCGCGGCGCCTCGAGCGCGCCGTCACGCTCGCCGCGATGGAGCGCGAGGAGGTCGCGGCGTTGCAGGACGAGACCGAGGAGGAGGGCGAGGCCCTCGACGAGTCGATGCAGCTGGCCTTCCACCAGCTGCTCACCGCCGGCTTCTTTCGCGTCGACAATGATGGCACCAACACCATGTACGCAGCCTGATCAAGGCGCAGAGCGGCGCCGTCCGGCCCGTGGTATACTGTTGTCTGTGGATAGCTGTTGGAAAGAAATGCGTTTCTCACATTAACTTTTCAGACCTATTTTCAGACATACTCACATTAACTTTTCAGACCTAATTTCAGACCCGCACTTTTTGTGCGCATGCATGGATGCATCTCGATCGAGCCCCTCAACGTTCGTTGGCCAACGTTCTCTGGCCGCTCCCCGGTGGAGCCCTCCCCAAATGAATCTGCGTGTGACCCCCCCCACACCCTTCCCGAGTCTTACCCTGTCCGGCAGATGCAACGTATTCGCTGCCGTCGCCACGCCGCATCACACGGCGTCGGCTCGGCGCGCCCCCGCACTCCTGGCTAGCCCTCGAACACCTCAGAGAAGCTCAACCGGATCGGCTCCTGAGCGGTGGCGCCAGCGCTGGCGCCACCGCTCCCAGCAGGCGGTGACTGCGGCTCGTCCGCTTCATCAGCGGCAGCTGCCTCCCCACCGTCCGCAGCCTCCTGCGCGCCGCCGCTCTCGCTCAAGGCCTGCGGCTGCTGCGGTGGCTGCTGCTCCCTGCCACTGTCTCGGGAGCTGTTGCTGCGCCTCCGCTCGCTGCGCCCCCGCTGCTTGCCGTTGCCGTTGCCGGCGTTGGAGCCCGTGCTGACGGCGAGGCGCATGGGCGGCGCGGCGTTCACGGGCGGGCCAGGCATGACGTACTGCTGCTGACCAGGCTGACCGCCGTAGTAGCCAGCCTGCTCGCACCCCGGCTGCCCGTAAAAGGGCTGGCCGCAGCCGACGGGAGCGAACTGCGGGCCACCCTGTGGTCCCGCCGCGTACATCATCTGCCCCTCGTACATCCCACCGCCGCACGCGCCCATCATCTGCTGCGGCATCATCTGCCCCTCGTACATCCCACCGCCGCACGCGCCCATCATCTGCTGCGCCATCTGCATGCTGCCGTCGCCGGGGTGCATCATGCAGCCGCCGCCCGGGTGCATCATGCACCCGCCAGCTGGCGGCGAGCTGCTGTAGCACGCGGCGCCGGGGTGCATCATCATCGAGTGCCGGTCGGGCGGCGACGTCCCATAAAAGTACTGCGGCGGCTGCGGCGACGACCCGTAAAAGCTCGCCGGAGGGCCGCCCGCCTGCATCGCGATCGAGAGCGTTTGCATCGACGGCGGCGAGATCGCGCACGGCGGCGAGCCGTAGTAGGCGGGCGGGCTGCTGGAGTACGCCATCCCGGGGCTGTAGCACATGGGCGGCGCCATCGGCATCATCTGCGCCGCCTGCCCATTCCACACGCCCTGCACCGGCTGCGGCTGCGACTGCGCGTGCTGCTGCTGCATCTGCTGCTGCTGCTGCTGCTGCTGCTGCATCTGCTGCTGCTGCGCCTGCTGCTGCATCTGCTGCTGCTGCTGCATTTGCTGCATGTGCTGCTGCTGCTGCTGCTGCTGCTGCATCTGCTGCTGCTGCTGCGCGTGGTCTGGGGGCTGCTGCTGGTCTTGCCGTTGCGCAGGCTCCTGCGCTGGCGGCGGGACCGGCGCTTGCGGCGCGGGCGGCGGCTTCGGCTCCGCCTTCTCCTGCTGAACGGGAGGCGCGGTCTGAGCCGGCTGCGGCACCGGTGCTGCGGGCGGCTGCGTCGCTGGGACGACGTCAGCTGGTGGCGAAGCGGCGTCGGGGGACACGGCCGCGCCGTTGCCGGTCGGCTGCGAGGAGGACGCCTGGCGCGACCTGGCGGCGGCCGGCTCGGCGGCGTCCACCGGCGGCGCAAAGTCGGGCTGGAACGGCTCGCCCGTCACGAACGGGTGGCGCAGCGCCTGCTTCGGCGTCCACCGTTCCGCGGGGTCAATGCGCAGCAGCGCCTCCAAGAACTGGAGCATCGAGGCGCGCCGCTCACGCTCCTCGGCCTCGTCGGCCTCCGACTCGGCCGGCTTGATGGGCGGGTGGTGCGAGATGAGCTCGGGCAGCTCGCTGTGCTTGAAGTACTGCTTGTTGCGGCACGGCGCGGTGTTGTTCTCGCGGCAGTACTCGGCCTCGCTCTTGAAGCGGAAGAGCGAAGACGGCGCGACGCCCTCGACGACGCTCTTGCGAATCTCGTCGCCGTCGGGCGCGGGCGCGCCCCCGTCCTTGGGGGCGAAACACTTGTGCGCGAGCGTGCCGGCGCCGATCATGGAGTCGGGCACCGCGCCGCGCATCTTCAGGATGCGAAAGAGCTGGTTGTACTCGGACTCGCCCGGGAAGAGGGGGAGGCCGAGGAAGAGCTCGCCGACGATGGAGCCCAGGCTCCAGATGACGATGGGGCAGCCGTAGCTGCAGCCGAGCAGCACCTCGGGCGAACGGTAGAAGCGGGACTGGATGTAGGAGTGCATCTGGTGGGTGGTGTAGCATGCCGATCCAAAGTCGATCAGCTTGATGGCGGGCGAGTGCAGGTTCTGCAGCAGGATGTTCTCCGGCTTGATGTCGCAGTGCACGATCTGCATCTCGCGCAGCAGTTGCAGGGCCTTGAGCAGCTGCTTGGTGAAGTAGCGGATGAGCGAGATCGAGAGGCCGCGGCAATGGTTCTGCTGCAGCAGCTGCAGCAGATTCACCCCGAGCTGCCACGCAAGAAGGGGTGCGCACGGTGTGACAAGGGTGCCCGCGCTGTGAAGGGAGCCGTTCGTCGGTCGGCGAGGGCCGGTGGCGCACCTCCTCAAAGACAAGGCACAGATGATTCTTGTACATGAAGTGGTCGTGCATCTGCACCACCAGCGCGCGGGCGTCGACGGCCTGCTTGCCCTCGCCCTCCTTGCCATCCTCCGTCTTTCGCGGCACGCGAAGCTGCTTGAGGAGCTGCACCTCCATCTCGGCCTGCTTCAGGAATGCGGGGCGATTGCGGATGACCTTGACGGCGTACACCTTGTTGCCGCTCGACTGCACCTTTAGCACCTGCCCGAACGTCCCGCGCCCCAGATGCTTCAGCACCTCAAACTTCTTGCCTGCCGGCGACGCAATCTCATCGGCCACGGCGACGATGAGATCACCCAGCTCGTTGTCAAAGCCGCTGCGCCACGTGCAGCGGTGCACACGTGGAGCCATATCCGACGACGCAGGGGGCGGGCGCAGCGCGGCTGGGCTCCAGGGATGCTAGCGCACGCACGGGGTGGGGGCCGCGGCGCGGGGAGATGCCGCTCACCCATTAGATACTGGAATCGACGGCTGGGTGAGCACGCGCCGAAGCGTGGTCGCCTCCTGGCGAGACGGATCCACGGTTCGGTACGTATCGACGAGCTGCGTGCTCATCGCCTTGAGAGGAGTCTTCACCTTTGGCGAGGCGGAACCTTCGGCTGGAGGGCTTGCCTTCGTCGTGCCCTCGGGCACCGCTGAGAAGGCGGCACCTCCGGCTATCTCCGCACGCGGCCCGCTGGGTGGGCTCGCTTGGCCGGCGCTCGAGTTGCCCCGCATGCACTTCGACGTATGCAGGGCGGCGCCCCGCTGGTGCGCTGGGTTGGGTATCACTCGTATCGGCCAGCCTTGTGGCCGTGCTCTCGCTCTCGCGCGCGCCTCGGTCGGTCCCTCGCGCCGTGTTGAAAATCGTGCGAGATACGAGGAGGTGGCCAGTAAGCAGGCGGAGTGCCGGCTCAAACAAGAAGGAGCGATACTCTTAGGCTATTTGAACGCTATTGTTGAGGCTATTGAGGCTAATGAGCCGACGCGGTTGCCGACTAGAAACCCTGATGCTCTATTAAAACGGTATGCAAAACTTGCATAGCATTCAGAGAAGTCAACAAGATGTGGCTGATCGCCCTCACAGCACCGGGCTGGCACCTGCCCTCGTCGCCTGCTCGGACGCACGGAGCGCGCCCATGCGTCAGAGCGCGCCCGTGCGTCTGTTCCGGCGTGCGGGCTAGCGCGCTGGACAGGTTCAAGCTGTCCGTCGACCTCGGTGAGGGCGACGGCAGCTGCGCAGTCGAGTTCCAGCCGTACTTCTCGTCGTCGCAGCTCATGACATTTCGATATCCGGTGCCCTTCACGCTGGAGGCCGAGCCGATGGGCGGCGTCATCAAAGTGACGGACTCGGGAGAGGGCCTGATCGAGGGCGACGTGCTGCGAGCCTTCTCGACGCTCGAGGTGCGATACGACAGCGCGACGGGCGAGCGGAGGTACTGCAAAGGAGGTGTCCGCGGCGTCGCGGTGGACGAGGCGGAACGGAAGCGCTCGTGGAAGCGCTGCAACCCTGCGAAAGGGCTGCTCCGGCTGATCAACCCGGAGACGAAACCGGAGCGCTGCCTCTTCGTGTTCGAGGGCCAGCCGTACCAGCAGGTGGTCGACGCGCTGGTGGCCAACTCGCCAGACAAGACTGGCGAGATCGTGATGGTGTTTGAACGTCCGCTGCCCTCATGATATCACGAGATGACATGTGTCGTCAGTAAACGCAGAAATCATCATGTAGCAAATGAACAATCTGGAAGCGGGAAACTCAGCTGTGCTACACTTTACACTTTGACCGTTGGGTCTCGGGAGACGTGAGAGCGAGCTTCGTGCACACCTCCTCCATCCGAGGCCTGCGCTGTGGCTGCGCGTCCCAGCACTCAGTGATGAGTTGGGCGCAGGTCTCGAGATGCGCGGGCAGGTCGATCGTCGGCCGTTGGCCCTCGATGCTCCGTGCCGCTAGCGCCACGATGTTGGGGAACTCGTCGAAGGCCCGGCGCTCGTGCAGCAGCTCGAAGAGCAGCAGCCCAAACGAGTAGACGTCGCGCGCGGTCAGCTGCTCGACGCTTATCGGTTAGTGTTGGCCCCGCGTCGAGATCGACTCGGGCGCCGCGTACCTCAGCGTGCCGGTGCTCATGCCGGAGCGCGAGCCCGACTCGTCCGTCGGCCCCGACGCAGGCGGCGGCGGCGGCGGCTTCTTCTTGCCATCGGGCGAGAGCACGTGCGAGATGCCGAAGTCGGAGATCTTCGCGATGGCCTGCACCGCGTCGAGGAGCACGTTGGAGGCCTTGATGTCGCGGTGGATCACGTCGTGGCTGTGCAGGAAGCTCAGCCCGCTCGCCACCTGCTGGCCAAAGCACAGCAGCTTGCGAGTGCGCTCCGGCTCGCGTGAGTGCGCGCGGCTGCTGCCCGCCGGCTGCCCTGCGCGCGCCTCCTGCGCCTCCCGCGCCGCCACTGCCACGCCCGTCTCTCGCTGCAGCTCCTCCCCCGCTCCCCGCTCCGACTGTCGTAGACTACAGGCTGAGTTTGAGCACGGCCCCGGCGGCAGCTTCAGGTATTCTCCGAGCGTGCCGCCCGCCAGATACTCGAGCAGGATGGTAGGTGTGCCACCGATGTCCGTCACACCGAAGAAGACGCAGATGCACGGGTGGCGTAGCTGGCGCAGCACGTTGGCCTCGCGCGTGATGGCATTGCGTGCCTTGTGGTGCGTGAGCAGCTTGGCGGCGATCGGCGCTCCCTGCGGGCACGTGGCATACAAGGCGAGCAGAGCAAGGGTGAGGCGAGCAGTGTGTCAGTGCCACGAGGAGAGGCGGCGTGCACCTGATAGCTCGCCAGCCAGACACTCGCAAAGCCGCCGCTGCCGATCTCGTGCTCGAGCTGGACGTCTCGGTCCCTCGTCATCTCAAGCGATGCGTCCGATGCGGAGATGGCGGGGGAGCCCTTGGGCCCGTCGGCCGTCGTCGTGAGGGCTGCAGGGCTGACCGGGGTGGCCTCGCCAGTGTTGAGGCCACCCCACGTTCTGAACGCGCTCGTGAAGCAAATCGACGCGCCCACCACGCGACGCACACGCACGTCTGGCCTCGCGCGACGACAGCGGTGGTGCAGAGCCCACCACGCAACCGCAGCGAATATGACGCAAGTGGTGACCGCCAGGATGATCTCCGTCCACACCACGCCGCCACCCCCCTGGCTGAGCACGGCGTCGGCCTCCACCGGCGCCACTGGGGCTGTCCACGGCGGGCCCTCGGGCGGCATCGTCGGCGTCGGAGGAGGTGTCGCAGGCGGTGCGACAGCCCATGGCTCGAGGATCCGGTAGCAGTCGTAAGGGGCCTGCTCGTACACCTCTCGCTCGACACCAGCTGCGGCCATTTGTTGTGCGATTTGCCGGTAGGAGGTCTCCTGCAGCTCGTCGGCGCCACTACCCCAATACAGCCAGCAGGTCCCTTTGTACGCTATTAAGTCGGAGACGAGGGAGGTCATGTCGGTGAAGGTGGCAATCTCGGCCTCGTTGATCGAGGTGAAGCCCGTGCAGTTGCCGTCCGGTTGGCTCGCGCACGCCTCGACGCACTCGGCGAGCGGCACGGTTTCAAACCGTCGGATACGACGGTGATGTACTGGCGCGGTGTCGTTCGTAGTGCGGCAGAAGCCTCGGCCTACCAGCTCATATCGCAGGCCTTCCCCGGGCGGCGATGCCAGAGGCGGAGGCGACGTCGGAGGCAGAGGCGGTGGCGACACGACGGAATATGGAGGCGTCGCCGCCACCGGCGCGAGGAGAAGAACGAACATGAAACGCAACAACATTAGGCTGGCAATCTGATTGCCTCCGGACGAGGCCGTTCCCGAACAAAACAGCC
>Ga0115006_10003280_pt1 | contig 10937 bp, 21 predicted proteins | sample ArcOceMetagenome_3_FD_88943 | JGI IMG/M metagenome (GOLD analysis project Ga0115006, IMG submission 88943) | Marine eukaryotic phytoplankton communities from Arctic Ocean - Arctic Ocean- Svalbard ARC20M Metagenome | ecosystem: Environmental > Aquatic > Marine > Oceanic | place: Arctic Ocean...
GGCGGCGGCGGAGCAGACGGCGGAGGCCATGGAGACACGAGCACGACGTGAGATGGTGCAGCAGGAGGACGAGAAGCTGGAGCTGGAGGAGGCGGCGGCGGCGGCGGTGGCGCAGATGACCCAGGTGCATGGGTGACAATGTGTGTGTGTGTGCGTGTGCATGACTTCACCGTTGTGGTGGTGGTGAAGATACTCGGGCGTCTAGCTCTGGCTCAGGGCCCGCTATCTTGTCCAGCCACCAATCTAGTGCCACGCCGCATCCCGCGGGTGGCGCTCTACGCGGGTGGCAGTGTGTTGTTTTGATTTGTCATGCGGCTTGGGTGCTCTCCAGGCGCGCCCGGTGACACCCTCGGGTTGGCCGTTGTGCGCGCCGGGTATTCCGCCGCTGCATTTGAGACCCCACAGACTCCGCTTGATCACTCACAACCTGTCCCCAGTGGACTCTTGGTTGCACGCACCTGACCACGTGGGGAGACGAGCTCAGGCGAACGAGTACGCGGAGGCGGTGCGCGTGGCGGCGGCGTCGCGCGTGGAGCAGCTCGCCTCCGCACTCACCGCTGCCGGTGTGCCCGTGCCGGCGGAAGCGTCGCTGGACTATCCCTCCATCGCTACAGCAGCAGGCGATGGTGAACAGCAGGAGAAGGGGCAGGCGGCGGCGGCGGAGGCGTTGCTGCAGAAAAGCGCATTCCAGACGGAGCTGGAGAACGCGCGTCAGCTGATGCGGCAGGCCTTGGGCATGCAAGACGATAGCACACGTTGAAGCACGGGGATGGTTGAGTCTTGGGGATGGGTGCTTTTTGGCGTATTGAAGCAAAGCTCAGACATGACGAGCCTCAGACATGACGAGCATCGGGTCCACATGTACACCGCCAGCTACAGCTACAGGGCACGCATGGGGCGCATTCGCGGCTGTCTACGTGTCAGGAAGGGAATGTTGCAGCTCCGGGAACCACGCGGTGATCAGCGCCTCCACCACCTTCACCCCCACCTGCTGCAGGAAAACTTCGGACTGCAGCAGCTCGTGCACGTCCGTCACGCCCTGGTTGAACTGCTTGGCGCCCACCAGGTTGACCAGCGCCGGGTGCTTGACGCGCTTGAGCAGCAGCGCCTTGATGGTCTTCGGGTCGATCTGTTGAGAACGCGCGCGCACCGCCACGAATGTCCATTGAGGGCCGGTGCATCACTAGCAGTTGTCGATACGCCTCAGATGTCCGTCCGTCTATCCGTCTGTACACGGAGGGAGAGGGCGATCTTTACACACCTCGGGCACTTGCTGAGGCACCTTCAGGAACCATATGCCAGCAGGCCAGAGCAGGCGGTGCAGGCCGCGCACTAGCGCCGCTACGGTGGTGCTAGACGCAAGCAGTTGCAGCCGCGCTGCCAACAGGTCGTCGATCGCGCCTCCAAGCAGTGCGTCGACCACCTGCACACGCCGCACCCGTCGAGCTAAGGGCCTCAAAAACACGGCTCTTGCGTATTAGGTGCCTCGCCCACTAGGCCTACGGCACCGTGCGCTTTCGTCTGGCAGCACACGCTGATTTGAGGCAGTGTCTTGTGGTCTGGGTTAGGGCAAGCTTGGGTTAGTGAGTCAGTGTGGCGAGGGACTGCACACCTGCCGCGCGAGCTCGATGATGTGCCGACGCAGCCAGCCGCGGCTCTGTAGCTGGAACACCGTGTCCACCAGCTCGTGCAGCGGCGCCGACAGCTTCTGCGAAACGAGCCGCACCGCCACACACATGGGTTAGCAATGCCAAGCTGATAGAGAGCGCTCTAGCAACGGTGTCGGAGACCACGGAGCTGAAGAAGCGTTATGGGGCCAAGAGAGAATCGTCATGTCAGTTTTTGAAGCCGGCTCTCTCGTGCGAGCGGCTCTCCTTTCGCGCGAGAAACGCACAGGCTTGACCACGTGACCGCGTGATATCGCCAAACCCCCGAGTCGCGAGGGCAAACAGGGATGATGCCAGGGTCACTGTACAGCATGTGTGAACACATACCTGGAACTCGTAGCCCTCCATGAGTGGCGTGTGGATCGGCGTCGGTGCGCTCGCTGCGGTTGCCGCCGCCGGCTGCAAGTGAGGAGTGGACGGCTCCGGCGGCGCCACGTCCTCCGCTCTACGTGACTCCTCTTGTGCACCACCGGCCCTGCTAAAAGCACCATCGCCGACACCGCCGTCGCTACTGTCACCGCCACCGTTTCTCGCCGCATGCACCGTCGGCGTGGTGAGGTCGCTCCGCCCCTCTGGCGGCAGCGGTCGCGACGACATGGCTGCGCAGCGCTGGTCACCCTCGTCGCCGCGATCCGTCCTTGCATCGTCTCGAACCCCCGCAACCTCCGCTTGCGACTTACCGCCCTCCCTGTCTAAGCCCCCGCCGTGCCCGCCCGCTGCTTCCGCCTGCTGCGTCACGACTGTGTCGACCGTCCGCGTGGTAGATACCGTCGAGGCCGGGTGAAGTGGAGCAAGTTGTGCCGCAGCGCCCGCCTGCTCCACGGTGCTCCCCGACGAGCTACTCTCTACCAACGCCATCGCAGCCAAATCATCCGTGGACACGTCCGCCAGCGCCGCCAGCCTCCGCCCGCCGCGTGTCAGCGCCGCGGGCGCCTTGGACGGACTCCCGCCGCCGGCAGCAAGCCCGCCACGACTGTTGCTGCTGAGGCTGGTGACACTGTGTGATCTGTGCGACGATGCCTTGGAGGGCGACGTCTGCAGCGCCTGAAGCGCAGAGGCGGAAGCGGACGGATGCGGAGGGTTGTTGGGGGTTGCTCCCTCGCCGGCTTTCTCCACCGTCGGCTTTCTTGAGTTGTTGCTGAACAGATCGACGTCCTCCCAGAGGCGCTTCATGAGACTGAGATCCGCGCGCATGGTGTCCACGCCCAGCTTGGTCTGTGTGGCCAGCGTGCTGATCACGGAAGGCGCCTCGGACGTCTCGCAGTACGTCATCGAGTCGCGTGAGAGGAACTCCCACATCTCGTGGCTCTCCAGCACCGTAGGGTCAGACAGCACCGCCTGCAGGTACCTGCGTAAGCGGGTCGTGTGCACCACAATGCCCGAACCTTAGGTGTGGGGCAGGGCTGGTGGAGTTCTCGACTTTGGTATCTCTCAACCGTCCTCGCAACGGGACGATTGAAGCCCGCAGAATGTGGTATACGCGCGTACCGGTTGAGGTGGTCGCGACGCAGGCGCACAAAGTCTTCGTCCATCGTGTGGAAAAGGACGCGCTTGGGGGGCAGCTTGACACCGCGCTCTCGAATGGCACGCACGCGCACGTGCAGCTGCTCGAACGAGCGGAACCGCCGTCGCACCACGTACGCCTCGCTGTCACCGTCCCATACTGCCACGTGGTACACCTGTAGGGTAGGGTTCCCTCGCTCCACGGTGCCATCACATGGACGGAGAGAAGAGCGCTCGTGCGGAAAACTGTTTTGATCTTCTCCCTAAACTGTCGCTGTGACCAACGGTTTCCGCGAGTAGGTTTGATCTGCGGGCAAGGCGTGGACTGGAGAAGGAAACGAGCCGGGAGGCAACGACGGCCGCGCAGGGACCACGCACCACATGACCCTCGGAGGCAACCTCGGCGTCGATCACTTTCGCGCGCATGCGTCGCATCTGCGTTGAGTACGTGCGCTCTATCTGCGACATGGGTGCGCCTTGTTGTTGTGGGCTGCTTCCCTTCACGTCCGCGGCACTGCCCGCGCCGCTCTCCGTGCGAGGGTGCTCCGGAGGATCATCGTCCGCTCCTGCCTCACTGACTCCGTCGCCGTCCTCGAGCCGCTCCGAACCGTCACTCGCACGCTTCCTCCACGCTTCCTCCTCACCTTCGTCCCCTCGTCCCTTACATTCCTCCATGTCGATGTCCACCGCCGCAGTCGCATCCTTCGCATCCGCCGCCGTCGCGCTCGCCGCCGTCGCCGACCTGCGCTGCAGCTGCTGCTGGATCAACTCGCGCTGGCGGCGTGGCAGGTTGTGCGGAATCGCCATCGCTGCCTCCACGCCCCCACGCGTGGGCTCCGTTGGCGTCCCCGCCTCCTGCGCCGCGCCAGAGGCAGTCACCGGCCGACCCAAGCGGCTCGGGTGGGCGGTCGCAGCGCTGGAGCTCTCCACAGCGGTGTATGACTCGTCCAGACGTCGCACGGGATCCACCTCCAACCTGTGCACAAACGGCCACGATTCCTCTCTCATGCAGGGCGCGCGCTGTGTCCTTGCTCTAGCCTATCGCCAGCTCCAACACAGGAAACAGTGGCCAGGTGGGTTTCCACCGAACGCACCGGCTGCCGCTGACGAGATCGTCCAGCTGCACGATGGGGATGGCAGTGATGGACGGTGTGCCCTCTAGCAGCGTGCGCAGCTGCAGCGGCCGCCCTGCCGCCTCCGCCGCCTCCGCCGGACCGGGCGTCGCAACAATCTGCGTGGCCTCCGCCGCCTCCGCCTCCGCCGCCGCCTCCTCCTCCTCCTCCTCCTCCTCCTCCTCCGCTGTTGGTGGCTCCACGGCGGTGAACTCCTCCGCCGCCTCCTCCGCCGGTTGGTTGTTGTAACAGTTGTTGTTGTTGTTGTCCGTGCGCAGCAGCATGAACAGCAGCCGGTTGATAAGCGGCGGCTTGAAGAGGTTGAGGACAGGCCCCATGACGCAGTTAGTGAGGATCTCGCGCATCACCACACGCACCAGCGCGTTGGCGGCGTCGGCACGTGGCAGCGCCCGCGCCACCACGCCGCCCATCATCACCCGCACCTGCGTGTGTATACCTCCACGCGGCGGGTTAGGTCCAGGTTCCAGGAGGAGCGAGGAACCCCACGTGAGAGGCCGTGGAGGGCACACAAGACAAAGGCCAAAGGCTTGAGTGCACGGCGCTCAAAGCACCCTGACACGGCACGCACCACCGCCGTGCGCGATCCTGGCAGTGCGCGCAGCCCTGGGTGCAGCGTGCCTTCCGCAGCCATCTCGCTCGCCAGTGCGCGCTCACGCGCCTCGTCTACATACACACGACCCAAGCGGATTAGCTTCAGCGCCGCGTGGTGGACGCCGCTCGCTCGGTGGATATTGAGGAGGCTTGTAGGCGGGCCGAGTGTCGTTTCTCTTCCGATCAGCACAGGTTGGGTATAAGGCGCGTGAGGCACGCACCAGTACAGTGGCGCAGGGTGAGGTGGCCGACGCTGGCTCGCGTGGCTCTCAACAGCTCCAGCTGCTCGCACAAGATGTCCGACATGTCCCTGCGCATCGAATGGCCCCGTGTGTGTGCGCGTCTCAGCGCCGCCTCATTTCGAGGCCTGCGCGCAAAGGGCTGTTGGCCACGGAAGGGTTGATGTGGCTGAAAATGGAGTCACACTGACGACCACACCACGGCTGGATCGAGGCTGGATCGAAGGGACACTTAAAGCAGTGAAGGGGACGCTGAATGCCGCGAGACGTGAGGTGGGCTTCTTCATATAATCCGCGGCGAGCGCCGTGGAGCATACAAGAAACCCACACAGCCTCTCGTTTCGGTAAACCCGGCCAGTTCCCACACTTCTTGTGGGCTGAGGTTTTCGTTACCCTACCTGAGCAGCAGCTCCGCCAGGTCCACCTTGCGTGCACGGCGTGCGAGGTTGCCGAACAGCCCGTCGAGCGACCGCCGCATCACGCCGGGGCCCTGCGCGTCGTCCGTGATGTGCTTCCACCACAGGCCCGTCACAAACTCCTGGATGATGCTGTGTGTGCCCATCCATCGCCCCGCCGCATGTGCACGCACGCGGCGTACCCGTCAGTATCCGCGCGAGCTCCGCCCCACGTGGAGTCTTTTGGATTCTTGAAGTAACTCGCTCACACCCACATCAACCCCTACTTGCTCTCTCTGTCCAGTGGATAGGCCGAGAGACAGCTCAACCAAGTACTACCGAGTGATGTCACCGGCTAGGTCTTCATAGCCGCACAACGCCCGTCCCTCGGCATTCCTTGCAACCCCCTCTATCTACAGGGAGCTCTCTCGCACCTGTGGCTGAACTGCTCCCACGCCGCCTCCACCTCGGGCGCCCGCACGTGACGTCGCCACTCGCTCGCGTCGCCGGTGGTGTCGTCGTCCGTCACCAGCGCCGCTGCACGTGCCGCCGCACTGTCCGCCGCACGAGCCACCGCGCGCTTCTCGTGTCGCCGCCCCGCCCCGCCGCCCCCTGCGCCCAACCAAGGCAGACGTGAACGACCGCCACTCTCTGACTGTGGCAAGTGGCAAGTGGATCGATCGCTGTTCGGAATCCGCAAGCTTTCACCAGCGAGCCACCTCACTGAGAGAGAGTCTGACCCACCTGCTCTGCCGCCGCCGCCGCCGCCCCACGCCTCTTCGGCTACTCGGAGATGCCGCAAAGCTAGCCCCACCAGCACCGCGGCTGCCGGCACGTTCACCAGCAACCCCACATGCATGCCTGCATGAACCCCTGCCCCCCCTCGTCAGTCTGCCACCGCCCCCGTGCAGCCTCCTCACCTGCTCTGAGTAGGCGCGTCGGTAGTGCTGCGAATCTGCACTGCTCAGCCAGTGAGCGCACAGTACAGTCAGTCGCTCGTGTGCAACCTGCAACAGCTCGTCCTGTTCCTCCAGAAAAAACCCTGACGGCGTCTGCCCAGCAAAGGCAGCCGGGTGTGACCGCTCCAGCGTGGGCGCCGTACAGACGCGCTCTACCCCAACGGAGCCTTAAAAAAAAACTCGCAGGGTCGCAAGGCAGACACTCCGCGTGCAAGAAGCTCCGCGGCGGTCTCTGGGGTGTGCTCCCGGAGGATGCTCAGGTGCCGGCCTCACGCGAAAGATCACTCCACAACAGTCTCCACCGCTGGCCTCTCCAATGCACCCGCGGAGGAGACCCCACGCACACAGGCTCGCCCCCCATCTTCAAGACTCGACGACGAGCGGGCTGGCTCCGACAGACGCACGCACGCGGGGCCAGTCGGCAGACGTACGTGTCAGCAGCCACGCCACTAACACCACCAGCACGGCGCCCCACACAAGAGCGGCGTTCATGCCCCACTGCGCAAACCTTGCGAACTCCGGATGGTGTGCGCCCCCCGCCGGGAAGGCGTCAGTGACACACACACATGTTCAAGCCTCAACATTCCTCTGCATGGTGTGCCGTGTAGCCCGCCCGTTCACCTGGCAGCTTCCCCCCTCCTCGCAGGCGCGGGAGGAGACAGAGGGCGCTCCCAGTGCCGAGATGATGGACACGGACCAGCCACAGATGCTGCTCAACGACCGCGGCTCGCACGGCGGCCATTCGGTGTGGGTGCTGGCGCCTCAGAGCGCGTTGGATGCGGACAAGCGCGCGGCGGAGGAGGCGGCGCAGGAGTTCGCGCATACACAGCAAGCGGCGTTGCGCGAACGCGAGGTACACGCAAACGCCCGCTCCAGGTCACCCTTCCTCGGCGATGTGGCGATGATGAAGGGACGTGACCCGGGGCTGGACGCGCGTGGGGGATGCAGGAGGAGGAAATGGCACGGTCCGGGATGCATGAGGCCATGTCAAGAGTAGACGCGGAGAAGCTGAACGGCAACGAGGCGTTCAAGTGGGTCCCCCTGATCATCCAACCCAAAAACCCAATGTCCCCTCGTGTCCGTCGTCGCACTGCTGAGGGGTGGGCTGTTTAGCTGCCTGTTGACACCGCATTCTACCCCCAATTCGTCAGCAACAGCTGTCTGGCGTGGCCAAAGCACAGTGCCACGTCGAGCCCGTCGCGTTCTCACCTCTCGCGTGGGCGTGCAGAGCGGGGCGGCAGGAGCAAGCGGTGACCCACTACCGCAGCGCGCTGCAGATGCTGCTGCATCCGCCGCTGGCCGCCACGCGCGTGGCCAACAAGGCGGCCGTCACGCTGCGCTGCAACGTCGCCGCGTCACTGCTCAAGCAGGGCACGGCCAGAGGCGCGATAGACGAGTGTACACACGCGCTGGTGATGGACAAGCACCACGTGAAGGCGCTGTTCCGCCGAGCGGAGGCGTACCGCGTGCTGGGGCTATACTCCAAGGCTGTGGCGGACCTAGACAAAGCGCGTACGCTGGAGCCGCGCAACCAAGCCATCCAATACGCGGTATGGCCGCAGCCCCCTCCGGGGCCTTGGTCGTGGAGGGGTTGCGGCGTGTCTGTCACTCGCCCTGCAAGGCTCTCACGGGTTGTTTTCTGACTGGGGTTGTCGCGCAGTTGGAGGACGCGGAGGATCTGCTGGAGGAGGAGGGTGACGTGGCGACGGCAGAGGCTGCAGCGGTTGCGGAGCCTGCCGCCGCACAGGGCGAGTCGTCCGAGTTCAAGGCGGGTGCCGAGGCGTTTGCGTCGCAATGTGCGCACCTCTTCCATCGCGACGCGAGGGTTTTTGAGGGACTTGGGAACAAAGAGGTTTGCGATGGCCATCCGACGCCCTCGCAGGCTCATCATCATCAGCCTCACTCATCACCTCTGATTGACGTATTCGCGCTACGGTGCTGGGGTGCGGCACAGGCATGGACACTGTCAGAAAGCAGTTCGCCTCTACGGTGCGTGCCACCTCGCATCAGGCGTGATTTCGCGGACGTTCGCCCTGATGGACTGCAAACTGCCTAGCGTATGCTCTCTCTAGCCGTATGGCTCTCCTTCAGGACATTCCACGCTGGCAATCAACACACCCAGCTGGCTCGGGTTCGTCGGTGTCGCCGTTAGCTTTTCCCCACAACCGGGTGTTGCTTACAGGACCCGCCGTCCCATTCACGCCCGTCTCCCTCCAGAGGCAGTGCCGGACCGGCGGGCGTGCCTACACGCCCAGCCAGGCTGCCTCACCCGGTGGGGCGTCACCAGCTGCCGCAGGCAGCTCCACCAGCTTACTTAACTCCCATTGCACGGGGCGAGCACGGCCTGAACGGGTGCATTGCATGGGGGCGAGTGGGAGTTGCAGGGGGAGGTGCTGGCGACAGCTTATCTGTATCACGGCGACCCCACCCTGGGCTCGGACGACGGCGGGCTGGGCATGATGACCATCGAGGGCGCATTCCAGAGCTCGGATCTGCTGGGTCAGGCGCTGGAGTTCGTGCGCGGGCAGCACACCACCAATGACGCCACCTGCGGGGTGCGTACGCGTCGCGGCCCCTCGCTCTCCGCCGACCACCTCCCGCGATTGAGAGACTCTGACGTGCACGTATCGCAGTATAGCACACGGAGCGTTGTTGCGGCGAGCCCACTCTCTATCTGCCTGGTGTATACCCTTCGCTCATGATTCTCTCAACACACTATCGAGCCAGCAAGCCCCCAGCATCCCGCCTTCCTTGGGTCGCCGAGCGGGCAGCAGCGTGGGACTCCAAGTGACTGCTTGTTTGGACGTGAAGCGCTTGCGCGTACAGCACCACTAAACAACTGGTTGTGCCCACCTCAGGTGAAGGGCAGAGAGTCCCTGTCGCTTTTAGAGAGACACTCTCGGGTCTCACGCCGAGCGCTCTTCTTCTTGGGAAACTGACGAGGGAGCGATGGGGGGCGTGGGGCAGTGTGTGGTGGTCCGCAAAAGCACCATGCTGTATCCGCTGGTGTGGTGGGCGGGCTCTTGGCCGTTCGACGTGGAACAGGACGGCGTGTTGTGTGAGGTGACATCGCCCAACTGCAAGCACCTGTCCACATGGTTCATGCCGCTCGGCGGCGGCCGCGGCGTGGCGCTGGGCGACCCCGTGCGCTTGGACGACGACTGCGCCATGCTGCTGGACGTGCCCTCGCTCTTCCCCTGAGCTCTAGCAGCTGCCGACCTGGCACCGTGGTGGCGCGGAGACAGGCGCCTTTGCCCAACCCGTGGGACAGGAGCGGTAGACTCAGGCTAGGTAACGGTGTGGGTCACCTTAGCCTAGAGTCTCTCCTGTACACCCTCCAGGTGGGGTGGAGTTGTGGTTGTGGTAGACTCAAACAGCCAGGTTTTGTAAAATTGCCAACGGTCGGATGGCGGAGATGGTCGCGCCCAGCACACCGCTGCGTGAGCTGAACGCGGCGCCGGGGGCTCGACGGGGCCGCGTGGCTGACCTGGCGTCGCCCGCCAAGTCGCCGTTTCGGTCGCCGTTCAAGTCGCCCGGGTCCACGCAGTCGCCGCTGGGCTGCTGCCTGTCGCCCAACAACGACGCGGCGGAGAAGGCGCGCGTGCGCAAGGCCAAGGCAGACCAGGAGGGCGCGCGCATGTGCGGGTCCCATCCCTGCGTCGCCCTGCATCAAGCGGCGGCATGATGAAAAGCCCGGTCATCGGCACCGCCGGAGCGATACCCAGCTGGCGAGTGGCATCGTGCAGGCGATATGTGAGGCGATATGATGAGCGATGGACGCCGCCGCGCTGTATTGCAGGTCGCGCGTGGGGCTCCAGGCTGCTGAGGCTGGCGCACCCAAGACGCCCACCAAGAAGGCGGTGCCGCTGGTGGCACAGTCGCTTAACGCGGACCAGATCCTCAACCTGTATGGCAACTGGTGCGTGGCCGTTCTGTCGGCCCTCTCCCACTCGGTCAGTACTGTACGTTCGGGGGTTTGATTGACTGTGGCCGTGAGAGGTGCACCGCGCTCATGGATGAGTCTCCCTACGCATGGGCAGCTTGATAACAATCGAGCGAGTCAGTGCGTGTGAGGAGACCAGCCGCGAGGCGCTTAGACGATGTGTACACGGTGCGAGATCAGGGGAAGGAGAGGACCGAGTGCGAATGCGTGGCGGCGGTGAGGCGGTGAGCATTGGATACTATGGCAGACTTGGAAAGCAGCTGAAACTCGGTGTAGATTCATGCCACCTCCAGGCACGTGACGGGCACGGTTGGTTGCCCTGTGCTCAAGGGCTGAAGTGCCGCGGTTGTGGGGTTCTTGGGATTGATATGTGAACTGCAGCGTGAAGCTGGCGGCGGAGAACAAGATCAACGCCAAGAACTCGTGGAGCCTGAAGCTCATCGACCACCGGTCGGAGCTGGTGCGTCCCGAGAAGCTGGAGGGGAACGACGGCAACACCAACTTCCA
>Ga0115006_10003281_pt1 | contig 10937 bp, 6 predicted proteins | sample ArcOceMetagenome_3_FD_88943 | JGI IMG/M metagenome (GOLD analysis project Ga0115006, IMG submission 88943) | Marine eukaryotic phytoplankton communities from Arctic Ocean - Arctic Ocean- Svalbard ARC20M Metagenome | ecosystem: Environmental > Aquatic > Marine > Oceanic | place: Arctic Ocean...
ATACAAAATATTCCTTTTCACTCACGAAAGTTGGTCATCGAGCCATTGCCGGTAATGAATATGATGATGTTGCACCCCGAAGCGACCTGGCCAGCAATCGATTCGAGGTCGTTGCCAGGCGAGTCCATAAAGGCGTACTTCGGCTCATCTCCGTGGCTTCGCATCGGTTCTCCGTGCTCGAGCACCAGATCCAATGCGATGGACGGCGGCTTCTTCCGGGCGGCACCGAGCGACTTGAGGACGATATTGTACAACCCGCGGTAGAGATTGCCACCTGATGGATTGCCAGCGACTGACAGTCCGTGACGCGCACCATATTCCTTGTATGCCTCTGTGGTTTGGATGAATCGACGGGCGGTATGCTCACTCGCCACCTTCGAGAGGATGTAGGGCTCGGCACCGACGAGCTCTGGCGATTCAGCCAGAATGGCACGTCCACCGTGCTTGCTAATCAACCTAGCGGCTACCTCCCCACTCAGAGGGTTGCCGCACAATCCCGAGAAGGAGTCGGACCCACCGCATTGTAGGGCGATGCATATCTCCGACAGTGGACAGGGTTCTCGAGCAACACCGTTGGTGGCATGCTCGACAGCCGCCTCGACGGCATCATCGAGCTTTCGCAAGGTGTCTCCAACACCACCACCCGATACCTGGACGAACTGCACGTGCGGCTCCCGCAAACATTCGTCGGGATAGACCGGAGGACGGCCCTTGGCTTTGGCCTCCTCGTTCCGAGCTCGGATGAACTCCATCAGCGTATCGCGGGTGATGTGCCGCTCTCGTCCGGTGCTGACGATGATGGCCGCGCCAATGTTAGGGTGGCGGAGGAATCCGGCCAGGCATCGATGGATGAGCGGAGCATTGTGCTGGACCGAGGCACTCTCTCCCTCGGTATGTGCGACGATTCGAACTCCATCAAAGTTGTTGTTGCTGCCCTCTTCGCCGCCTTCTCCCTTATTTTCATAACGCGACCAGCGGGTCCTCAGCGGAAGAATGGTCGGAGAAGCCGACGCCGTGAGGGCAATAACGGCCACGTGATTACGAGTACCGACGCCACGCCCATTGGAACGGCGATATCCCAGGAAGGTCGCGGGGTCTTCTCCATCGTCGGCAGCGGCGTCGGTCTGGTTCGTCCCCACCACCGTGAAGCCCCGCTCTTCCAGTATGAAGGGACTGTCCGGCGTCACATCCAGATCGACAAAGTTGACGGGCTGCACATCCAGCAGGGTGCGGATGGCCTGGCCCTCCTCGCCGTGCGGTCCGCTGAGCCGGCCTCGGAGGGCATCGGCCGCCTTGGCGTTGATCAGGACGTCGCCGGGCTTGACGCGGCCGACGGCATGTCCGAAGGGCAGGCCCCACGACAGCAGCCCCTCGCCGTCCTCGGCCGATTTGATGGCGAACCGATGGCCCTCGAGGCACGGGGCCGAGAGGGTAACGAACCGGCCCGTGGAGGATGAGGAGGTGGCCGCAGCCGCGGCGGACGCTGCGGTCCCGTCGCCAGATGGGAGGCTGACACGACTTCCCTTGGGGATGAGGCGCTTGGCCGCCGCGGCCGTGTCACCGGGCTGAGGCAGCATAGCCACCTCATCGAAGGGCAGGATCGTCTCTTCGCTCTCCACGTTGCTCATGGTGGTGCGGTGGGAGGGTAGGTGTTTACGTGTGGGGGATTAGTTAGGCAAGCAACTGCTGAGGCGGCGGAATGGTCATCGTCATCGTCATGTTGCAATGTAGGCAGGAGCGATACGGGCGCATCAACGAACGACGGTCAAACCAGCTCCGTGGTCAAACGCGCAACTCCTCCTTTCTTCTCGATCTCATGCATGAAGAGAGTGAGTCGAGTCGAGTCTAAATCGTAAAGGAGGCACCGGTAGGGATCCTACTACGTAGTATCGCAAAAGAGTGAATGGACTGAGGTCTTGGGGACCTCAATACCTACGATTAGCTGGTGTCTAGAAGCTAGGTACCGGTAAAACATTACCAGACTTGCAGACTACATGTACATGTACATGTACATGTACCTAGGTACCTAGCTAGGTACCATCATGACAACAATGTAAAAATCCATCTATCTGCATACATGCATCTATCTACATGTAATCACATTGACCTTGATCTTCGCCTTCTGTGAGACTTCAATGCAAATCGGTGCGACTCATCTCGAAGGTGGCGGAGTAAAAGCAATGCGGGAGTGTCAGGAGAGCCGACATTGATGGGATGGCTTGTACCAGGAACAAAGACCTCTTCCTTGTCCTTGGCGATGGCACAAATCTCCGGGATAGCAGCATTGGCTCTTTGGATGCCCTTGATCGCGGCGTTAAGTTGTCCTTTACCACCGTCAATGACCACCAGGTCGGGGTGCTCCCATGCGTCATCATTACCGGTATCATTTCCATTGCCACCACCAGCAACACCGGTAGCAGCGGGGTGGATTTGAGAAGCACCAGCAAAGTTTGCACGGCGAAATCGACGCTCGAGTACCTCCTCCAGGCCGGCATAATCATCTCCATTTTCTACAGTCTTCAGATTAAACTTCCTGTACAGATGCTTAGCCGGCCTTCCGTCGACAAAGACGACCCGTGACGCGACACCACCCTCTCCTTGAGTGTGGGAGATGTCGTAGCACTCAATCTTCCGAGGATTGCGTTCCAGAGACAGGAGCTTTCGTAATTCGCTGGCAGCGGTGCCATCAAGGGATGTTTCCAGCGATCCTGCCTGGTCCTTGAAGCCTTGGGTGACGGCAAGCTGTTTGGCATTATCGTTGGCAAAAGTCATTGCTCGCTCATCGGACCGAACTCGCGGGCCTTTTTTATTTGGCGTGCGAATTTGGATGGCACCCCTCCGCGATGGCTCAGCTAGACGCCTGAACTTTCGGATAGACTGCTTTAACGATCTTGAATCATGAACCTCGTAGTCACACAATATTTCGTCTGGAAAGAATGAATGAGCGCCGGCAACGGCGTCGCCTGCCGATGCATAGTGCTTCTCAAGGATCGTCTGCAAAACGTCCGACAGCGCTAGCGACTCATCACCGGCCTGCCCGTCCATCGACGGCAGAAGTGGAGAATAAGAAAATTTCCCCGAGACCACTCCGTCGCGAAGCTGAACTAGGTAAACGATAGCCTTTGTCGTGTCGCTGGAGCACCGTTCAATAGCTACGACATCACGACACTTGTTGTACTCGCTTCCAAACAGCAGGCTGGCTTCCTCGAATTGCTCCCGAAGAGCAAGAACCGGGCATGATTCGTCCGAATTGGGACTTTCGAAAACTTCCTTTAGTGCATTCTCGAATTCTCTCTTATACTCAACACCATTTTCGGATCCATGTCTGGCAGCAAAGGATTTGGTGCGAAGGCCATAGCGCCGTTCAATTGATTCGAGCACCGTGTTGATTTCGTTGAAATTTGGATAAGGACCAAAATATCGAAATTTGGAAGCCTCGGCCGTTTCCAACCGGCGCGGTACTGCAAAGAACTGCGGATACCGATCTCCAATCGATGCACAAATGTAGGGATACGCTTCATCGTCCTTGAGGAGCACATTGTAGGGAGGCTGATGCTGCTTAATCAAATTCGACTCCAGCAAAAGTGCGTCGCGGTCGGACGGAGTCAAAACAAACTCCACCGACTCTGCCTTTTCAAGCATTTTCTTTATTCGCAGGGTGTGCTTCGCCCCGGGGCTCAAATAACTCTTGACGCGCGATCGCAATTTCTTGGCCTTGCCAATGTAGAGGTACTTTCCGTTTATATCCTTCCAAAAGTAAACTCCGGGCTTGGAAGGGATATGATCTGTGATGACACCAGATGCTGTTGTTTCACCTAGGCCCACCCTTTGGGGTAGAGGCTGTGGATTCTGTGCCTCGTCTCTGTTATTACTTTTGTTGTTGCCGATAGATGATTTACCGCTACTGTCCTTTTCGGCAGCAATTTCATCTTTCAGTAGATCAAATATGCTCATCATGTTCGAGCTGCTGGTAGACTTGCTCTCGACGTTGTTAATGAGGTTGTACTCAAGTTGCTTCGTTCGCCGCCTCTCAGTTTCGCGCAAACAGGCCTCCATTGATTTTGTCATTCTGTCGGCATACAGAATTGCCTCTCCTCCTGCGTTTCTGGCCGCTCTGCCGATTGTTTGGAGCAGTGATGTCTGGCACCGAAGGAAGCCCTGCAAAAATAAGAAATAACATGACCATTGAGTACAAGTGCGAAACACTTCGACAGATGCATGCTATCGATCGTAACAATATTTTTCTTACCTCGGAATCAGCATTCAAAATGGCGACAAGAGAAACTTGAGGCAAGTCAAGTCCCTCGCGCAGAAGATTTACCCCAACAAGACAATCGATGTCACCGCTCTGCAGTGACTTGAGTGCATCTGCTCGCTCCACAGTGTTCAGGCCGGAGTGAATATAACCTGCCCGCACCCCATGATCTATGAAATAACTAGCAAGATCTTCAGCGTCTCGTTTTGTCAACGCCACAGCCAGCACTCTCTCCTTTCGCTCTGCTCTCTGCTTGACCTCACGACGTAAGTCCTCGAGCTGCCCACCCTTTGGTCGGACGTGTACTTTGGGATCTATCACATGAGTTGGCCTTATGACCATGTCCACCACGCGTTCATTGGCCCATTCTACATTTTGGTGTGATGGGGTTGCAGATACAAATACCGCTTGAGATATCTCTTTCCAAAACTCATCTTCACGTAGAGGCCTGTTATCAAGAGCCGACGGAAGACGGAAGCCATGTTGAATAAGTCTCTCTTTTCTTGCTCGATCACCGTGATACATTGCTCGGAGCTGTGGTACTGTCACGTGACTTTCATCAACAATCAGCAACCAGTCCCCACTTTGTTCGCCTTCCTCGTTGTTGACTGATTCTCCAGCAGCAAATTTCATGTAACTCAACAAGGTATCTGGGGCTTCACCTTCCTCCCGGCCTGCAAGATGTCTAGAATAATTTTCGATACCTTGACAGCGCCCCGATTCTCGTAGCATCAACAAATCATTCATAACACGCTGCTGCAATCTCTGAGACTCTACGTGCTTTCCCAAGCTATTGAGTTCTTTCACCCGTAACGAAAGCTCTTCTTCGATAGCGGCACATGCATTTTCCAACCGGTCGTGGCTAGTCAACTGATGCCGCGCTGGAAATATGCGCAATTCATCCAATGCAACAAGAGACCCTCCCTCGGTCGACTGATGAATGGTCGAGATTCCACCCTTATCGAATGCGACACGAATGGGCATCTTCTCATGGGGAGGCCAGAATGTGACGGCCTCGTTGCCTGCTTGATCAACAGACACATCAAAGCTGCCTCGAAGCATGTTCGAATCGTCTTCTCCATCCTGCTCTGACTCGTAAAGCATGGCATCAAGCGCCGCGGTCAAATCACCGGCCGATGATATATCACTGATACCACTCCCTCCATACTGGTCCATAACTGAAATCGATACTGATGCATCCAGATAATCCCTGGGCAGCCCCAGCCCATAGATGCAGGAAACCGACGCGACGATGACCACATCTCGTCGCTCCAGTAACGCCCTCGTCGCTCTGTGCCGCAGAGCATCAATCTCTTCATTAACACTCGATTTCTTGGCAATATACGTCCCAGAAGATTCCATATAACTCTCCGGTGTGTAGTGGTTGTAGTAGGAAACAAAGAGTTCCACAGCATTTGATTTGAGAAATGACTTGAGTTCTCTTGCCACTTGAGCTGCCAGCGTTTTGTTATGGCAGAGCACGAGGGTCGGCCGGTTAAGACGAGCTATAGTGTGTCCCATCACAAACGTCTTGCCTGTGCCTGTGGCACCCCGTAAAACCGAAAACCGTTCGCCCTCCTGCATGCCTCGAACTAGATCTTCGATCGCCTTGGGCTGATCTCCTGATGGCTCGAATTTGGATGTGACTTGAAAGGGCATAGACGAAAGGCGAAGGGACGAAAAGGTGGCGGCACCTGACGATGACCTGGACCTACTTCGTCCTTTTCCCAATAACAAATGGGATTGCGTGGAGAAGGATGCAGGGCGGGAGTAATGCATGTAGTGACGGGACGATGCGTATGCCGCCGTCACCGCCGGTCGTGCGGTAGCGAATGCCGAAGCGGCGGCGAACATAATCTTACTTATGGTGCCCAGTAGAATCAGATTTCTTGTTGGCATCAGGGGAAGCGAAAACGACGTAAAGGGAAACGAACGGACAAGATAATACTCTACTCTAGCTTTCTAGACTGAACTAGTAGTGGGGGGAGTAGCTGATTCGATTCCACGCCGCCGCATCTAATTGCCGAAAATTGGCCGCTGCATCCATGACTTGCTGCATCATTATTTCGGCAATTTCGGCGCCAGATGGCAGATGCAGAATGGTTGTGTTGTGCTGCTTGCAGCAAGCAGCACAAAAGCCATCGAGGACATGACGCATGACGCATGACGCATGACGTGGTTGTGAGGCGGAATGCGGCAATCATGTCAATCGTCAATCCCAGGACTCGACTCGGCTTCGAAGCTGTTCCTCGGCTTCGAAGCTGTTCGTCGCCGGCAAGGGTCAGTCCAGGAAAGAAGCATTTCCGCTTACAAAATACAAAATCGTGTGAGAAAGGAAGTCTTCTTCGGCTTTTTGAACCAACTGCAATACTGCACTTGAAACACCATGCTCATCCTTACTCTGCTCGGCGCCCTGGCTGCTTTCGCGTCATTGTCGATGTCCGGCGCTCAGCAAATCGGCCCCATGGACGTCGTTGTCGGCACCGGCCCCGACGCCAACGCACCGGCATTGGGATGGTCCGATGGCTTGTGTTATCAGCACATTCTTCACGTCCGTCCGGGCGACACGCTCACGTTCAACTTTGGCCCTCATGACGTCCAGAAGATGAGTTCCGCCTCGCACCTTTTCTCGTGCGACTTCACCGACGCCATACCTCTTGCCGGCGTCGGCGAAAGTCCGTACACCTACACCGTGACGGAACAGGATGCCATCGATTCTGCCATAGAGGGGGGTATCCACTTTAGCTGTTCGGTCGGAGCTCATTGCTCGGGGATGCAACGTCTGACGGTCCAAGTGGAGCAAGCTTTGGCAGTGGAACTCATCGAAGAGCGCACAAAATTGCCCACGTCCGACTATCTGCTCGGGGTCAGTGAATCGGAGTGCAGCCTCTACCAGAGTGGTGTGGAAGTTGAGGATTCCAATTTCTTAGAGCAAAATGCTCTGCAATCGGTGTGCACCGACCCGGTATTGGGCAATGATGGGCGTTACCACGTCAGTTGTCTAAGCGGTCCAGCGACCCTCACGCCGGGAGGAGTGATGAATTCAGCTCGCATCATGCACTACCCATACCCCCGAGATCGCCGAGTTGTAGTTGGAGAGCGCACCTGGGAGTTTGTGGAAGGAGATCCAAAACCTGGAACAATAGAGGGGGTCAAGCCGGTCCCTATCAATCAGCTGTACGTCCATCACCTTAGCGGACGTGTGATTCTCGGGCAGGGACAGGAGGGCGTACGACGCTCAGAGCCTGATGCGCCGTTTCCTGTTCCATTCGGCTCCCTTACTGGTGACGAGGGGGATCTTATGATATTCCATATAATCGATCTCCGAGAAGTAGATGAATGGTTGGAGTGCGCTGAGTGCCGCTGTCGCGATTCAACTGGGACCTATCTCAACGTTGGTGGCGGAGATGGCCAGACCGGTGGCGTTAGCTGCTGCACCAACTGCACTGCTCTGGAGGGTCCGACGGTGGATTATCGTATGCGCTACAATGTGTCATACAGCGACATTTCTGATGATGAACCCATCACCAACGTTCAAATGCTCACGACGGATATTTCGCCCGTCGTGGGCAAGAGCATTGAATATGATGTGCCTTCATTTGAATTCATCAAGCCTGAGAACCGCAAGTCCAATGATCCTACAAATCCGGACTATTATGTCCAGCGACTGGAGCGCGTTGGCGCCTTTCGGGACATCTTCAAGGTGGGTCGAATAGAGTGTTTTGCATTGTTATATACTAGAATAGTAATCTGTTTTTATCTCGAACGGACATTTAATTTTTCATCATCGTTCGCCTGTGTTCACTTCGCTTTTCTTTGTTTTGTGCTGCGCATGTTCTACATCTTCAGATGGAATTCTTCGGCAAAGACTACGCCGGACCGGAAACTGTTCGCCTCCTCAGGTGCGTGGGCCACCTGCACATCGCTGCACTCGGGATGTGGATTGAAGACGCCACAACTGGCGAAATTATTTGTGATGGCACCGGCACTTATGGAACCGGATCGGATGACAAGGGATTCCTCACGGCTGTCAATGTCGAATCATATGAGACTCCCCTCGAATTCTCCGCCGACCGCCAAGTTCGCCTCATTGCCGAGTACGACGCTACCACTTTGCACACAGGGGTGATGGGAATGTACTTTTTATTTATTTCGAGTGATGTAGAGGTCTCTCGGAAGGAAGCACGCCTCTCCTTTAATGTTTGCAGGGACAACATCTGCGATGTGAATCTCCTCCCCACACCCCCTTCTACTGAAGTGATTGCCGACGCCTTGGCATGCCGAGATGCCCTTCCCACCAGTCCAGCGTGTCGATTTGGGGGACTTTGTAGCTGCAAAGATTTTGTGGAGCATCCTGATAGCACTGGGTGTGGGGGTGTGTTTTCAAGTGAAATGGGCGACTTACCAGTAAATGACATGTGTGCCCTGTATTGCGATGACTGTCCAACAGGCTGTGAGGATGAACTTCCTAATGGGCCGATCTGTTCCTTCGGTGGAATCTGCTCATGTGAGGACTTTGTAAACGCCCCGGAATCCACCGGATGTGGCGGCATATACAGCAGCGAGTGGGGGGATTCCGTTGTCAACGAACAATGTGCAAAGTATTGCGATGCCTGCCCGAAAAAGTCGAATTTGGATGTCATCAAAAAGGAGATCCTCGAAGATCTAGAGCGCGAGCTTTCTCAGAAGTGCCAATTTGCAACCGATGAGTGTGAAAAAATGCTCACCAACTTGTACACTTGCGGTAGCGGCTGGGCCGAAAGGACAGACAAGGTTGATGCTAACGTGGATTCGGTGGTGAAGAAGCACGGCGAACGCCTGGCTTTGAAGCATTCCAAGCTTGGATCTGAGTCCCTTCATCGCGCCGCTAAAGAAGTCGGGACAATTATGCCATGTGATGGTGACTCAATATCTGGCACCCTTGGTGAGGCTCCGACTTTTACCATGGAGGAAGACGTCAATGATTCTGCTCCCAATTCTACCGCCATTGCTGTTGGGGTTCTTGGAGGCATCGCCATAGCAGGTCTCATCATCCTCGTGGTTGGAAAAGCGAGAGGCCAAAAGAGCGATAGGCAATTCGATGAAGGAGGGAAAGATGATAAGGATCGCTCGAGTAACTTCGCAGCCACCAGACGCGAAACGGCGTATGGTGACGAAATCGGTCATTTCCGTGAAGGAGGGTTAATTGACGAAACCGAAACCGACCACGGAGTGTAGATCTAAAGTTGCAAAGTGATGCATTGCACACGCGAGACTCTAGCTACGTAGCTAGCTAGATAGAGTCGAGTCGATTCGATTCTCTATGTAGTTAGATAGATCTAAAAATTAGAGAGTAGAGTGTACCTAGGTACATAGCGATGTCGGCAAACTTTAGTTCACTCCTAGCTGTTTATTTCTTCTTGAGCATCGAACTGAAGAAGCCAAAGCCACTGGTGACCGCGCTCGACGGTGCCGATGCAGCCTCGGCTTCAGCTGCCGCCTCCTTCTCCTTTCCATACTTGCTTCGTAGACGGAGCTCGTCAAGAGAGCGCTCGGCTTGGATGGGAAGGAGCATGAATCGTCTAGATGATGGCATGGGGTTGAGCAGAAGAGTCTGCTCGTCCGATGAGGTGGCACCACCTCCACTCAGAGCAGCTGCTCCCGCCAGTGCTGACATGCTCAGCGATGCGCTTTCACCTTCTCCAAAGAGAGCCGATAAGAATAGATCGCAAGAACGGAGGGTCTGTAAGTGCTTCTCACGCATGGTTTTCCTGAGCGCCGAAGGATCTCGCACCACACTTCGATCAAAGTGAGAGCTAATATCACCGGTAAGCTGCTCGAGTTGGGTGAGAGAATTCTGCGACCCTTCCTCCATCTCAACTGACAGTGGAACGCCACTGGGAGACACCGCAAAACCACTGCGGTTTCTATCGAAAAAACAGTGAGCGATGAAGGTAACGTCAAGCTGGAGCTGAAGTAGAGCCGAGGTACTACATCGCATCAGCGGTGGCTTGGAGGCAGCGCCATCATCGGAGATAGTGCCCTCTTCGGAGGCATCATTGCCCTTGGTCATGGCGATGAGCGACGTAGTTATCGACGTCACGGCCTCCTCCAGCAATGCACCACGGATAATCTGCATCATGTTCGGTATGGAATTGTCGCTGCCACCGCCTCCAGGAAGTGCAATTCCCATGAGCTGAGCGTGATCCGTACTGGGAACAGGGGAAAGCGAATCTGATGGACAAACGTTTTGATTCAGCGCTGATGCCACGGACAAGAGAAAAGCCGTAATATGCGCAGATACATTGCCAATCATGATAGCTGGGGGTCGGTTCAAATCGGGGTGTTCTTCAAAAGGTTTGGACTTAATCGCCGTGCGATATTCGGCCTCTTCTCCGTCCTTCAGCAGATCGTTCAACCTCCTCCATTCCTTGTCCGAAGCAGTTGTGCCTGTCACCATTCTGCGACCAAATACCGTCGTGAAATCAGTGAGCGACGGGCTGAGAATTACTCGAGACCATTTGGCGAAGCAAATGGACACAATATCATCAAGCGATCGCTGGATGGTGCCGAGTGCACTCTTAGGACCCGACTTATCATGTCTCAAACCTCTAGCAGACAGAAGCACCAACTCGGACAGAGTGACATTTCTTGTAAATGGCAACTTTGTTCCATCATTGATGCCACCGTCGCCGCCGCCGCC
>Ga0115006_10003282_pt1 | contig 10932 bp, 20 predicted proteins | sample ArcOceMetagenome_3_FD_88943 | JGI IMG/M metagenome (GOLD analysis project Ga0115006, IMG submission 88943) | Marine eukaryotic phytoplankton communities from Arctic Ocean - Arctic Ocean- Svalbard ARC20M Metagenome | ecosystem: Environmental > Aquatic > Marine > Oceanic | place: Arctic Ocean...
ACGCGGGGCCCGTCTGGGGAAACATCAACACTCACCTCACACGGTTTTTGGATGTCATCCACATCCCGATTGCACGGGCATGTCAGGGTACTGCCGACCAAACACCCCTGCGAGTGTGCGGTGGTACTGATGATGGCGTCGGATGGGCTGAGCTTCACAGGAGCATCACGTATGCCATGGGGCCTGCCAGTACCGCCCACGCCGGGCATAGCGCCGTAGCTGTAGCCGTGGTGGTCCCACCGCGCATGCTGCATAGCTCCACCGCCGCGCATCACGGCGGCGGCAAGCCTGGCCCCGACGACCCTAGGTGCGGATCTGCCCGCTTCACTCGCTCGCTCGTTGTCGCCGCGGTCTGCAGCCTCGTGTGCTGCTTGCGACCCCCCTCCCCACCCAAGGCGCATCTCAGCACGTGCAACACGGGACGACAGACGTGTGCAGCCCACGTATCCCCCGCCCCCCTGCGCCACACATTCGCCGTGAGCGTCTGTGCGCGGCGGGTGGGGTTTGGGTTGGGCGCAGCATCTCGGTGACGTTCGTTGAGGCTGACGGTGTGACGGAGACGACGGTGAAGGCGGCCATAGGCACGTCGCTGCTGGAGGTGGCGCACGCGTACGACATCGAGCTAGAGGGGGCGTGCGAGGGCTCGCTGGCGTGCAGCACGTGTCACGTGATTGTGCAGGACCAGGCGATGTACAACAAACTCACCGAGCCGGACGACGACGAGAACGACATGCTGGACCTGGCGTTTGGGCTCACAGAGACGTGCGCTCCCTCTCGCTCGTTCGTTCCTCTTCCCCTCAAAAACGACATCACGAAACCCTTTGGTAGGGTAGCGCAGGCTCTCCCAAGAAGGCGTGGCCGGCTGGGCAGTCCTCGGGTAGTTTGGAGGCTTGATTGGGTACATGGCCAACCTGCGTCGGCCAGTCGGAAATTCGCGAGAGTCCCAACCCAGTTGCGCGTATTTGGGGAGAGCGACCAGCGCGGTCTGTGTATGTAGCGGACAGTGACAGCTCGCGTGTATGTAGCGGACAGTGACTGTTCGCGCGACGCATCGATCGAGCCCACCACACTCACTGCAGCAGCAGCAGTGACACGCATGCGCACGCACGACCAGCGCAGTGACTCGCTCGGACTCCTCTCTGACGCCAAAACCGATCCCCATTGTCGCAGCTCGCGTTTGGGCTGTCAGATCATCGCGGCGGATGAGCTTGACGGGTTGAGAGTCGCGCTGCCGCCAGCCACGCGCAACTTCGCCGTCGATGGCTTCAAGCCCAAGCCGCATTAGATACTGTACAAGGAAACTACTGTGAGCCTCTCCTGTAGCTGTACACGTAGCGGCGGGTCAGGAGGAGGGCTGACCACGTGTCTATATGCATGTTGCGCGATATGCGTCGGCTGAGCACCCCCTTGTAGCTCTGTGCGTTGTGTCATGAAGGACATGCGCTGAAAGGAGAGCTCTCGCACGGGAGCCGGCTTCCAAACTGACTTCCCGACTCTTCAGCTCCAGCCCGTCGCTACAAGGCCGGCCGCTCTATGAGACATCGATTGTCACTCCCCAACTCTACCTCAAGCTCGCCGCTCAGCTCTCTAGCAGAACTTCCAGCGGTTATTGCAGTTGGTGCAGGTGACGAACGTTGTCATGGGCTCGTCGGCGGAGCGCGTCTGTAGCTGGTAGTAGGTGCACTTGCGCTGACCGCACTTGCCGCACTTGAACTGATCCGTCGAGGCCTGGTTGGTCTGGCCGCGGATATTGTCCGCCAGCATCGCCTCGCGGATCTTGGCGTTGTCATCGCGCTTCTCGTTACTCGCCAGCTCCTCCGGTGACAGCGTCAGCAGCGTGTACGGCGAGATGTCCCCCTCCAGAACCTGTCGCAACGTTCGCGTGATGACAATACCCCACGCCACCCTCGTGCACGGTCAGTCCTCCGTGCAGCCTCGTGCAGCCTCGGACGAGACATCTGCCGGCAAGACCAGCTAGCCCAACTCCGATCGGAAGGAGAGTACTCTGTGTACGCAGACCCCTGTCTCGTCACCGCCCCCAACACTACTCCTATCATTGGGAGTTGCAGGTGGATCCAATACAAGGTGCGCGACTCCTCCTCCATCCCAGCACGAACGTACACCACAACAACTCTCACCTTGCGGCGAAGGTCCGGATTGCGCGCGTCCTTCAGGTTGAAGGAAATGGAGCGGTACTTGGCCTTGTACTCTTTACTCATCCCGCCGAACTTCTTAGCCATCGCCGCCTCAATCGCGATCCCTACCTGCACCACGCTCCATCGCCGCACCCAACACCGTCTCTGTGTCTCTGTCAGCGCGCCCCCTCAGTCCAACTTGGGTTTGTTTTCAGCCATGACGATGTACCATGGAGCTACTCCTCCCTTCCACCAACCCCCTGGGGGCTCGTTGCTGCTCGGTCCAACCGCCTGTCCATCCAGCCAATCCATCGCCCCCCCCAGTCGCCCCCACTCCAACACCACAACCCCAACACATATTCTGTCGCACTCTACTTCCCGGCCCGACTCAGCCCCGCTTCGTCGCCCCCCGACTCCCGCACAGGCAAAAAAACAAACAACGGGCCACCACACCGGTGCACATCACTCCAGCGCTTCTGTTGACATAGCGGCGCACCAGTGATATCCACTTTGTTGCAGACGGTGTATCGCTCTAGCTGTTCAGGCCAGGCTGCATGCGCTCCGCATGCGACAAACAGACATACGTACAGAGGGGACGGGCGATGTGACGTTACCATGGAAGGGTCCGCGAGCCCCGCTACGTCCGCCCCCAGCTCCTCTACCACCTTGGCTAGCGCCTCGCCTAGGCTCACGGCCAGTTTGTCGCGTGCGGCGTCACCCGTGGAAGGCGTGGCCGTGGGTGTGGTGGGCACTTTGGCTGCCGCCGGTGCTGCCTCCTGCTCAACCTCCTTCACCTCCACCTCCACTGTCGGCTTGTCGGCCGTCGCCTTCGCCGCCGCCTCCTTGGTCACCGTGGCCTTCCACGATTTGATGAGCTCGCCGGCGGCGCTGGCTATGGCACTCTTCGCGTGCTTTGTGAGCCTGCCCACGAATGCCGCCCGATGCGCAATACCCCCCGCTCCGCAGCGTTGAGAATCCGTCCGCAAAACCTCGTACGGATGAAACCATCTGCCAAGCGGATGAGAGCGGTGTAGCGACGGTGTCGAAGACCAAGGAGCCGAAGAAGCGTGATGGCGCCAAGAGAGAATCGTTTACGGCCGTTTTGGAAGCCGGCTTTCGTGCGGGCGGCTCTCCTTACAGGTCGCCTCTCAGATCGCAGTCATGCTTTCCCCACATCCCCCAACCGAGTCTGGTGCGCAGCCGCCTCCGCATACGCCCACTCCACGCGTGCGTTGTAACTCCGCCTCTTCGTTGAGGCCTTCGCAGCGCTGCCGGTGGTGCGGGGGGTGGGGGGAGAAGTGGCATATGGCAATCATGCGCGATGGGCGTGTACCTTTTGAGCTTCTTGGCCGCCTCGGTCTCCATGAGCAGTGTGGTATTCACCTCCATTCCCTGCAGGTGCTTCAACACGTCTAGGCATCGCTGCTCCTTCCCCTCCTTGTCTGCCTCCGCGCCGTCCGCCGCCTTCAGCGCCTGTCATCCCGACCCGCATTGCCACCCCATCTTCAGCGCACCCAGCATCCTGGCCCGGTCGGGCAGCACCAAACCCTAGATACGCAGTGGGCGAAAACGAAACCCCCCGGGCTGCGCATCGCCTGCGAACAAGATTGAGGGTTCCTCCCAACGAGGTCAGTCTGCCGGCAGCCGCCTCCTCAGCCTGTATGCACATCCTACGGGTGACGATCGTCGAGCATGTGATGCTTCAACGACTCCTGAGAGAAGATGGGTGGATGCAGTGCAAACGTCTCGAAACCAGCCTTGATTGAGTTCTATGCATGCCTCCGGCCGCACCAAGGCACGGTGGCATGCAGGGGTATCGGCATCCTGCATCTGCTGAAGCCGCTGCTGGGGCAAGGCGAGGGCTTTGCGAGCCATGTGCGTATCAGAATACCCGTGCATGTCTCGTCGGCACTAGGACTCGGGTCGCTGCGCTGATGCCCTCCCTCCTCCTCGTGAACGCGGCGGCATCATCCTGAAGATGGCTCGACAGCTCTCTGCGATCAAGGCCAGGGCTGCCTGGCGTCGCGCGCGTGCGGGAAACGTGAGTGGAGAACGTCACGGGAAGCACCTTGGCGCAGAGCGCGCTGAGCTCCTGAGACATCACGAACAGTCCTTGCCCGCCTCCAGTCCTTTGCCGCGCACAACAACGCCCCGGAGACGTCAACGAAGGGCCCCCGCGGTGTGGCTGAGCGGGTCAGAGGGTCGTTTGGTGCTCGCGGAGGCCGTCCCCTGTCTGCGGAGAGGTGCGGCGTGCGGGCAGCGACACCAGCCGGACGCACATGTCCCGCTGTGCGCTGCGGTTGGCGTCGCGCGTCTACGGCGGCCTGGCTGCGGGGTTCAATGTGGACGATGTGCAGGTGAGCTCTCCTACACCCGCCCTAGCGGCAATCAGACAGAGAGCACAAGAGAGAGAGAGGCGTTGCGGGGGAGCCTTCCCACGGGCAAGCGCCGGGCACTCACGCTGATGAGGCGCGAGTGAACACAAGTCCGCGTGTCCCGATTCCTTACGTTTCACAGTGTAGCAGCAGCAGGAGCTCGGCCCACGGAAGCATGCCGCTCGCTCACTTGCCAGTCGAACCCCAACCGCGACCCTGACGGGCTGATGGGCTGCCTGCGTCAGGTACTGGCACGCTGCCGTGCAGCCATACTGCCGATGGCGTACGCCACCCCTCAGGTGAGCGGCCGCCCGTGCCCCTGCAGAGTGCCTGCCAACCCCTCGGCGCCGAGTGACGCGCACCACTTCATTGCGCTCAAGGGGCTGGACTGTGTTGTGGTGGGTGTTACCCACAGGTGTTACATAGCCTGCGCATGCAGCCGGACCTGTACGCACCGCTGTGGGTGCCGCTCTTTTGCGCGTTCGCGTTCGCCTTTGGCCACCCTAGCGCCGCGAGAATGACCGGCTACATCACCACGGTAAGTGGCGGTTAAGTTAGGGCTAAGTTCACCCTACCCTTCCCACGTCCTATGTTGCTCGCGCACCGCTGACATCTGCACCGCTCAACACAGCAGCGCGGTCGAGGGAAGGTTTAGGGGTGCGTACAGTTCAGGGGTGGCGCTGAAAGGAGAGCCGCTCGCACGGGAGCCGGATTTCAAACCAAACGGATGCCACCTCTTTTCTCTTTGCATGCCCCCATAACAGCGCCTTCTTGGTATTCGACACCGCCCTACATCTGCCTGGTAGCCTACTCAACGTCGCATGTGCACGAACGCACCGAACGCAGGTGGCGTGGGGCGTGGCACTGCTGTACACGTTCATGACAGTGGGTACCCTGCTGCTGTGGCTTGTGCTGCGGCTGCTGGCTCTCCCCGCGCCGCCCGTCGCGCTCGCCTGCGCCTGCGCGTACGCCATGTTGCCGTGGGGCGTCTGGAGCGGGCTGCTGCACCACCGGCGGCTCCCCGTGGGCCTTGAGACGGCACTGGCCGCCGTACCCGTTCGTACGGCACTGCTGGCCGTGGCCTGGGGATGCTCGACAACATTTCTCGTGAGGGCGGCGTACCAGCACAGTGTCTTGGACCGGCCCGACCTGTCCGTGTATCGTTCGCGTGCCATGGCTGTGCTGCGGCTGGAGGCGTCTCAACGCGCCACACCGCTGGCGGCGCTCAAACACGCGGCGGGCGGCGACGGCGGGCGCTACCGGCTGCCGTCGCCGCGCTCGGCGGTGGCGGCGGCGGCGACGATCGCGGCGAGCGTGGCGTCGACGTTGCCGCTGGCGGCGGGGCTGCGGGATCATTTGAGAGGCAGCTGGGACGAGCTGGGCACGCGCGCGTTGGAGGAGTGGACGGGCGTGCGATGGGGCGCGGTCAGGTCGCCGCCCGCGCCGCCGCCGCCGCCGCCGCCGCCGGCGTTCGCACGTGTCGAAGACGTGATCGGCCTGCACACACAGTACGTGGACCAGGTGGGTGTGTGAGAAGAGCCGCACCGCCCCTTCGGCTCTCAGGGAGCGCCGCTGACGAAAATGGCGTGAGCGAGAGCAGCCGATGATGCCATCCAAGAGCACGTAGCTGAGCCGCACTCGCAGCACATACACACACACACGAACCCAGCTGGAGATAGCGCGCCCGCTGACTGACCCAGCTCGCCGTGTCGCTCTAACTCGAGGGTGTGGGTAGTGCGACACCCCCTCTGTATAACCCGCGGTTTTCCCGCAGAACGGAGGCAGGGCGCGAGCGTAGCGGGGCTTGGCTCGTGGCATGATACGCCTCCGCGCTCGTGGTAGCCCCAGCCCCTCAGCCTATTCAATGTGTTTTGAGTGTCCGGGGTTAGGGGACTCAAGGGAGCCTCTCACGGGGCGAATCAAGCTCAACTGGACTCACGCATGATGCAATTCACGGCGCGCGCAGATCCATCGGCTGAAGGACGAGCTAGCCTTGTTGCACAACCGCTCGGCGACTTTTCAGCTGGCCAGTGGGCGGCACGAGGCGGCGCTGAGCTCGCTGAGCTCACTGGGCGCGGGTGTGGGCTCGACGGCGTCCGCGGCGGAGCTCGACGAGATGCGACAGACGCTGCAGCGCGTGCTGGCCCAGTTGCAGCAGCTGCGGGTGAAGACCCCACCCTCACCTTAACCCTTAACAGCTGGCAGCTTCCCCTCGCTTCTGCTTCGATCTGTCGCCGCACAACCCTTGCGGGCATTGGAGTGAAACGGGGTTCACTCAGCCATGCAAGAGGCAAGGGGCACTTCCGATCTAGCCGTCGTTGTGGAGCCGTGCCTTGCGTTGTTAGCTGGTGGCGCCGGTACCAGGGCGGGGCAGCCTCGCTGGGCGTGTGGGCACACACCCAGCCAGTCGAATCTCACCCGTCGCCTCGGCAACGGGTGATGTACGGGTGCAAGCCGATTCAGAGATGACTATGTCCGAGAAACGAGCGGAAACCACATAGGCGCTTTCGAATTCACGGCATGTGGAGACCCGCAGGAGTCGAGTGCGAGTAGTGCGTCGTCGTCGTCCCCTGCTGGCGGCGGCGACGGTGTCGGTGTGGTTAGGGACGAGTTCGACCTCGTGGAGTCCAAGGAGGCGGCGCTGGAGAAGGCGGCGGAGGTGCAGGACGCGCTGCTGTGGATGACGAAACGGCGCGCGGAGAAGGCAAGGAAGGACGGCGCGCCCGAGCTGGTGCGCGTCTCCCGCCGCCCTCTCCCGCGGTAAGCGGAGCTGCCTTGCGGTGTTCAGCTGGTCAAGTGTCAGGCTGAGCCCAGCACCCCAGCTGGGCGCTTATCCGCTGACCCGAGCGCTCTCCGGAGGGGGCGTCGAGCTTATGCCTTAAGCTTTTTACTTGAACGCGTGGACGTCTTTCCTCCGCACCCTGGGCGCTCGATCATGCGGCATATTGCACGCGCGGGATCGTGTCCGCGCCACTGAACATATATTCGAACACAGTAGCAGCTTGCCTTAGGTCGTGGGTGAGAGAGAGCGCAAATAGCGTCCCTCCCTCACTTCCGGACGCGCGTTGGCGGATGGGGCTCACACCCAGGAGCTGATATCGATCGAGAAGCAAGTGGAACTGCTGCGGCGCGAGAAGGCACAGATGGAGAACGAGGCCAAGTACCGCCGCTTCCAGCGCGACCCCATCGGCACGCACTTCGGCGAGATGACCCCGGCCCGCCGCAGGGAGCGCGAGCGAGAGCTGCGTGAGAAGAGCGAGATGAGAACACGTGCCTCTGCTGTGCGCCCGCCGCCGCTCTCTGCGGCGGTGGTGGAGCCTCGCCTGCGCACGGAGCCTCTACCAGAGGACGTTGTCGCAAGCCGCCGCAAGCGAACCGACACCCTCCTGAGGAAGTTTCGAAACCTAGGCTAGGCGAGCGCGTACGTGGATCCACACGTGGCGACGCAAACAAAGCGATTTAGAGTTCCACCCACTAGGCGAGCGCCGCATCGCCGTCGCCGGTGTGTCCGCCCTTGGCGACAGAGGAGGCGGCGGCGGCGGCGGCGGGCTGGGTGGCGTCGGGGATCTGGTTACGCGAGCGACGAAGCTTACGACGGAGCTCGTCGTACCGCCTTGCGTCCGCTCGACTCACACTCGGCATCACCACCTTGAGTGCCGCGTCGAAGTGCTCCCGCGTCACCCAGGGAGACGCCAGCGGCCCTCCGCCCTCCGCAGCGGCGTCCGTCCTCTGCGAGCGCAGCGCCTGCACGCACGCCTCACGCAGCAGCGCGGCCATGTCGGCGCCGCTGAAACCGTCGCAGCGGTCGGACGCCGCCACGGCGCGCACGTCCACACTGGCCGCCACGGGCGTGGAGCGCGCCAGCGTCTGCAGGATGCCCGCTCGTGCGTCCGCGGAGGGGAGAGGCACGTACAGCAGCTTGTCCAGCCTGCGCTTGTGTGTGTGTGTGAGAGAGAGCAGTTTATGTGTGTATGAGTGTGTGCCGTTGCGCGCGTAATCGCACACAGCCCACCATCGCAGCTAGCAGCAGGGGGGACAACCGCCGCTAGCCCTAACACCTCAGGTTGAGGGCTAACCCTAACCCGGGGGGCTTACGCACCGGCCGGGCCGCAGCATGGCGGGGTCCAGCATGTCCGGGCGGTTGGTGGCGGCCACTACAAACACTCCTTGTCGGTGGTCCATCCCTGCAGTCGAGAGATCGGGTTGGGGTTGGGGTTGGGCTTGGTTACCTGCCCCAATCCTTCCTGCCCACCGGCGGCGACGGCAGCTACCGAGTGCCGGTGAGGTTGCACCGGCTTCTTCTTCCAACCTCCGTACGGCACCAACGCGTTGCAAATACAAACCCCGGCGTAAAGGGTCGCTGCGGTGAGCACGGGGCATGTGGGGGGACTGTCACCGTCTAGCTCGGTGAGCAGTTGGTTCACCACACGCTCCGAAGACTGGTTGCCGCCGCCGTCCCCGCCGCGGCGCGGCGCCATGGCGTCCAACTCATCGAAGAACAACACACACGGGGCAGCGGCGCGCGCCCGTGCGAACAGCGCCCGTACCGCCCGCTCCGACTCACCCACGTACCTGAAAAAGCCAAAGAGAGCGGGCGGGTGGGAACGGGCGAGGGTCAGAGATGCCACAACACCCCACAACACCCGCGCCACCGTAGACGTCTGTACTGTGTGTGCAGGACACTGCAGTGGATGATGAGCGAGTGAGGAGCGCGAAGTTGGGGCTTGGTAGTTACTTACTTGTTGAGGAGCTCGGGCCCCTTGATGGAGATGAAGTTGGCGTGTGCGTCGTTGGCCACCGCCTTGGCCACCAGAGTCTTCCCGCAGCCCGGCGGTCCGTACAGCAACACACCCACGGCAATCGACAGCCCCATGGCCGTGAACCGCTCCGGGTTGGCGATGGGCTGTTGAAACCCATATAACGGCGAGGGGCTCAGCTGGGGTTAGAGCGCCGCACACCGTTGAGTCGAGCGGCTCAAGCTGCAAGGCGAGCGGACAAAGAGATCGAGGTACCCTCCTGAACAACAGACATCGATGAGCTGCAGAGAGGGAGCGAGGAGGAGGAGATGAAGCCCTAACCTTGGCCCTAACCTTGGCCCTAACCCTAACCCCACGCGCACCTGGCTGATGGCGAAGCTGAGCTCGTCGCGGATCTCCTCCATGGCACCCACGTCGTCCCACGTCACACCAGGCACCGTGGCGAACCCCTCACGGATGGCGGACGGCTGCACGCGCTTCACGGCCGCGAAAAAATCGCCCATGCGAATCGCCAGAGACGCCAGCTGCTGCCCAGTCAACGGCACCACCGCCGCCGCCGCCGCCGTCGCCGTCGCATCGCGCTCCTCCTTCCCTGCCGTCGCCGCCGCCGCCGCCGCCGCCGCCGCCGAGCCCACCTGCTCCACCTCCATACGCTCGGCGGGCGGATGCAGGCGGCCCATGATGTCACGGATGGCCACGGCCGCCGCCTCTTTGGTGAGCGCGCTGAGGTCGGCACCCACGTAGCCCGGTGTGAGGCGCGCGATGTGGTGAAAGTCGAAGTCGCCCTCCAGTCGCAGCCGCTTGGTCATCACCTGCATTTCACGAACGAAACACGGATGTATTATGTCTTACGGTCTTTTGACAAACATACGCCGTACCCCTGTGGACTGACACTACTACACTACTCCGCGAGCTCGGGAGGACACACGCATTTTCGTTTTCATTCACACACCTGCAGGATTCGCGCACGTGCCGCCTCGTCCGGTACCCCCAGCATGATCTCGCGATCGAACCGGCCGGCCCGGCGCAGAGCGGGATCCAGACTGTCGGGGCGGTTGGTTGCGCCGATCACCATCACGTGCCCAGGCCGCTCCTCCACCGCTGTGCATGTCACACGTCACACAACACAACGACGCGTATTCAGCTAATTCGCCTTGTCTGCCATCCCATACCGTGGGTCGTCGCTACGCCGCTCCAATCCGCAGGACATGCGATATCGTTTGCGCGTACCTGGTAAGGAGTCCTCGGCACGGGTGGGGTGGTTGAGCTCGTCCATACACGTCAGCAGCTGTGCCACGATGCGACGCTCCATCTCGCGCTGCGCTCCCCGCGCCCCGCGACACACGCGCGATTCAGCGCGCTGGCCGACTCCTCAGCTTCCTCCCCTCTGGAGAAGGCATCGCCACGCGGTCAACGCAGTCCCTGCACACCGGCTGTAGTGATGGTGTAATGAAGAGAAGGTGGGCCGGTTTCGACACAGGCCGGCTTCGATCACAGCCATCTTCAAATCGCGCCACTCTCCCCGCTTGGCGAACACGGCGATAATGATATACATTCGGGTGATGAGAGGCCAAGGCACCTGCGCCGTCTCGCGCTTGGGTGTGATGGCGTCGATCTCATCGATGAAGATGATGGAGGGCGCGGCGGCGGTGGCGGCGGCAAACA
>Ga0115006_10003285_pt1 | contig 10924 bp, 11 predicted proteins | sample ArcOceMetagenome_3_FD_88943 | JGI IMG/M metagenome (GOLD analysis project Ga0115006, IMG submission 88943) | Marine eukaryotic phytoplankton communities from Arctic Ocean - Arctic Ocean- Svalbard ARC20M Metagenome | ecosystem: Environmental > Aquatic > Marine > Oceanic | place: Arctic Ocean...
ACACACACACACACACACACACACACACACGCACACACACACACGCACGCACACACACACACATCCCTCCCTGACGAGCCCAGCGCGCCTTCTGGGTGGTGTGGTGTGCCCCCTCCCCTCTCCCTCTCACGCGCTCCTCGCGTCACATCGCAGGCGGCGATGACGCGATGGCTCTCCGCGATCAACCTCTACTGCAACCCGCTCCCCGCGCAGCCGCCCGCCGAGCCGCAGCCCGCTCCTGCCGCCGCCGCGAGCGGCGCCGTCAGTGCCACCGCCGCGCCGGCCGCGTCGACGTACACTCCGGGAGACGCGCTGCCGCCGCTGCTGGTGCCGGCGCCGCCGGTGGGGGGCGACGACGTCGCGGCGATGCCGCCGCTCCACGATGGGTCGCAGACGGCGCGCGCCACGGCGACGGGAGGGGGAGGAGGAGGAGGCAAGGGCGGATCGCTGCTGGCGGGAGGCGGCGGGCAGCGGCGGCCGCGCTCGGCGTCCTTCCAGCTCGGGCGCAACCGCAAGAAGAAGTCGCAGGCGGCCGAGCAGGCCGCGGCGCTGCAGGCGCAGCAGCTTGGCGCAACCTCGCCCGTCGACGCGGCCGGAGGAGGAGGAGGAGGCGGAGGCGGCGGCGGCGGCGGCGGCGGCGCGGCGGCGCTGCAGCCGGCGCCGCCGGTGCAGCCGCAGCCGCCGCCCGCTGAAGGTGTAGTGAAGCAGGTACGACGCTCCTTCTCCTTTGGCAGGCGAAAGCCAAAGGGGAAGGAGGGCGCGGCGGCGGGCGCGAGCGGCGCGGCGGCAGCGGGCGCGGCCGGCGCCGGCTCGTCCAACGGCGCGTCGCCGCGCGGGGGCGGGGGCGAGGTCTCGCCGGGCAAGCCGCACTCGCTGAGCGGCGGGGCGCTGCCGGTGGTGCCGCCTGGGCCGACGAGCGCGCCGGCCGAGCCAGTCAAGGAGCCGCGCGTGAAGCGCTCCTTCTCGTTCAACGCGCCGCGAAGGCGCCGCGCGACGTCGCAAGCCTAGTTTGGCGCGCGCGCGACGTCGCGATCACGGCCTGCAACCGTACTCTGCGCTGCTATGTTTTTGCTTTCGCTGGAGCAGTGTGCAGCACGAGAGCTCAAATGGGGGTGACGGAAGGGGGTTGCTTTCTGCCGCATCGGGAGCATGTGGAGCATGTTTGAAAGAGTGGGCGTATGGGGATTGGGGAAGTCGTGTGAAAAGCAAGACAAAACGCTCGCGTTACAGTACTCATGACGGTACCGATCAGACTCAACTTCCGAATGGGTGCAGGCAATTTGTGCCCGCGCCTCGCGCCGCTCGCGTGGGCTCCGGAAGACACGTGTGCTCGGCGAATCATAGTGGGTCCACGCTGTGTGTGGCTCATAGGGGACGTCCGGGATCCAGTGGCGTCTTGTCTCTTGTCCGCTCAGTGCAAATCAGCGCACAGGTTTGCGATCCTCCAACGGTGTGTTGCAAGAGCGAAGGCGACTCCGGAGAGAGCGTAGGCGTCGTCCACTGCCGCCTTGAAAAACGGCCGCGTGATGGCAGAGTGTACTGCCTCCGCCGTCACCAATCGCGCCCATAGGCTGTCGGTCTCCATGTACTGATAATCGGCCTCTTCCTCGCCGGGGTCCAAATCGGCCTCCGTCTTGACCTCCGTCGCTTCGTCCTCCATCGCTTCGTCCTCAGCCACGCTGCCCTCGTCGTCGGAGTCGTACTCGACGACTGCGCCGGGCAGATCGGCAGCTTCGCCTGGATTCGACAGGGGGGCACACATGTCAAGAGGGCCCTCGGCCGGCGCGGAGGCTGCTGGCGCGCTAGGCCAATGGGCATCGATCCGCGAGTGGCCACTTTCTGCGACCCCGGCGCACACAGAAACGTCCAATGGCGTCATAGAAGGCCTCTTGATCGGTGCACCAGTCGCTCCAGCGTTCGTACCCCTCGGGTGCGTGCCATGCCACGAAGCAGGCGGCCAAGTCGTCCGCCGAGAACTTCTTGCGCTTCAGCGAGGCCAGCACGCAGCGGCCCAGCAGCTCCGGACACGCGTCGGCCACGCCCTCGTCGTCGATCCACATCCACGGCCGGTGGGTGCCCACCTCGGCCAAGACGCTCGTCTCAAGCTGGGAGAGCGCGAGCGTGACACGCACGCCGCCGGACTCACTCTCGGCGGCCAGGTCATAGGCGTCGAACGCCTTGAAGCACGACTGGAGCCGGCTCACCATGGCAGCCGGCTCGAGCCGCAGCGTCGCACCGATGAGAAGCTCGAGTAGATCGGGCGTCGCCTTAGCCTTTGCGGCCGCGAACTCGGCCCATGCGTCTGGCTTGCTCAGGTGATGGCCGACGCGCTCTGCGCACTCGCTGCTCGCGAGAGCGAGGCGGCCGAGCGCCCGCGGCGTGCACGCCGAGAGCACCCGGTGCAGCAGCGGGTGAGAGAGGAGCGGGTGGGGCTCCTCGGCGGCGTACGAGGTCAGGCGTCGCACCTTGTTGAGCGTGGCCGTGAGCGGCGAGACCAGGAGGGCTTGCTGGAGGGCAGCGGGCGAGAAGCGAAGGCAGCGAGGCACCACCTCGCGCAGCGGCGGCGAGCGCTCGACGAGCTTGCGGCAGGTGGAGCGAGCCTCGTGGATCGAGCGCTCGATGAGCTGTCCAGCGAAGGTGCGCCACGCATCCATGGTCTCGGCGGTCAATACGGGCGCTGGAGCCTCAGGAAATCCAAAGGCGGGACTCAGTCGCGGCTCCAAGTCTTGCATGGTTTTGCATGCTCGAGTAAAATGCTTCCAGGTTTCGCGCGTATACGGTGCACTGTAGCCGTGGTTTTCCCGTCTTATCTACAGACCGTTTTTCCCCCCGTTAAGTTTTCTTTATCACGCGGGGCTCACGAAGCGTACATGTCGCGGAAGAGGGACCCGAGCTCGCCGTCGTCGCGCCCCGTTCCGTCGACCACCACCGCCGGCCCTGCGGGCACGTTGAGCTCCACGTCCTCGACCACAGCGGCGCGCGGCGGGGACGCCGCCGCCGGGGCCTTGTCGTGCGTCGACGCCGACGCGTCCTCCTCTCGTTTGTCGAGCAGCTCGACCCCAGCGATGGCCTCCTCCTCCTCCTCCTCCTCCTCCTCGGCAGCCAACGACTCCCGCTCCATCTCCATCATCTTCGCCAGCCACTGCCCCTCCTCCTCCTGCGCCTCCTGCGCCGCCTCCTGCGCCTCCTCGAACTCCTCCTCGTGCAGCACCGCCCCAGGCAGCGTGCCCACGGCCGCGCCGCCAGCCGCACCAGCCGCACCACCGCCGAGCGCGGGCAGGAGCCGCGCGACGAGGGTGGGCTTGGTGCCCGAGACTGGGAGCCCTCGCGACCGGAGCTGCTCCTTGAGCTGGGCGACGGTCATCGACTGCAGCTCCGGCACGCCGGCCGCAACAGCACCCGCACCCGCACCCGCACCGGCACCGGCACCGGCACCCGCGGAGGTGCCGTGGTGGCCCTCCCAGACCTCCCGCGGGTCGCCGCGGATGGGCGGCGCGCCGTCGGGGCGCGGCGGCAGCACGTCGTACCGCAGGAAGCGCAGGTTGGTCTCGGCCAGCTCGAGGGGCAGCTTACTCCCGGCGCGCATCCGGAGGTGGCGCGTCAGCTCGCCCGAGCCGCTCAGCACCCACGCCGAGCTCCCGCCGCACTCGCGCCGCAGGAAGGCGCCGAGCCCCCGCCACGCGTCCTCGTTGTCGCCCTCCTCGTCGAGCCGCATGCCTATCATGCGTGAAAAACAAGGGCACGATGGCGCTCACTTCGGCCAGATCTGCCTCCGACAGGCGCCCGCAGTGGCAGAATCAGGCCCAGGGAGGGCAGCCCCGGGCTTTTGGCCCTCCTCGGCCAATCGGGCTGGGAAGCGCTGACTGGCCCCCCAGCGGCCAAAGGGGGCTTGTTTTCGGCAGAGGCGCGTGCCCCACGGCGGGTTGCTCACGACGAGCCCGGGCTTCTGCGGCGGCGCCCAGTCCGCCACGTGGCCGCGGCTCAGCACGATCGAGTCGGCGACGCCGGCGGCGCGCGCGTCGCGCGTCGCGAGCGCGATCGCGGCGGGGTGCACGTCGTTGGCCATGATCAGCGGGCCGTCGTGGCGGCGCCTGCGCACGTCGCGCGCCTCCTCCACCGCGTCGTGCCACGCGCGCGGGTCGTGGTCGGCCCAGCGCAGCAGCGGCGGCGGGTGGGGGCGCATCAGGCCGGGCGCGGCGCGCGTGGCGAGGAGCGCGGCCTCGATGGCAAACGTCGCCGAGCCGCACATCGGGTCGGCCAGCGCATGGACCTCCGGGTCGTAGCCGGCGTGGAGGAGCAGCCCCGCCGCGACGGCCTCCTTGAGCGACGCCGCGTGCATCCGGTCGCGGTAGCCGCGCTTGTGCATCGACGCGGCGCCCGACAGCAGCCGGTACAGCGACGCGACGCCGCGATGCACGTGCAGCAGCAGCGGCAGGTCGGCGTCGTCCGTGTCGACCGACGGCCGCCAGCCGCGCTCCTCGCGCAGCACGTCGCACGCGGCGTTCTTGACGGTGAGCGCCGTGTAGTGCGAGTGCGTCAGCGGGCCGCCGCCGTCCTGCTCGCTCGGCTTGTACTCGCCGCACCGGTAGCACTGGCTCTTGCTCGCAAAGACCACCGCGCCGCAGGCCTTGCACACCCAGTCGCCCGCGCGCACGGCCTCACCGCTCTTCGGCTTCGGCTTGCTGAGCACGGCCTGCACGCTCATCGTCGAGTCGCCCGACTCGAGCAGGTCGCACCAGCGCACGCGCCGCGCCATCGCGTACAGGGCCTGCTGATTCTCGACGCCGTCGGCCGACTCGAGCAGCTCCATCACGCGCAGCGCCGAGCGCAGCCACAGCGTTGCGCGTGCGCCGACGGCGTCGTCGCCCTCAAAGTGCACGCCCAGGTGCCCCTCGCGCACGCCGACGGCGCCGACGCGCGCCGACTGCAGCTCGGCCGCGAGCACCGGCTCGAGGCCCTTGACGCACGTGGCAAAGTAGGTGCGCGAGGCCGCCAGCATGCGCACCGCAGAGGCTGCGGCGGGCGGCGGGTGCGTCGAAGAGGCGGAGATGGTTCGGCCCGGCAGTGGGGCGAAGCCGAGGCAGCTCGCCAGCGCGAACATTGGCCACACTACCTTTGATGACTGCGCACAGCTCAAGCTGCAGCTGCCGCATGCAAAAGGATGCGCGTCGTGTTGGGTGGTCTGCGTTGCGCGAAACGAGGAGAAACAAGGTGTGAATTCTAGCTGCGTCAATGCGGAAAGTGTGGTGGGCTCTTGAGAGACTTTAGACGCGGGGGATCCACCGCACAGGTCAAGGTGCCTTGTTTGGTAGCGCATCGTCGAGGCGTCGAGCCCCGCTCGTTGTGCTGAGCTAGGTCCGCGCAGGGTGACCCATTCCCGACGGTTGCGTCCGGCGACCAGTACAATGCTTGCACTGGTTGCCGCAAGTACGGCGCAGCTCCAGCCCGAGGCGCTGAAGGCCGAGGACATCTCACGACCGAACCAGGTGCTGAAGGCCGAGGACATCTCACGACCACGCGTCCTGGGGTCCAACCGCTGCGGGGGCTCCACCTGGGTCCAGCGCACAGCCCGCGCGCTACTCAGAGCGCACGGGCTCGTCCATTGGAACGGGCCGTTCGAGTTCTGGGACTTGATCTGGCACCCCAACACTCATCCATGGAAGGAGTCTAGTTCCCAGGACGAGTTCGAGCGAGTCATCACGATGTCGGGACGCAACAATAGCGTGCTGGTCTTGAAAGTCGAACCGGTCGCTCCGAGCTGGGCCCGCGAGATGCTCCGCAACAAGGGCGCGCAAGTCATCCTGACCACGCGGGAAAACCCGCTCGATAACCTCATATGCAACGTCAAGGACTGCTTCGACCCGAGCAAATCTGGCAACGACTGGGGCTTCCCCGTTAACGCCACGACAGGCGAACAGAGTTCGTTGTGCTTTGGCGCGCGGCATCTGCCCAAGAGTGTCGCCCAGCCCAAGGTGCTACTGCACACGGCCAATCTGTCGGCGGCGCTCGCAGAGTACGATGCGCAGCTGAACCGGACCGTCGCCACGTGGGTGCAAGACGGCTTTGCGAGTGACAACCTGCCCGTCGTGACGCTCGAGGACCTCTCCGTCTTCCAGTACACGGACGGCTTGGATGCCGGCTCCGTCTCCGAGGTGAGCATCGCCGCCTGGTCGAAGGTGATGACGGCATTTGGCATCAAGCCCGATCGTGCCATTATTACGGACTTGCTCCGACCAAGGGCCCAGACCGTGCCGCCCCACTCCACTGCCGATGCGGTATACAACATCGAGGAGGTCACGTCGGAGCTGGAGCGCCTGAATCGGACGGACCTCTTGAATCACCATGCGGCGGTACAGTAACAGCGACAGTACGGTAATGCTGTGATAGATAGAGTGGCGACATCTGGGTAATAGAAATACATGTTACGAAGACCGCTACCAGAGGACACGGTTTGTCACTGGAGGGGCGTGGCGCGCCGTGGGCTCCGAGAATGCGCGCGGCTGGTGGCAGCTCACGAGCCAGTCGGGGTCCTGCCGCTCGAGCACCCGGACGTCGCCGACGCTCCCGACGAGTCCGATGAGCCATCGGCCGCAGACGACCTCGGTCGGAAGCGGTCCGGGCACGCGGCGTGGGACGCCGCTCTGTTCCCACTCCCAGGTGCGCGCGGCCGTGTCGGTGATCTCGATGGTCGTTCGCCCCGAGAGCAGGCGGTGCCTCACCGCGCCGTCGCTAGCCGCGTGGGTCCAGAGCGGCTCCGTCGGCTTCGTGCGCTTACCGGCGTGTGGATTGGGTATGCGGCAGGCGGTGGTCATTCAACGTGAGGTTAGCGCTGGAGGATAGCTAGCTTGCGCAGAGAGCCACAGCAAGGATTTGAGCTTTCAAGTGGATTCGTGTTCGGAGACGTTTGAAAGCATGCGCACCGTGCATAATTCAGGGGCCCCGCGGGCGGCCTCAAAAATAACCCTAGTGCAGGGCCCTGGGGTAATCGCTGGCAAACGCGTCGCCTCAATAGCCTCAATAGACCCGCGGGCGCCCTAGAGTAACTGGGTCCTGGGGTAGAAGCTGGCAAACGCGCCGTCGCCTCAATAGCCACACCACCTAAAATCAACACTCAAACGCTGTCATCATGCGTGAGACCCACGTCGTCGTCGGTGCGTCCCGCGTTGCACGAGACCACCGGCCGTCGCCACGTCGCCTCGTACGCACGCTCCGCCCACTCGTACAGGCGCAGCGACGGCGCGATGGCCGCGCGCATCGCGGCCTCGACGCTGCCGTTGCCCCCGCGCGCCTGCTCGGCCGCGGGCGGCGGCGAGCCGGGCGGCGGCGGCGGCTGGTGCGCAATCGCGTTGGCGTGGGTCTGCGCGCCGCCGGTCATGTCCATGTCGGCGCCGAACGTGTCCCGGAGCTTCTGCAGGCCGTCGTCCAGCTTGTCGAGCAGCAGGTAGCGCACGCACGGGTGACGGAGGTTCTGATTGGCCGTGGCCCACACGAGCCGCTCGTCGCGGGGCGAGCGCGCCACGCCGGGCGGCCAGCTGGCCTGCGTCAGGTACGGCGCCAGGCTCCCTCCCGCGTCGACCCAGTCCACGAGGTTGCGCCTATGTGCGTTCCGGCGGCGTGTGGCGCGAAGCAACGAGTGAGATATGTATCGCAGATTCGACCACGGAGGGCGGGTAGAGGAGAAGAGGCACAGGTCGGCTATTGCTTGGTCTGCCACGGCCAAGGCGTCGCGAGCTCGAGTAGGGTTAGAGTATGGGGCACGCACCCGCACGCGCCGCGTCTCTTCTCGTCGTCCGTCCACTTCTTGCGACCCTCGGCGCCCGCCACGCAGAAGTAGTCGTACGACGAGTACATCCGCTCGAGCGGGTGGCGCAGCAGCGTGAACGTGGCGCACGGCGCCGCCGCGGGCAGCAGCTCGCACAGCCCGAGGGCGAGGCTGCCCCACAGCAGCCGCGGCGGGCTGTCGCGCAGCCGCCGCCGCTCCTCGGGCGAGCGCCACCCTCCCCACGACGCGACCTCGCCCCAGTCGACCGCGCGGACGTGGCGGCGGCGCGCCAGGCTCCGCAGCATCTCGATCATCGACGAGCCGCCCGTCCTGCGGCCATGCGTGCATGGGGAGCAGACGCATGGCTGAGAGTGGTGCGTCCCAGATTCGCCGCTGCGCTAAAGGACGCTAAAGTCGCCAGGGCTTGAGCCTCGGAGAGCCTCGGGGCATACATACTTGGCGATGTGAATGAAGACGAGGCTCGTGTTGGACTGCGCGCCCAGGTGCGACGCGGCGTGCGGCGGCTTCGCCAGCCGGATGAGCCCACCCTTGGTGCAGCCTTCCCGCCCCTGGCAAGGGTGCTGCGAGAGGCACGGCACCACCTCGACGCCGTCGTGGCCGTGGTCGTTGCCGTGGTCGGTGCTGTGGCTGTGAGTGTGGGCCGACAGCACCGTGCCCTGCTCGGTGCTCTGGGTGGGCAGCGCGAGTGGGAACGACGAGAGTGTGCAAGCCGCCATGATGGACTTGCCAAATCTGCGGCATATGGTGTGCTAGTTTAGGCTGGTGCTCGTGCGTCGTGGGACTATGCCAACGTTCAGAGCAGAGCCTCACGGCCTCAGCAAGGAACTCATTCAGCAGCTCACCTTCGCATAAAGGATGTCGCTGTCCCCGTGACTCGCGATGTATCGCGCGCCGTACGTATCGCGCGCGTGCGGCACGCTGTGCATAGTGCATTGTGCTTGCCTTGGCGTAGCCTTGTGCACGTAGCCGCTTGTCGATGAGCGCGCGCTGCGTCTTTCCCAAGTGGCTCATCTCGAACAGCACTAGGCGTGGCTGCGGCGTCGGCAGATCTGCAGCGGTACCCAGGATGCTTGGCTCTCGCCCCTCCGCATCCACGACAAGGACATCCACCTTGGACGGTCGCAGGTGCTGCCAAAGCTGCTGCAGGGTCAGCACGGGCACCGCCTCCCACTTGCCATCGGACGAGTTGCCGTCGTCACTGGTGCCACCATCATCGCCTGCTGACCATCGGCTGAGCGAAACCTTCTCGGACGTCTTACCTAGCGCGCTGAGCCTTGGCACGCGGCCCGTACCGCCCTCTTCCGCGATGGCGGCCCGCAAAGTCAGCACGTTGGGGTGCGCCGCGTAGTTGGCCTGCAGCTCTCCAAAGGTGTGCATTACAGGCTCGATGCTGACGCCGCTCCAGCCCGCGCACTGCGTCGCGTACTCGTAGATGGGGTCGCCGCCCAAGGCACAGCGGCGCACGTTGGCGCCGCAGTTCGCGCCGACCTGCACGTAGTAGACGTTCTCGAGATCGACGCACGCACGCGCAGCGTACTGCTCCCAGCGTGCCCAGATGCCAAGGCCCTCATGCTCCCACGTCTCCGGCGGGCGGCGTAGCAACGTGTTGTCGGCGTGGTGGGTGGTGAGAGGGAGCAATTCAGCTTCGCTACTCTCGCGCCGGCACCGTATACGACCGCGACGCGAATTAGCAGCATGGGCACATGGACTAGCTGCATGGCTTCGCAACCCGCAAGGGCAGTTCGTCTGGTTGCCAAACTGCGGATTGTTTCATCATGGTTGTCTGGTTATAATCAGGTGAAAACAACTTTATTCACCCATGGATACCGGTACCTGCACTCCGCAGTCAAACGAAACAGTATAACCCAGGTCCGCTCTCCCCAAAATCCCTCCCGAAGCCCGCGGGCAAAAGCCGCGGTGGTGACGTCAGCCGCCTCCAGCGGCCTCCCTAGCCGGTATTCAACCCGCCGTTGTTCCCCTTTATATTCAAGAAATAGTCTTCCGCGTTGACCTGTTAACAATAACTAGTGGAGCTTTAAAGTGCATACCGCATGCTTTACGAGGTCGAGTTGTGGCTGGCCTGCAAGCCGAACAGCGTGCTCCAGCATGGGCTGGCTCAAGCCAGAGGAGGACCTCATCGACCCCGAGTTCCGCGGCGACTGGGCGCACCTGCGCGAGCGTGCCGCGCCGGCCGCCGTGCCGGAGGCTGACACGTCCGCCGTAGGCACCACGGTGCGTGGGCTAAGGCTCGACGGCGCCGTGATCGCTGTGATCGAGGTCGCGCTGGACCGTGGCTTCGACGTCTGCCCGGTGCCCGTGCTGCTCGGCGTGCCGCTGATGGCCAAACGGCTAGCCGCCGACGAGGCGCAGCAGGAGCCCGACGGCGCCATGCGCTCGCTCGTGCTCAATCGGCTCATGAGCACGCCGGGCATCGGCCTGCCTCTGGCGTGGCAGACGGGTGGGCCGTCTGCGCCGCTGCCACCCGTGCTGCTTGCGCGGGGCGACGGCGTCCCGTTTGGCGCCAGCGACTTCGAGTGCCTCAAGGAGTTTTTCGTCGAGCTCGACCACGAGGTGCCGCTGGACCGCCACGAGCGCATGTACCAGCCGGGCGAGTTCAGGCAGTGGGTCAGCCACTGGACGCACTCGTCGGCCATGGACGGCGGCCGCGCCGACGCCGACCTCGCCGCGTTCGAGGATCTCGAGCCGGCGTTCGAGCACCGCTTCCCGCTCGGCGTGCGCGTGGCGGCGCGCGACCTCACGGGCAAGGCGGAGCTCAACGGCGCGAGCGGCGTCGTCGCCAAGCACGACGCGGCGCGTCGGCGCGTCGGCGTCGAGTTCGGGCGGCCGCACGGGCTGCTCTCGCTCAAGCCCGCCAACATCGACCTCGCCCCGGAGGCGAGGAGGCGCGAGCTGCTGCGCACGTCGCCGCTGCGCACGCCGATGGTGGCGGGCAGCCAGCGCCCGACTCAATCCCGCCGTTCTTAGAGGTGTACCTTGGCTAGCTGTTTGACTGACTATATCGCACTTTTTTTCGACTGGGCACAACCAGCTGCCGACAGCATACACCACTGTAGCATGCGAGCAAAGTTGAGAGTATGCGTGGCGGCTTGCTCGGACGCGATCAAGCTTGTGCCTATCGTG
>Ga0115006_10003286_pt1 | contig 10921 bp, 9 predicted proteins | sample ArcOceMetagenome_3_FD_88943 | JGI IMG/M metagenome (GOLD analysis project Ga0115006, IMG submission 88943) | Marine eukaryotic phytoplankton communities from Arctic Ocean - Arctic Ocean- Svalbard ARC20M Metagenome | ecosystem: Environmental > Aquatic > Marine > Oceanic | place: Arctic Ocean...
AATAAAGAGAGAATAAAGAGAGACGTTATCGTATACCTATACCTGGAGTCGAACCAGGACCCCTAAAGGGACGAGGTTTTAAGCCTCGCATGTCTACCAATTTCATCATATAGGCGTATAATTAAAAATGATCTTTAAATATCTCGTTAGTATAATCTTTATCACTTAGAGTAAGATTACGATAGCTAATTCGGTAATTAATAAAACGTAATAAGTGTTCGGATTTAGTAAAAACAATATGAAATTCTTGAGTAGTAACTAGTTTATACTGTAACTGAGTACTACTAATACAAGACGTACTTGTAATGGGTTCACAAAACAAGGGTGTTTGTTTAGAAAAATACTTAAAGCTTTCATAAACTGACGGTAATCGTAAAGTGTAATGAGATTTATCGTAAAGTACTAACTCAAGATTGTCAACAAATAAATTTATGTCTTGATTTAACCAATCAATACGTTGTGGACTCTCTAACGATCAATTAAAAACTAAAAAAAAGTCTGTAGACTTAAATTCTGAAACTAGAATATTTAAAACCTTTTTTAAATATATCTTAAAAAAATTTAATAAACAAGGATTGAATTGTAAGTTGAAAATTCTTAGTCCGGGAAAACGTCACACATCATCCGGACTATCAAACCCGACGGCTCCTTTAAAAGCCTTAGGATAGTCATGATAACCAAAATCACGTAACGGCAATTCAGAAAGTAGTATATTAAATCCTAACGTAGAGTTACTTAATAAAGGACGATGTGTTCTGGTGTAATATTGTGTAGTATCATAATAATAAAATGAGGGGGTGTTATGCTCATTAGATTCTTTAACGAGAAGTGTAAACTCTTTAGGTACAACGATGTTAACGTATGTTTTTTGTTTTATTAAAGCACTTGTATTATTATAAATTTCTTGTTTTAGTACAAAAATTGAGTCATTAATGTAAATTAATTGTACATGACGGAGTTGGTTAAAGAGTAATAAAGCAAGATTGGAGACTAAGTTTGGGAAAAAGTAATCGTTGAAAAGTCTTGTAGGACTTAAAATTGGATAAGATCAACCACTAAAGCGAAACGTAGTTAAAAGTCAAGTTTGGCGAATTTGTAAATTTTTTAAACAGTTTAGATAAGGACTAAATTTAAGTCAATCTTCCGAAAAGAGATTAAACCTAGACTGATGTTCTGACAGAACCATTAAACAGAGTTTTATTAACAAGTGTAGAAACTCGAAGACTAAAAGAATCATATTTTTACAAAGGAATAAAAAAGAACTTGTAAAGAGTTTATAATTTCAAAAAGTTAAAGCAAGTACAGATTGTAATGTTTTAATAAAGAAGTAGTTAGATGTAACAAAAAATTCTCAATTACTTATAAAATTATAAATACAATGGAACTTCAACCCTTTTTGAACAGTTACATAAGATTCAAAAAAATTTCGGGGAGTTTCAATCATACCTTCACGTAATTCTGGTGTTAAATCATGGAAGGTATTACCTGAACACGTTAACACAAAGAGTCTACTAAAAAAAGTAGTTAACGTCGTATAACTATAAATGAAATTAATAAAATAAAACGGTAGTACGAGACAGACAAGAGACTCAACCCAAACAGGTTTAATTAGACAAGAGATTAGTCAAAATGAGAAAGTAAGTAGGTAGGTAGCTCATATTCGAAAAGGTTCAGTAGACGAAGAGCCTCAAAATGATCTTAGTAAAATCTCGGCGTAAACGTTTATAAAAGAAGTTAGTTGTCGAGGTAAGTATTGACTTATTCAAAAAGGTATCCCATTATAAGGATAAGTAAGTGAACGCCCATGTCGGTTGTAAATTAAGTGCAGAAAGCTCAAAAGAAAAGTAGAATTACGAAATTGCATTAAGCGTAAATTAAGAAGTACATTATTAAAAAAATTACAAGTTTTTAATAACGTACAATAGTTCGCAGGGGTTTGAATCTAGCAGCAGATCAATATTATTGGCTTTAAGACTAATAGAGTGTAGCTCATGAATTAAACGTAAAATGTTGTCTGTTGCATAAGAAAGTTCGTACGTGGGAACAATTGAGAGTTTTTTGACTGAAAGTTCAACACAAAAGTCTAAGTAAGTAAGTAAGTTGTAGGGGGAGATTATGCTAGGTAAACCAGTGTTATTACCTTCGTATAAGTTTAAAATTACTTGGGACGTACAATCAGTACCTTTACGAATTGTAGCACCAGGTAATCGTTTACCTTCAGTCAAACTACTAAAAACTTCAAGGTCGTTTTCAGCGTCTACGAAGTGCGATCAAGTAATGCTGGCTAAATTATTATTAGGATTAAATTTTCCGTCTTCAAGATAAAATCTTCAAGCACCAAAACCAGGATAAGGAGCTAGAGAGCCAACGTCGTTACGAGCGGCATTAATAACCCTTGAATCAGTAAGGTTGTTTGTAAAATCTATAGTAATAGGTTCTGTGTAAAAACTACCGTTAACATAGAAGCGTGGATGAACCCCAGGGCCCTTTACCCGAACCCGGTAAATTTGTTCATTATACCCATTAATTAATTTTAAAAAGTTAGGATTGAGTTGTAGTTCTCGATATTCGAGCATAATTGGTAGTAATTGAGAAATCAAGTTAGGTTGTAGTTGAACCATATTTAAAATAATATCTTTTTTAGAACAAGAAGCGACCGGATTAGGTGACAGTAATTCTGATAATGAATTTCATATTGAATAAGGAATCGGAAAAATAAACTCGTCAAGCAAAGAGTACAAGTATAGACAATACATTTAATTTGTTTTTTAGAAAGAAAAGAAAGAGTAAGGAAGAAAAAAAAAGGGAGGGGGGGGGTAAATTACCGGTAAGAACTAACTTTTCCTGTTTTCTTATAAATTAATTGTTTAGAGAATCTAACCCCTCGTCCAGTAAAAATATTAATTGGACGCATAGCTTTAATTGAATATGCGGACGTTAATAAATCTTGTTTAGATAACCCAAATAAGAATACTTTAGTTTTAGTTAAAAAATTGACTACTACCGAATACGAGTAAACGTAAATACGATGAGAAAAACCGAATTGTGGTGTAATAGTATTTCGTTGATTTTTGAAGATGTAATAACCTTTACCTTTAAATTTTAATTTAACAAATAAAGGTTTGTAAAAAACGTGAAATAGTAAACGAATTAGGTTAAGGTAAGGTTTGAAAAAGTTCGAACTTAACCTAACTGTTAAAAAGAAAATACGTGAACCCTTATCGTATTTTAAATTTAAGAAATTTACTGGTAGAACAATATTGAAAAAATAAGAATTTGTATAAAAGTAAAGTACTTTAAACTTAGCGTTATTGTTTTGAGGTACAACTAAAGAGTAATCTCATCCAGGTAGAAGAGAAAAAAAGCTTTTTGAAAATTTAAGAGTGTTAGTATCTCTTAAGTTAATGTTTAGTCTAGTTTTAAGCTTGTTAAGACGTAAAATTCGTAATTTATAGTTTCTTTTTAAAGAGGTTGTAGGTGTTGTAGATGGGTGTAACAAAATTAATATAATTGAAGTTAAGTAGATGACCTTAAAGTACGTAAAAGAGTTTTTTTAAAATTACGGAAAACGTAAAAATGAACGAAATTTCTAAGCTTTCAAAGAAAACTCAATTGGGGAGTGAGACAAAATGTTTCGAAAACATTGAATAGTCTTACATTAAAGGAGTTAGATTTTTGGAATTTAAGATCTTTTAACAACCAACGTAACGCTTGATAAAATCGTTTATAAGGAGGTACGTACTTTCAGAGTAATTTCAGTTTTGAAACTTTTCCTCTTGAATTTTTTATTTTAGATTTGTCAGTTTTTTGAATGTAGAAATTAAATAAAGGGTAAAAATCCTCAAAATGAGTCATAAGAACATCTTTAAAAAAATTTGTATTTTTCGTTTCTAATCGATTTTTATAAACAATCCCTTCCCCTAAAACATCGTCACTCGCTTCTAATACCGAAGAGTTAGCTAAAAATCGTTTATTTAGATTCAAATTAATAAGTGCGTAGTAAAGTTCGAATCATTGAACTGAAGAGTCAAGAGGTTTTGTTAAGTAATTTCACTTAGACGATAAAGTATTTAAGACTTTTGTTAAAGTATTTAAAATAAGTCCTCTTTTTCCACTTCTCATTAATAAGTTTGAAAGTTTCAAAGATTGAATTTCGAAAGTTTTTACGTATAAAGATTTTGATTTTTTTAATGAGATAGGCATATCGACTAAACTCATCATGAAAAAAGATGTTACAGTCGATTTACGTAAAAAAAGGAACGAATCAATAGGGTTCACCTCCAATAAAGGGTCAGACGGTTGGAAATTATGGTCAAGATTTAATTTAGTTAAATTTAAAGTAGTAAAATCATTGTACAAACTTATTGAAAAAAAATGAGGTTCGGTTAAGTTTTTAAAGAGATAATTTTTCTGTACATGGCTTGGAGATATTAAGGAAAGATTTTTATCGTTAACAGGTAAATTCAGATTTGTAGAAGTTAAGTATTTAACATTTTGCAATTTAAAAAATTTACATCGAAATTTTTTAACTAAAACTTATAGTATAGTTTTTGATTAAGTTTCTTTAAAAAGTGTTGAGACGTTAATAATTTTAATCTACGAATATTTGTAGGATTATTAGTTCTCCCTATGTCAACATAAGTATAATCGTAAGGGGTACGTGATTTTAGTTGATAACGATCAACTGATTCTTTCCCTTTTACAGGCTTAAATCAATAAACGTTAATAACGATTCAGTTTACAAATTTTAAAATTCATAACTTCATCATGTAAACATCTGCCGTTTTTAGTCTAAGGCAGTCTTTAAACTTTTTACCTAATCCTGAATCGTAGTATTCAAATCATCTATAATAATTGTTAGGGGAGGTTACTAAAGATTGGGTTTTTAAGTTAATATTAACAGATTTTGAATAAAATCAGTAGCTACTAAGAAAAAAAGTAGTTTTAGTTTGTAACCCGTAAAAGAGGTATATATTTAATAATTTTTCAAAAATTCTATCTTGTTGTAAATTTTTTGCGTAATAGTTGTCAGAGTATCAAAAAACAGATCAATAAATACTTGATCCTCAACGATTTAAACAAGGATTGCTCATATTTCCCACATTTTTAACTATATTAAGATTAGTTTAAATAACTAATAGGGTATCTGGCGAGACTTGAACTCGCAACCTCTAGAACCACAACCTAGCGCTCTACCAATTGAGCCACAAACACCTTTGTAAAAAATATCTACTACTACCATAAGAAGAACATAACTAAAGTTAAAATGAAGATCGCTAAAACGAAACCTAGAAATTTTACTCACCCAAGTTTTGTTAAAATATCATATCGATATCTAGGAACTCCTCCACGAATTAAAATTAAAAAAGAGAGGCAACCTGCTAACTTAGTTGTGAAAGCGAATGAAAATTCTGTAGAATAAGGATATTCGATATTATCTAAATAGGTAGAGACTAAGTTAAAGGCTGAGATTTGAGATTCGAAACTATAAATTAAATCAGGTAGTGAAAAAGTTGAAGAAGTTAACGTTAAATTATAAAGAGAGAACAGAGATGAACCGATAGATAATATAATTGAAGTATTAAAGAGAGAAATTACTAAAACAATAAAGAGAGTGATGAGGGAGAAATAGGTCGTATTAGTTTTCACTAAAGGAAAGTATTGAGAAATAAAGGCTAATAAGGTTGTATAATAACTAGCAAAAGTGATAGTGAAGATTAAAAACAGTAAAGCGAAAGTTAACAATTATAGACAATAAGTTTATCGACTTAAGCGACTAACTCCTGGTAAATAACCAAAGTTAGCTCGATCTCGAAATACAAAACGTGAGTATTGTGTTTTTTTTAAAACGTTTCAAGAACGTCCAGAAACAACACATCTATTACGATGTTTAGAAACCGAAGCAGAAGTGATAACGGAAGACATACGAAACTTTAAGAAGAAGCGATAAGACAAGGGTATTGTTCTGTTTTTAATAATGGTTTGTTGTATCATTTTTTTAATTTCATGTTTAACAAAAAAATGTCGTCTAAATTTATCTAAGCGAGTTCATTCAAGTTGTCGATTTCCTTTCATATTATAGATAATTAACGATCAACGTCTCCGAAAACAATATCTATTGAACCTAATACTGTTACTAAATCTGCGAAATAATGCCCTTGTACCATACGTGGCATAACTTGCATATGATGGTAAGCAGGTGTTCTAATTTTACATCGATAAGGATTTGTAGTACCGTCTGAAATAAGGGCTACTCCAAATTCCCCTTTAGGAGCTTCTACTGATTTATAAGCAAAACCTTTGTAAACATCAAAACCTGCACTATAATGACGAAAATGATTAATTAATGTCTCCATAGAACTATATTTCGTATTGTAATTTAATTTATTAAATTTTTGAGTATATAAAAGATCAAAAAAAGAGAAGAAGTTACTGAAGTTTTCAGTATTAGAACTGTTTGAAGTATTCGAGTAAGCTAACGTGGTTAAATTGTTAAGTACTTGGAAAACGATGTTAATACTTTCGTACATTTCTCTTAATCTTACTAGAAAACGGTCGTAACTATCACCGTTTCTCCCTAAATAACCTTGGATAGAAAGAAATCAGTAATGCGCGTAAGTTTCAGATTTTAAAAAACGAATATCTTTTTTAACCCCTGACCCTTTAGCGACTGGTCCAGTTAAACCATAAGAAGTAACGTCTGTTAAATTTACTGCCCCAACCCCAACTAATCGAGATTTTCAAATTCGATTAGTAGCTAGTACAGTAAAAATTTCAGTTAAAGATTTAAAACAATCTCTAGCAAATAACGCGACGTCTAAAAAAAATTGATAGTTTAGACCAGTTCAATCAACATCATTTGGTCTATAAAACGCTGCGTGCATTCGAGCTCCAGAAACTCGTTCATAAAACTCCATTAAACGTTCCCGTTCCTCAAAAGCTCAAAAAACTGGTGCCATATTTCCTACATCTAAAGAATGAGTAGAGAGAGCTAAAAGGTGGTTTAAAACTCGTGTTAACTCATCAAATAAAACTCTAATTTGTACGTAAAGAGCTGTGTGAGAAACAGTTTTTAATAAAGATTCGATAGAAAGACAAAACGCGTGTTCTTGAGTCATCATGGAAACGTAATCAAGTCGGTCTAAATAAGGTAAAGCTTTTAAATAAGTTCTATTTTCCATAAGTTTTTCAGTACCACGGTGTAAAAAACCTACGTGCGGATCAGCTCGTTCAACAAGTTCACCATTCAATTGAACAACAAGTCGAAGAACTCCGTGAGAAGCAGGGTGCTGAGGTCCAAAGTTAAGAGTAAAACTTTTAACTGAACGTTCAGATAAAGAATTTTGTAACATATTAGGTTGTCAAAAATTAAAAATACCGGATTTCATTGTATTAAATTTATAAATTTACGTTAAATACTTTCAGTTGTAGACGTTATAAATAGGTGATCTTGAAAACTTTTGAAACATATGAGTAAAATCGTTTGACAAATAAGGTTCGTATAAAACGAAAGCAGATAATGTTAAATAATCCACCTCTACATACTTAGGTACGTCATAAGGGTACGAAATTTTTCGTAAAACTCAGTCAGGTAAAGTTTTACGAAAAGTTCGTTTAGTTTTTAATCGACTTAAGTAAAGTAAGCGGTTTAATCTTGTTTTTTTTAAAACTTCTCAATTCATAAATCATTTGAAAAGGATATAATACTTTATAGAAACTAAGATTTGAATAAAATCGTTACGTACTGTATAAACTTTTCCACTAAAAACGGTACGACCATTTAAGAAAACAAGATTAGAATTAAAAAATTCTTGACAAGTTACTAAATCAGGTAACAAGTGAGTAAAAAGAAGTAGATTTTCGAGTTTCAATTCAGTAGATTTTATTAAACTTATACGACTCAGTTTATAAAATTGAGGTAAAAACTTGGTTAAGCGATGTTGGTATTGAAATTTAATTTGGAAATACTCTTTAATACCAGTACGGGCTCGTCGTCAAATTCTAGAATATCCAGGCTTAAACTTAAATCGAGGTATACGAGGATCGTTTTCACGACGTTGTAAAAAATTACTATTAGAAGCTTGATCGAGTAAAGAAGTAAAGTTTGTTGTTAAAAAAGAAGTCATATTGGATGAAATAGGAGAGTCTAGGTAATTACCTGTAGTTAACGAATCTAGGCTTGTTGGTGTAAAGAACGAATTGTAGTTATTAACGATCGAACTATGTTTACCTGCAACAAAAGATTTTAAATCACTTAAGTAAAAAAATGAATGTACTGTTTTTTTGAGAGAAAGTTGGTTGTTAGTTTGTTGATTTGTTGTTAGTTTATCAGAAGTAATAAAGAGAAACCCGTAAACTGGTAAGATAAAAGAAATACTGTAATTTGAAACTAAAGAGATGTTGTCTGTAAACAGTTGAGGTGCTAAAACATTGATGGAATAGGTTGTAAATTGGGGTTTTAAGGAACTTAAGTTTAATAAATTTGGAAATAAGGTAATTATTTGAGAATCAGGCGTTAAGTTTTTTACTAAATTTAATCGAAATTTTAGTTTAGATAAAACTTTGGGAGTAGCGAAGTTCGTACGTAAGTATTTTCAAAAAAAATCATTAAAGAGTAACTCTTGTCGGATAGAAATTTTTTTTAATTTTCGTACTTTACGTCACTTTAAGAATTTACGTCACAGAAATTTTTTACGAAGTAAGGAGTAATTAACCGTAAAAAAAGTACTTGTTGAAGAAACAGTTTTCAATAAGCGTAAACTAAAAGTTGTAAGATTAAGGTTTTTTTTAAGATTTAGTCTACGTAAAAATTTACGACCCCAGCGTCTAGGTCTAACTAAAAAATTTTTTAAAGATCGTGTACTTAATAAATTTGAAGGTGATTTAATAAGTTTTTTTAAAAATTTTGCTCTTCTTGTTTTTTTAATTCTAAAAAGTTTACTTCGTCTTTTTGCTAAAAGTTTTACTACCTTGTAAGTAAAATGTTTTTTAGTTCTATTAAAAAATCTTGGAGAGGTCTTACCTGCTTGGAGGTAAAAAGTACTGCTACTGTTAGAACAAGAATAAAAATTGTTTAACAGAGTATTACTAGATAGAGTTAAAGATTTAACGGCCTTAAATAAAGCCTTGTTTAGATATAAAAGTTTTACTGTTTCGGATAGAAGGAATTTGGAAGTCGTAGTACTAACTCTAAAAGAGAACTTTTTAAAAAATAAGGGTGTTGTTAACTTATCGGATAAGGTTAATGTTTCTAGTTGAACGTTTTTTACCTTCTTAGCTTGAAGACTAGAAATTAGATTGAAACTTGATAATAACGCTGTTGTACGGAACTGTCTAGAATATTTTTTTAAATTAACATTTGTTCAAGTATAACGACGCCTTACAAAATTTTTAGTAGTTGACTTGAATAAATTAAACGGTGATTTTAATAAGGTTAAGCTGAAATGCTTTGCTGCTTGTTTTTTTTCTACATTATTCGTGAAAAGATAAGGTTTCAAAAATAGATTATTGTTAGTCGGTACAGGCCCTCCAAACGATTTGGTAAGGAGGGATTTGAATTTTGTTTGATTACTAAGATTATTAGTAACATTAAGCGTGAATCGATGTTTCAATGTTTTTAAAACGTGACGTTTTCAAATTATCTTTGAAAAAAATGGTCGTAGTGTAGAAACATCTTCCTCATAATTTTTTGAGCTAAAGAAGTAAGCATTTTGAGAATTAAAAGGTTTTCCGATAAGAGGTAAATTCATTGACATTAAATTAGAATAATTGTTAAAGGGAAGAGCTCGTTTTTGAGGTTTTACTAAACTTTGCTTTTTTTGAAAAAGGGACGCTTTAAGTAGAGTAGAGAAGTATTTTTGAGGTTGAGAGTTGTTTAAGGAGAGAGTAAAGCGTGTTAGATTTCAAGAGCCGTGAGTCAAGGAAAAAATATTATTAAAAATTAACTGGAAAGGTGTTTGATTTTTATTCAAACTTTGCATAATTCAGAGAGCCGAAAGTCGGTTTAATGTAGAAAGGGGTGATGTTTTTTTTCTTTTATAGAAAGTTATTAATTGGTGTAAAGTATTAACATTAGGTGTTAGTCTATTTTTGTATTTTAACATGATATTTGAATATATTAAAACCAGACGGTCTCTAGTCTTTTTGCTTTTTTAGCAGTTAAATCCAGATTATTTACTTTTTTAATTTTTTTTTTAAATTTTCGTTTTAATTTTTTATAATCAACTTTTTCTTCACGAACATCTTTTGTTTTTAAATACTGAGTTTCAGAAATATAAGTTTTTAAAATCCTATTTGAAGAATAAGCAGTTCAGGCATTGGATCATGTTCTTTGACCACGAATAGGTTTACCTAACGAGTGACCCCTTCCTCTAAATGTTTTAATAAGGTATAGCCTTATTAAGTTCAAACGGGTTAATTCCGAAACAGGCTTGTTAATATTACCAACTTGTGCTAAAATTAAATTAAATGATCGTAACGTTTCTTTTCCATAAAAGGGTAAAAGAGTTTTAGAAGAGAGAAGAGTTTGATACATCTCAAAACGTTTGATAAGAGTGTTTTTAAAAGTTGTTCTTATCCCACCTACGTTGTTGAAAAGGAATTTTAACGACGTCTCAAAAGGAGCTAAAGAACCATTGAATAAGAAATTAGTTTTTCAGTAAACAGATAGTACATGTTCAAATTTCATTTTATACTACTTAAATTTAGTAGTTTTACCTCAAGGTGTTCGAGGGTACTTAATTGCTTTAGTACGCCCTCCGTGAGGATGATCATGAGGGTTACAAGCAACTCCACGTGTTCTGGAATTAACTCCAAAGTTACGTCAATACCCAGAACGTGTGTCTTTTAATAGTTTTTTATTTTTTAATGCTACCGCTCCAATCATAATTAAAGAATAGATTGAAAAGATTTTTCGGACCCC
>Ga0115006_10003289_pt1 | contig 10919 bp, 14 predicted proteins | sample ArcOceMetagenome_3_FD_88943 | JGI IMG/M metagenome (GOLD analysis project Ga0115006, IMG submission 88943) | Marine eukaryotic phytoplankton communities from Arctic Ocean - Arctic Ocean- Svalbard ARC20M Metagenome | ecosystem: Environmental > Aquatic > Marine > Oceanic | place: Arctic Ocean...
CCGAAGGCACCTCCTCCCAGACTTGCTTGCTTGCTCCAAATGAATTCCCCCCCAAACTCCTTGGTTTCCTCAGCCTCTTCCTCCCTGTCCCTATTCAGGTTGATCTTTGTTCCCAGTACATTTATAAAACTCAACCCGGGATTGAGTCTTTCGGCAAGCGGCACCTCGTTAACTCTAACTTTGAACGGGCAGCCAGAGATTTTCACAGTCTTCATCTTTCCAGGTGAAGCTGCGATGAGGAAAGCGACGAGTGGAAGGTTGTTCGTTGGAATGGACGAAGAGCGAAGAAAGGCTGGGAGAACGGCTATCTAGTGTCATAACTAACAACGTATCCTCCGCTCGCTCCTCGCCTCATCCCTAAACCAAACCCTTTTCACGATTCGCTTCGCTCGTCGCGTTCCAGCCTCCGCCTCACCTCTTCCGTCGCTGTACCTATGATCGTAAGGATCCGCCAGGCCCCCTCTTCCTCCGGCAGTGTCGTCCACCAAGACCTTCATCGTGCAAGTCACCACGACTTCTCCTGCCATCTGGGGTTTGAAATCTACGCAATACACGCCAACTTTCTTCTCCGTAACACTGTAGTCAACCGGAATTTGATTGCTGTCGGAGTATTGAATGGAAACTTCAACCTCATTGTTCTCGCAGTTTGCAAAGTTGCCGTGTTTGTCGCGAAGATTTATAGAGAATTGTGACTTGACCCCAGCACTTGTGGCCATGTCGAGATAATTCTCCACGTTCCCAGTCTGGAAACGGGACAAATCTAAGCTACTAGTTTTCACGTGCGGCTGTCCCTCGAAAACGTAAATCTTTCGAGGAAATGAGGCCACAGCGGTGAGGGGGAAAACCTTGGGCTTGGAAGCTTTAGAACTGCTGCTGCTACTACTGCTGCTTCTCCTCGTTGGTGAAAAAGACGACTGGCGGCCGAGATCCGTCACAAAAAGTGAGGAGGTCGGTGGTTTTACCAGCCAGCCTCCAACCCTCGCCCACATGTTGTAGTCGCCACTTCTTGTCACTGTGTAGGTAGCGGTGTAGTAACCGTCGCCATGATCTTCGACCTTGGCCTCCACGAACCCCATCCTCTTCTTTCCGAGAGGCGACGCAAGGTGCGCCGAGGAAGCATCGTCGAATTCCGGAGACAAGGCTACCTTCACGTCGTGTCCGCCCCCTCTGACAGGAAATCCGCTCGCATCATAGAGCTGGATAAGCATTTTGTTCTCGCCACAGGGGCAAGAGTTGTTCTCGATGGCCTCCCCATATACGAGCGTGTTGGAAGGGTCGCCTGGAGAGGGCAAGACGCGACACTCGAACGGTGATTCCATTATCACCTCGAGGGGGGACAGATTCGCCGAGTTGTCACAGAACCTGCGATGGGCGAATCGACGAGAACCGGGATTAGCAATAAGAAACATTCTGCGATTCGCTTTTCTCATCGTGCACCTTCGCTCCGCCTCACCTCTTTGAGAGGCCAACATTTATCGCGTAAAGCCCGCCACTACTACAAAGGAAAGAAATCTCAAATGTGCCGTCGCGGTTGTCCGTTATTTTTGTCGTCGTTTCGTTCGCTCTCCGAATGATGCCAACTAATTTATTCTTGTGCCGTTTTGACCGATCTGAGATTGTTGTGTGCTTGCCAATTTTCTCAATCTGAACCAAGAGTTCGTTCGTGTACGACCCGTCGGGCGGTTGCGTGCCTGTCAAGTCCTCGTTCGCCATGTTTCTCGCCACAACGGTAAAATTATTCCATTCTCCAGCCACAACACTCTTGTATGAGTCCGCAGGCACAGGAGATCTTCTGGAGAAAGACGAGGAGTCAGAAGGTGGTAAGGAGAGATTTAATCCAGTGCCAAAGGCGATGCAGTTAGGGGGGTAGATCTTGTTCGCCTCGTTGTCCCTTGCAGGGCGTGGATTGAGCTGCAACAAGCGAAGCGACAAGCAGAAAGTTAGTTATTGCGCTATTATAGTATACGGTCGTCCCTTCGCTCCTCCTGTCCTTCGCTCCTCCCCCGATCTCACCTTTGACACGACGGCTTGAGAAGTTGCAAAGAGGGAGTGGGAGAGAAAACTTGGGGGGGGAGAGGTCGTGGAGAGAGCGGGATCGGACTCATTATCGTTGCTGCTTCGAGCCGCCCAAGCCCCGCCTATGGCCATCCCGTTGGTTGCAAAGAATTCTATGAGGGTTGGATGCGTCACGGGGGTCGTTGATTGATTTGATTGCGGCTCGTCTGGGGAGTCATTCCGCTTCACTGTTGTCTGTGGCGAACGCCTGCGCAGGCTGTTCGACTTTGAATCGCCTTGGCTCCTTTGTTGGCTTCTTGGAAGGTGACCCCAGGCATATACATTGCCGCTGTCTGAAACGGCAAGGGCATGATAAGCCCCAAGACTGACTTGGCACACCTTCACTTCGCCAAGGCCTCCGATGAGGCGAGGCTCGAAGATACAGTGATGGTTCGAGGGGTATCCAAGGAGCTGGAATTCATAGTCGCCCCATGAGAAGAGCTTCCCCCGGTCAGTGAGGCCAATGCTGTTCGCCCCGGATGCGAAAACATCAACGATGAATGCGTGTCGGATGGAAGGAGAAACAATTTCGACAAATTGTGTTTTTTCCCAATCTATCGGATCGGAGGACGAAATTTTGACATTGGGATCATGAACTCCCATTCTCCCCTTTGATATGCAGCCCCTCGAAAGCACAACCCCAGCGGATGTTGAGACTAGAGTGTGACGGGGGGCGCATGCGACCTTAAGCACCTTGAATTTTGAGGTGGGTATGAGGGTCAATATTGGGCTCTCTGAGACTGGACCAGCGTGAACGTGAACCCTGTTGAGGGAGTCAACTATCTCGATCCTTCGACAACATGTCGATGAGTGGAGAATGGTAGGTTGCGCATGCATCGAGGGGGGTTTGGATGACGTCGGAGGAGAGGGGATGGTCAGCATTTTTAGTTTTTCGCACTTTGACCGCTCTATGGACCAATCAGTTTCGGACAGGGTGTTGACCTGAATCGTGTATCCCCTTGATTCTTCGTCCACCAAGAACATGCGACCACGCTGCGCCGAGGGTTTTAAGCGAGCGAAGGGAACGCGGGAAATGTTAGTATAAGGTGATGGTTCATTCTTGGGCTCGTTATTCTTGCGCTCGTCAATTTGTTCACAATTCCCTCTTACGCTCTTGCGTCTCACCTCTCCCATCAAAGCGGACACGATCCGAAGATTTGCTATTGGCTTCACTTGCTTGAATGCAGGGGGGGGGGGAGACTGAGCTTCCCCTTTGGCAGTGTTGTTAATGCTGCGATGAGCGAAGCGAATCGAGTAAAGGTTGAGGATGTGGGGCAATAAAAATAGCAAGGGTTAGGAGATGGCGCTTCTTGGACGGAGCGCCAACGCTACCGATGATAACTCGTCGCTTTGCTCCTCACTCCGCCTCACCTCCCCGAAACGTAGACCTTCCCCTCGCGCGTAACGACCAACGTTGCACTGTCGACCAAGTCGGCGTGTATGATGTTGTCGATGCCGTCGATAGTCTGCCCTCTCTTTAAGTCCGAGAACCTTGATTCCCAGCTGTATGCCCCGCACTGGCCACTGGAATTTGACCCCCATGCGTAAACGCCTTCTTCGTCGTTCTCCTCGTCGACTGAGATTGCGTGTTGATCATCGGCACCGACGTACGTCCTTGCTGTCAGCGTTGTGCTTGGCGTCTGAATGTTTTTTATCCGCCCTCCTTTGGGGGCTACTGGATTGTGACCTCCAAGTCCATCGATGCGAAGCTGTAAGGAGGGACGGTTCGAGTGCTGGGGGAGGCCACGGGTTTGCGAAACATTATTGTTTTTGTTGCCGGTCGTGGCGGTATTCTTGATGCCCTTGAAGGAGGACAGCAAGTGCTGGAGGTTGTTGTCGTTTTGAAAGTTAGCTGTTGTCTGTCTTGATGCCGACTTTGGACGGATCGAAACAGGAACAGCTGGGGATAGTGTAGTGAGCGCGGTATTTCCGTACACTTGCCTTTTCCCAAAGGCCCCCCTGCTATTGCCAGCACTGGAGGTTGTTGATGGACGTTGGAAAGGGGTGGAATTGGAGGGGTTACGGGAAACTCCTTGGGAACTTGTCGGGGACCTCCGTGATATTCCAGCGGTTGAGGGCCTCTGGTTGTACTGGGATGAAAAGCTACCAGAGGGAGCAGCATGTTTGCGATTCGCAGAGGATGGCCTGGTCAATTTATTGTTGGAATCATAGCGAGAAGGAGGAGGGAAACTACGGTTCGACGACGACATGGGGCGACTTTGGGGTGGTGAATGTTGAAGATGTCGTGGAAAGGGAGTTGGGATATGTGGGGGGGGAGTGGATGAGTTGAAAATAGTTTGGGTTTTCATGGAATCGTCGTTTTACGTTTTTACGCTTTTACAATTTACATGTCGCCAGTTAGTTTCCGATTCATGAATGCGTCGAGGCTGATGATCCTTCTTTGCTTTCTCTCTTTCCTCTCCGAGGTAGTCTTTGTCTTTGCATTTCCACCAAAGAAGTTCAAAGCCTCCTCCGCCATCCTTTCCATGTCCTTGTTGTCCACCGGTATGATGGATGCATCGTCGCCGTCGTTGATGTTGTCGTTTACTTCGGCTGTCTTCTGCTCTGCCATTGTCGGGGTCGTTGGAGTTGGAGTCGGAGGGGGGTTACGGTGGGGACGTTCCAAGCTCGGAGAGCGCTGAAGCCTCTGGGCTGCCCTTTTAGCAGAAGCCTCGAGTTTGGCGAAGCCGCTGCCTGTGTTGACGCTCCTTGGCGTCGAGAACGCGGGAAAAGGGGTTGAAGAGGGAACGCTTCGCAGGTTTGAGTTAAACTCTTTGTGCTGCTGGGCCATCGTTTCCTTCCTATCTTCGCGTCGACGCGCGAGGACAACTTCGGGTGTGACCTTTTCGTTTCGCAGGATTTCGTTCTGGATAGAATTTCTTCGCCTTTTGGAAATTCCATCGTCAGTAGGAGTCAAATTCGATGATGTCAACGATGAATTCGAAGTCAGGTTTGACAAAGATCGAAAGACCTCGTTCTCTGCCAAAAGCTTGCAGTTCTTAGCAGCCAAGTCGGAAAGTTCTGCCCTGACGGCATCATTTTCCCTCCTCGTGGTCTCTATTTGCATGGCGAATTGTCCCTTTACGTTCTCCAGCTGCTCCCTGAATCGTCTCGATGAAGCCAGTATGTCGTTCTGCAGGGAATTCGTCGACATCCGGAGCGCGTAACAGGCCCACTTCGCGAAGAACCTATGAATCTTCTTGTTCATGGCCGCTTGCATTGACGAGAAGATTTTCTGGAGGTAGAACTGGCACTTGTACTTCCCATTGGACTTCTGCAGGGATTTAACGGTCTCAATCAGCCTAAGGTGCTTCTCGGAGGGTGTGCTTGGGGTACTGAGGGTACTGGGGGTTTTAGGGGTAGTAGGAGGCACGGGGGATGTGTGGCTCGTCAAAAGGTCTGCGGCAGTCTGCGTCTCAATTTTCGTGGATACGACAAGGTCATTCTTCCTTTGTGATGAGGTGGAGGCCATGGAAACCTGTGTAGGCGCGACTGTGGGGACTTCGTTGGAGGGGGAACAGGAGGAAGCGTCCTGAGGGATGGAGAGGAGCGAGCGGCGGTGAGGAGCGAAGCGACGAGTGGAAGGTTGTCAGTTATGTAGGAAGGCAGCGTAATGTTTTGCTGTCGCTTCGCTCCAGTTCGCTCCCCCTCACCTTAACCCTGGCCCTCTCCGCCTCGATAGTCATGTCGCTAAATTTAGCACTGAGGTCGTTGCACCTTCTCAATGCTGCTTCCTTCTCTGCCCTGACAGCCTCGATCTCGCTTGCATGCTTGAACTTCATGTTCTGATAGTCCGCGAAGAGTGTCTTATTCTGCTCTGCCCTTTCCTTCAGTTGGTTCCTCAAGTCCGCAACCTCCTCCGCGAGTTGGAGGCTCGCAGGCTGTTGCCTTTCGTTTTCCATCTGCTCCATGATTGCCGCGTTTTGCTGCGTAAGCTTGGCGATGTGGGACTTTGCAATAGTGTCTGCGTTACCCATTGCCTCGACGAGCTGCTCCCTTATGCGCAGGGAAGACTCGAACTCGGAGTGCAGAGACTGGTACCTCTCGGTCATGCTGAAGACCTCGTTCTCGAGCGTCTTCTCCTTCGCCTGGTAGTTCTTGAGTAGGGCGGTCAGCTCAGACTTTAGCTGCCCCTGCGACATTGCGCCGTGCTGCGATGAGCGAAGCGAATTGCGAAAGGGGTTAGGATGATGAGTGAGGCGAGGAGCAAAGCAGAGAGTGGAAGGTTGCTAATTCTGTGGATATGCGGTATAATGCTTTTGCTGTCGCTTCGCTCCACTGTCGCTCCACCTCACCTGTGTCCCGAATTTCTTAAGCACGGCCTTGAGTTCCTCCACCTCCCCGTGTAATGTGTCTGTGATGGTCTGCGCCTGCTGTCTCTCCTTGTTCAGAGCGCTAACCATCATCTTCGCCCCCGCGGACTTTGTGGAGAGCATGAACTTTGTCGCCTGGTGATCAATCTCCACTGACTTCAGCCTCTTCATGGAGGACTCTTTGAGGGCGGAACGGGTCAGTGTTATGGGTGTGTTAGGACTTGGAGGTGGAGTTCCTATGATGCTCTTCTTGTTTGCGAGAGCGACGGAAAAGCTCTTCTTCCTGCCAGGTAAGGAAATTGGTGCTCCAAATGACGTATTCCTCCTGCCGTGGTGGGCGAAGTGCTTGTCGATGGGCTGGGATTGGGAGTTGCTCTTGCGGGGGGAGGACGAGGAGGGGATGGAGAATTGAGGGATCGAGGAGGAGACTGCAACAGAGGGTGAGGAAACCAGAGGGGATGCAGAAAGGGAGGAAGAAGGGACGGCAGAGGAGGAGGGGGGGGAGGAGGAAGGACCCGACTGCCTCAATCTACTTGATTTTAAGAGCCTCGATATCCTCTCGCTCCTATCCCCCTTCCCATTGCTCGGACTCTCCCTGGGTGGCGGAGGAGGAGGCTGCTGTAGCAGGGTGGATGCATGATTGACATCGGATATATATTCGTTGTAAAATTTCTCGTAGTTGTTCAAGGAAGATGGAATCTCATGGGACGAAGCTAGCTCATGCAGGGTTAAAGGGGTTGTGGGGGCGTTGGCCATGGTAGGGAGGGATGTTGGATGGTTGGATTGAGGGATTGAGGGAATCGAGGATATTGGAATGGTGTCGTTCTCGTCTTCCGGATCTCGCAGCATAAAGCGATTAGATAAAATCGTTCAAATTTGATTATTGACAACTGTCCTGAACTGGAGAGGGGAGAGGGGGGGGCAAAAGTAGGGTCAGTCTTATTTGCCCTTCTTTTAACTGAATATTTAATTATACGTTATATAGATAGTATATAGTGATAACTACTACCTATATTTATCTAGATAATATATAATGGCAAAACCAAAAGCTCGACCAAGAGCAAAACCAAGAGCCAAAGTACGAGGGTCCGGAGGGGGGGGAAAGAAATTGGGCAAAAAAAGTAGTGTTATGATATTTGATGGTGATGGATCAGATAATGAAAGTGATATTAGTGCAAATGTGGTAATACAAAGTCAAAGTAGACCAAATTTATTTGGTAATAGCTCATCTGATTTGAGTGATGAAGAGAGCGATGATAGTGAAGTCTATATATCGTCTACTAAGAAGTTAAATAACGACAAAGGGGGTAATAGCCGTAGTAGTAGTGCTAGTACTACTACAATGAAAGCGAAAGCGAAAGCGAAACTAAAGTCATCAAATACAACTAAAGGTCCAACAAAGGGAGGAGAGAAGGCTAATAATAATAAGACTTCGACAAAACAAAAAAAAACGACGGCGGCGGCGGCGGCTGCTGCTTCGGCAACACCTATATCGTCCTCAAACACGAAAGCGCTTGACTATAAACCGCGTATCAGGCCAAAGGCCAAGAGGAAGAAGGTGAGGCAGAGCGAGGAGCAAAGCGAAAGAAGGCTGGAGCGAAGCGCCAGCAGCATAACGCTCACCACTGTAACTAAAAACCTTTTTCACGCTCGCTTCGCTCATCGCAGATTGTTGCAGGCGACGCGGCCAACAAGGCAAAGGCCAAGCCTAAGCCCAGGCCTACCTTGAGGCTAAGCGGCACCCCGAAAGCAAGGGTTGGAAAGGGTTCCAAGAAGGGAAAGAACAAAGGTGCCTTCTTCGGGGAGAGCTCCGACGATGAATCTGACGATGACAGCAGCGTCGGAAGCGGAAGCACGGGGAGCGGGAGGAGGGGGAGGGCGGGATCTGTAGGGAAGGGGGGAAGGGGGAAGAAAAACCCTATGGGGTACTTGGAGGGGAACGACAGCGACAGCGACAGCATGAGCGACACCAGCGACAGCAGAGGAAGCAGCATAGGGAAGATGGGAGGGAGCAGGGGTGGAAAGGGCGTTACATTCGACCCCAGCTTGCAGGGCGAGCTCGGCCGATACATGAAGAAGGACGACAAGGGCGACACGAGCAACCTTACGAACTCCGGTAAGCCTAGGAAGAAAAGCAAGAAACAGGAGGACATTGAGAGGGGGAGGTTGAACCAGAGGGAGAGGGACAGTAGGCAGACGGCGGCGCAGAAGGAGAACCAGCTCTCCTGCCCCAACTGCGGCTCGAAGGAGATCGAGTACGACGAAAAGAGCGGAAGCGCTATCTGCATCACGTGCGGTGTTGTCGTGGAGGAGAACGCTATCGTTAGCAGGTGAGATTGGACGTGGAGCGAAGCGACGAGATGACAACGCCTTCGTAATCAACGAAAATCACACGCACTCGTACTCCGTAGCCATCACAATATTCATCGTCTCTCATCCCAAACCCTTTTCGCGATTCGTTTTTCTCATCGCAGCATCGAGTTCTCTGAGGCTGGAGGATCTTCACAGGTCATTGGACAGTTCGTTGCGCAGAGCATGTCGAAGCCGTACTCTGCAACCGGCTCCCGCCGCGGCGGTAGGTTCGGTTTCTCTCGAGACTCCCGTGAGACCACCCTCACCAACGGTCGCCGAAGGATCCAGGTGAGGTAGAGCGAGGAGCGAAGCGACAGAAGGATGGAGCGAAGTGACAGCAGCATACCGCCTACCACTGTAACTAACAACCCTTTCCGCACTCGCTTCGCTCATCGCAGGACGTTGCCAGTAGGCTCCGTCTCGGAACCCACCACGTCGACAGCGCGCACAGGTACTTCCAGATCGCGGTCGAGAAGAACTTCGTCCAGGGTCGTAAGACCACCCACGTTGTCGCTGCGTGCCTCTACATCGCATGCAGGCAACAGAAGACACAGCACATGCTCATTGACTTCTCCGACGCGCTTCAGGTTAACGTTTACACACTCGGAACGTGCTTTCTAAAGTTCAGAAGGCTCCTGGGACTCAAGTTGGAGATCATCGACCCCGCGCTCTATGTTTACAGGTAAGGCTTGGGAGGGAAGCGATGGATCCTTGTGCCTAACTCCCTGACTAACAACGGCGCCCCTTTCCCTCGCTTCCCCCTCCCTCCCTTCTAGGTTCGCTAGCTACCTGGAGCTGGGAGAGAAGGCCAATGCCGTTGCCTTGACGGCATTGAGGATCATTGCTAGGATGAAGAGGGACTGGATCGTGCAGGGCAGGAGGCCCGCTGGCGTCTGCGCCGCGAGCCTTTTGATCGCAAGCAGGGCCCACGGTTTCGCAAGGTGCCAGAACGACGTCACTAAGATACTCAGGATTTGCGACGTCACAGTCAACAACCGCGTCAAGGAGGTGAGATTGGACGAGGAGCGAAGGACGGCTGGAGCGACGGGACAGCAGCATATCGGCCACCCACATAACTAACAATCTTGCGCTCGTCGCTTCGCTCCTCGCCACCCATCATCCCCTTTCGCGATTCGCTTCGCTCGTCACAGTTCGAGCTCCTGCCGTCGGCGCAGCTTACGTTCGAACAGTTCACAACCATGGACCTACCGTCCGAGGCGAACCCTCCGTCGTTCACGAAGAACAGGCTGAGCGAGAAGCGCAACGCAGCTTTGATGGATGGGAACATTGCCCTCTTGAATTCCGATGAGCTGGTCAATCCAGTTGCGCCGAAGAAGAGGAACACGGGGAAGACCAAAGTGAGGAAGGACCTGACCAACAGCATGTACGAGGATGTCGAGCGCGAGCTCAAGGGTAGGGATGACGACGACGAGGAGGAGGAGGAGGAGGTCGAGGGGGGAGATAATCACGCGAAGACGGGAGTCATCGTTGTTCACACCCAACATGTCGCGATCGCAAACGGGAAACGCGTCGAACTGAGGCTTCCTGAGTCCGCAATGGCGACAGAGAGGCAGGCATACGTCGCCAAGACTTCAGGGGTTGTGCCGTACAACCCGCTTACGTCGTCCATACCAGGGTCAGCGGCAGTGGGGGGTAAATCGTATGCCGTCCAGCAAGCGAAGATCGACATCGATACCTGGTCATGTACCATTCCCGACGACATGGTTGACGAGCTTAAAGGTTTGGTGAGGGAGGAAGATGAAGCTAAGGAGAAGGACAAGATCTTCGAAACCCTCAACGCGGACTACCTCAAGAAGCAGAAAGAGAAGGAAGCGGCGAGGGTGCAGTCTGAGGCTGACGCAGCGAAAAAACTTGAAGAGCTCAAGAAACAGGAGAAATCTGAAGAGGACTACAGAAAAATAACCGGCGGTGCTTCGTCAAAGAAGGACTCTGACGGCGGAGAAGCTGGAGGGAAGACCAAGAAGAAGGAGCGCAAGCGCAAGGGTATCGGAACTTTGGATTTTCAGTCTGTCAACCTCACTGACACTGCCGATGTGCAGTCGGCCGTCATGGCAACGCTGCAGACACGACGTGTTAGTAGGAAGATCAACTACGACGCCATGAGCAAACTTTTCGTCGGCAGAGACACGTTCGCTATCGGGGACGAGGGGGGGGGGGGGGGATGACCTTGGGGGGGAG